>Ga0209771_1002043_pt1 | contig 12543 bp, 11 predicted proteins | sample SaaInl59LU_5_DNA_FD_184639 | JGI IMG/M metagenome (GOLD analysis project Ga0209771, IMG submission 184639) | Marine microbial communities from expanding oxygen minimum zones in the Saanich Inlet - ESP_59LU_5_DNA (SPAdes) (version 2) | ecosystem: Environmental > Aquatic > Marine > Intertidal zone...
ATCTCCACAGTGATTTTCTTGACCGTCATGTATGCCCTCAAGACTCCAGAAGAACGAGAAGAGACTGGTTTGATTTAAAATTATATATCGGCTAAAAGTAGAATGAAAGTTCATATTGTTGGTGCTGGACCAACGGGTATGTCCCTTGCGTGGGAAATACTCAGGTCGGGTAATCATGACATCACAATCTATGATAAAAAGTCCTCCGCGGGTGGTTCTTGGTGGGAACCCGAAGAAGGACCCAGAGATCTTCATGCACATAGAATTGTTTTTGACAAGGCATTTGTGAATACCCAAAGTCTATTCAGTGAAATGAAGATCAATTGGAATGATATCTTTGAACCAGCGGAGAAGGATCTTTACAGTTTTATTTTGAGTTCCCTAAAGTTGAAGGACTATGGTGCACTCACTTCTCTCGCTGCGAGGGTCCTCGCTCAACCCAAAAAGTACAGGGGTGTTTCCCTCAAAGATGCTCTTGGTGACTTGACGGAATGGGGGCAGAGCGTCCTTGAGCATCTTCCGCTCATTATGGATGGTGTGACATGGAATGTTATGAGTGCCTATGAGTTTGTAAAAAGTTTTGACCACGTGGCTCTCTCAAAGCAATATACCCAAAGAGTTTCTGGTAGAGTCATGTGTGATGCAATGCAAGAAGCCCTTGAGAAGGTTGGGGTAACCTTTCAATTTGGCAAAGAACTTGGAGAAGTTGACTATCTTCCAGATGGTTTCAAGGCACAATTTACAGATGAAACCCATATTGATGATGGAATGCTTTTCCTCTGCCTCGACAATAGTCCAGCTCTCAAGTTCCTTGGAGACAATTGGGGTCCAGACGCAGAGAAGAAGGTTCGGGAAAGTACCTATGGGTGTATCAATATTCTTTTTGACTTTGATGAACCCGTGAAGCTCAATGATGACCTCAAAATTGCGACCACAACGAGGTGGAATCTCCAACCCGTTGTCCTCGCAGATGGTCACACGGTTTCGTGTGTCATATGTGATCTCACCGAGGAAATCCTGACAACACCACCCGAAGAATTGAGGGTTCGAGTCCTTGAAGAGTTGGATGTCCCTCTCCCAAAACAAATCCGAATTGGTTGGGGTGCTGAATGGGATGGAAAGCGGTGGAAATTCTCACAGTCATCTGGGGTTCTCAGTCTTCATGGTCAACTTTCATTCTTTGGGGAGTGTCCAAGTGTCGCTATGTGTGGTATGATGTCTCCTCGTAACACCCCTTACTCGAGTATTGAAGCTTCTGTAGAAGTGTCAAGATCACTCAGTCACATGGTATTTGGTACACGAGAACCATTGAGTCCACTTCTTCTCACACAAATTATATTCATGACACTTTTAGTGCTTATAGTTTTAATTCTCATCTATCGTAACAGAAACCAATGAAGTTTCTAGCCACTGTACATACACCCATGTATGACCATAACGACAAAAAATATATTCGTTTGGTCATTCCTGAAAAATACGCCGAATTTATTCAAAGAAAACACATAAAAGAAGTGAGAGACAACCCTCTTGATGGTCGTATCCTCACTGTGAAAGTTCCATTTCGTTATAGGAGAGTGATGTGCGTTGTTAAGGGAGAACCTATTCAATCTCTTGTAACGGGGTGTAAAGTTGAGGTCGATGTAGACTTTTGTGGTTTCTGGAATATTGGAAACTATAGTGGTTATTCCTGGAAACTAACTCAGATATCATCATCTTCTAATATTTTTTGATATTCCTCTTTCTCCGACTCTGACATAGGAACTTTAAATTCTATTAAACCGTTTTCAATTAAATTATCGTAATATTTTATAACACCTTCCATACGTAAAACTTCATCTCTCAATTCTTCTTTTTGCTTGTAAATCCTATCCCTTTCAAAAGTGACATTAAGTATACGATCCATTATTACAATAATACATTCTTTAATCTTTAATCTTTTCTATTTCTAGACATCCCATTTTTTTTAATTCATTTAAAAACTTTAAGACGCCTTCATCCTGTATATTTTTATCTCTGCGTTTTTTTATAAGATTTTTGTAACGTTCTATTTCTTCATCGACGATAAGTTTAAACGTCATTATATCTGAAATAAAGATTCACATCTTTAATATATTGGATTCACCCCGTCTCGGTTTCTTTTTCTTTGGGTTGATCTTCCCCCTTCTTTTCTGGAATGTCGATGGTTTTTAGTCCATTTTCCTTAAGACTCATAAATATACGAAGACTTCCCTAAAGTCTGTAAACCTCTTGATAAGTAAGCTCAATAGCTTCTTGAATCTTCTTGATATTTTCCTCAATGTCAAGGGGCGGCATTTACTTATATAAAGTTACTATTCTTTAATATAGTAGATGTTAACGCGAACTGGATACCTCGTGACTGAGGGACCAATCGCTGAAATTAAAAAAGAACTCACAGTAAGACCTCAAGTCAATGGGGACTATGGATTTCCTCCACCACCTTTCAAAGTTTTTAGAACAGCTAAGAATGGAGTGTGCGTTCCAAGATTCTACGGAGTTGCTCGGGTTGGAAAACCCAAGGAGGATAGACGCCCCCAGCCAGCCAGGTCTCAGGCTAAATTTGTTGGAACCCTACGAGACGCCACCCATCAGAACGCCGCACTTGCTGCGGCTCTTAGTGCGGGTCATGGAGTTCTCTCGCTCCCATGCGGGTATGGAAAGACCACCGTATCCTTGGCGATAGCTTGTAAATTGGGCTACAGAACTATGATTGTTGTTCATAAACAGTTCTTGGCGGATCAGTGGAGAGAACGAATCCAACAATTCTGTCCGGGTGCTACGATTGGCATTGTTCAACAAGACAAGAAAGAGACTGATTGTGACTTTGTCATAGCCATGCTTCAATCCCTTTCCCTCAAGGAGTACTCTTTCAGTGACTTTGATTCGATTGGTACTCTCATCGTGGATGAAGCACATCACATTTGTGCAAAGGTGTTTTCTCAATCACTCTTCAAAATGTGTCCCAAGCATATCTTTGGCCTCTCGGCAACACCCGAAAGGAAAGATGGACTCACAAAGGTTCTTCATTGGTTTATGGGTCCAACCTTTTTTGCTGTTGAGAGGAAGAACCAAGAACAGGTAGAAGTCTTTCCCGTGACCTACGAATCATTCAACTATAGAAATCCACCACCCTCAACACGCTTCGGTAAAGTCTCCATGCCAAACATGATTACCGAGGTTGTGGAGGACAGGAAGAGAAATCAAATGCTTGTGAGTCTCATTAAAAAGGCTTCGGCGGGAACCCGTCAACTCCTTGTCCTCAGTGACAGGCGCTGGCACTGTGAGATGCTTCACCAATGTTTCCCCAAAAACTCAGGTCTCTACATGGGTGGTATGAAAGAGGCTGATCTCCAGGCTTCGTCCAAGAAGAAGATCATCTTTGCGACTTTCAGTCAAGCCCACGAAGGTCTCGACATCCCAACCCTTGATACAGTCATTTTAGCATCACCTAAATCTGACATCACTCAAAGTATTGGTCGAATTATGCGAGAGACTAAGGGAAAGAAGAACAACCCACACATCTATGATATTCACGATCCGTGGTCACTCTTTACAGCCATGTTCTACAAGAGAATGAAAGTATATCGTCAAGGTGGATTCAAAATCCATGGTAAAGCTGCCGAAGAAGAGAAGAAGACGGAGTTTCCTCAGGGAAAACCACTGTTTTTATAATCTGGGCATAAATTAAATGTCTGGTGCATTGATTCAACTTGTCTCCAAGGGTGCGCAGGACATGTATATCAATAGTGACGAGGGGCATTCATTCTTTCGTATGAAGTTTACGAGGCATACAAACTTTTCACAAGCTCCAAAGATGATTAAGACAATTACAGATAAAGATCCTGTTTTTACTGTTCCAGTTTTAGGCGATCTCATAAATTGTCTTTGGTTCGAAGGTCTTGAAAAGAATTCAAATGTTTCTTCAAATCTCCTCTACAACTCAACAATTGATCTTTATATTGGTGGTCAAAAAATAGATTCTCAACACTATGACTATTACGCGGACATATGGCCAAATTACCTTGCAGATACATGGACGAAGCAAGAGGAACTTACAAATAAAACAAGCATCTCAAATAGAAACTTTCAACCACTTCACTTTTTCTTTTGTGATCACGGAGCATTTTTACCATTGGTATCATTGGCGCATCACCAGGTTGAAGTAAGAGTCAATTTTGATGAAGAAAGTCTCACTGGATATGGTACCCCACAGAAACGAATCAACGTGTACGGTAATTACATTTACTTAGACAAGGAAGAGAGAGAATCCCTTGTAAAGAGGCAAATGGATTTTATAATCACACAAACACAAAAGGTCAATTTCCCCCTTTCAAATGTTGTTGATAACTCAATTCAAACCGCAGGCGGTTATAACGATTTAGATTTGAGTTCGTTTAACCACCCCGTGAAATCAATATTTTTTGGTTATTCAGCAACGAATATTGATCCAACAAATGATCGTTTTACTTTTAAAAATGCAGACATTCATATCAATGGAACACCACTTCTTGAAAATATGAGTCCAACATACTTTCATACAATTCAAAATTATTATAAGTCAAAATATGGCAAGACCGATTTTCGTGTTGATTCCGAAGATCTTATGTACACAAGATATTTTCTGTATCACTTCGGTCTAAATGCATCAGACTATAACCCATCTGGTACATGTAACTTCAGTAGGCTTGATAATGCGAAGCTCATCCTTCGTGGTGTTGAGAAAGGTAACTTTAGAAGTAACCAAGATGAAATTAGTATTTTTGCTTTAAACTATAATGTCCTCAGGATCCGGGATGGTTTGGCTGGAATTTTATTCGGGAACTAAAGTATAAATGGGTAGAACCGCAAGATTTGAACAGATTTATGTAGCAAGTCTGGACGCAGAACCCGTTGAACAGGAAACTCTTACAGGTGTCAAGAGTATTCTGACGAGAGAAGTTGAAGCAAATGAGCTTCTTCTTCTCGAAGAAACGGGCACGAAAGGGCGCCTTGGTATAGCTAATACAGTACCAACAAAGTCTTTATCAGTTGGTAACAGATTTTTTGTGGATGATACTGATATAATCGTAGCTGATATAAAAGGTCGTGCCAGAGCTGAACGTTTATTTGTCGAAAACCAATTTGCAATTGGCACAAACAACCCAACAAATGCATTTCAAATTGATTCCGGTGGAGATAGCAAAGTGGTTGTTGACTTAACTGGTCGTGATCTTATGACCGTAAATGGTAACTTGGTTGCGAGTAACTTAATTTTATCGGATAGATTTACAACATCTGGGTCAAATCTTATTATTCAAGAAGTGGACTCAAATGTGGTAATCGTCGATGGTGGACTTAAAGCATCGAATATTAGCGTTGGAAGTAATGTTGGAATTTTTGACCAGGGTTCTAATGTCATGATGTTAAAAGGTAATGTATATCATGAAGGTTATTTTGACCTTATAGGTAATATTTCCGTAAAAGGTAATGTTACTGTTTCGGAAACTGCGACATATATTTCTACACAAGATTTGCGTGTTGCGAATGTTGTCATTCATTCGGCTTTTGGAAATGAAGTACTGTCACGAGAAACGGCATTTGTTATGACACCCGGTAGTCTCTCAGGTTTTTCAAATGTAGCACTGGGTTTCGTCGGTGGCGATCGGGGTAGAGAGATGGCCTTTTTTCAAACGGACGCTTACGGCGGGTTAAATGCGGACACAATTAATGTAGACAATACAAAGTCAATTAATGTTCATGTATATGGTGACATTTACACATCAAACAATATAGGTGCCGCGAACACATATCCAACACACGACCTCTGTGTAGGTTCAAATGTCTTTATTGACGACACAAACTCAAATGTTGTCTACGCAGATGGTAATGTGTACGCCAAGGGTCTCATACTTGGATCAACTGGTTTGCGTGCGGGGAATCTCCTCGTATTGGATGCGACTTCTGATACACCAGTTACGATAAGTGGAAATGTCCAAATGACTGCGTTACGCACTACGGGTACGGCTCCATCAGGTATTTCAAACTTGTCACCTACTGATACACTTTCTGTAGGTGCCAAAGTATTTGCAAACACAAGTGCTGTGAATACCCTCAGAATTTTGGGTAATACCGCAACAACAAATCTTACGACCGAAATGGTGTTTTCAAGTTCAAACATTGTAGTCCACGCGGATAGATTTGGTGGTGACAGTACATCAAATGTACTCATTCTTCGTGCGGGTCCAACTGCGTCAAATGTGAGTGCTATTGAAGTCTATGGTGCGAGTACAACAGCTACACAACAAAAAATTACTATGAAGACAAAGAATACTGAAAGAATCCGAATCACTTCGGATGGCAATGTTGGAATCGCAAACACAAGTCCAACGGAGAGACTTACAGTGTCGGGTAATATCTATGTGATTGGGAGTAACACCATTTCAACTGGTAACATATGGGGATCTACGGGTAATATCGCGATGCGTGCGTATACGAGTGTTCCCAATGGGGAAACACGGGTTGAAAATATAGTTGGGGCTGGAAAAGGTCTCAAGTTTTTCGCGAGTACCACACCCACAATGGGTACACCCAAATTGACTCTCTTGGAATCAAGTAATGTGGGTATAAATGTAGCGTCACCAGTGGGTAGACTCCACACTTCTGGTGGAACTGTGTTTCTCAATGATCAACCAACATACAGAAATGGGTACAGCCACCTGAACTCTTCCCTTGTTGTAACAAACACTCAACCAATTGTGGATACCACTGACCTCGGTACAGTGTTGCACTTGGCTCGTGAAGGAAATGCGACACGCCACGGTGTGCGAGCCACTTTCAAATTGGGTAAGCATGACAACGCATCTGGGAAATCCAAAACAAAGATGGATATATATCTGGCGGATGAAGACTATACAGATGAAGTAGATGTTTTGACTCTTCAAAGTGAAGGGCGTGTGGGTATCGGTACTACACAACCATCGGCACATTTGGAGGTATATTCTACGGGTACAGCAAACCCCTTGACAAATGGTATCCTCGTACACAATCACGAGGCCCCATCGGGTGATGCGATAATCGCTATGCAGACCGATATCAATGAAGGTAACGCGTTTACATCTTACATTCAAACCGATCAGGATGTGGATCCTACGGGTTGGGCGGTGGGTGTATCCGGTTCCAATGACTTCCGAATTACACAAAACCCCAATAAGGTTTATGACGCGGCTGCTGTCGGTGTATTCATAAATGGTACAAGTCGCGATGTGGGTATAGGTACAGATGCACCTCGTGGTGCTCTCGAAGTTGTGGGAAATGTTGTGATTGGACAACAACTCTCATTTTCTGGACTTTCAGGTGACGAGTTTGGTAATACCCACATTATTGAGAGAAGATACAGTGAAGATTATTCGAGAACCGAGTTACTCCTCTTTAAGGGTAACGAAGCTTCTTCTGTTGATACGGGCCCAGATAGAATTAGACATATCGCCGGCGAACACGTTTTCCAAACATACACATCTTCTGGTGAAACCCTATATGGATCAAGTGAAATTTTGGAAACTATGGATGGTCAAACAGATAAAGCCCTCGTTATTTGTGATAATGGGATTGTGGTTGTTGGTGGACAACGCGGAGATGCGAATGGAAGAGGTCCAAATACTAAACTAGTCGTTAATGGTGATCTCGAGTTTTCTGGTGGGGGATCGTTTTCATTAACGGGCTTTGAATTATCTACAACTACGGGAGCTTCAAGTCGTAATATTATTAGAAGCCTTTTAAATGGTTCCACTCGCCGCCCTCTCACATTCGTACACGAGATTGACTCTAGTAATGATGATGAGTTCGCTCGTTTCGATGAACAAGGTAAACTTGGTTTTGGTACGGATTCACCGACTGCAAATGTTCACATTTATGACACTACACTGGAAAGTATAGACCTTCTGAAACTTGAAAGTAACGGTGATGATAAAGAAACTGGTTTGCTCCTCTACACAAATGACGGTGAAGGTGCATCTATTCGCGGCTTCAGCAATGCTGCGAATGGTACAACCGGGTTTGTCATGGGTGTTGCCAATAATAGTACAATAACCAATTGTATGCATCTTATTCATACGAGTAATGTGGGTATAGGTACACATAGTCCAGCCTCAAAATTCCATGTATATGATGGTATCCCAAGGGTAGAGAGTTCTTCTTCAAGTGCGATAATAGATCTTGTAACAACTGCTGGCACTTCTAACATTTATGCTGATACAACTGGTAATGTATATATTCAGCCTACAACACCTTTAAAAACAACATTTATTAACAGTATTGTTGATATTACGGGTGATTTAAGTGTTGATGGTACTATTGATTTTACAAATATTGGTGTAAATCTTGGAGGTGCTGTACCAGAAGCAGATATTCATACAGGTGGTGGTGTTATAACAAGCTCTAGTGAAGTTTCACGGAAAACATACGCTAAAACGTTCAGTATTGGAGAGGGTGATGCAAAAGATATTCAGATAATATTTGATAAAGGTGCATTCTTCGCAAAAATTGTTGCTATGTTGAGAAGAACAGATGGGTCCACCGTAGAAGACTTAAATACAATGATTCTTGAAGTTCATGGTGGGACAGGGGATGCGTCTAATCCAAGTTTAGATGTGGCGGTTGGTACCAAAAATGTTTTCGGTGGTACAAACAGTTATCCATGGAGTTCGGTTGTAACTACAGGACAACGAGGTATAAGTATAGTTCCATATAACGTAGATTCTTCAAGAATATACAACTATGACATATCCATAGAACTCATGTCTTCATGTGGTGGAAAAGTTACAAAAATAACACGGAATCTCACAATCCCTGGAAATTTGGATACCGGTACAGGTGGTCAGTCGGAAGTTACAACTTTTGACTATTAATTTTACCAGGTTGGGGAAAACCCAATGGTAGAATTAGTAAATAATTTACGCCCTGATGGAATCAGAGACGGCTAAGAAGAGGACGCCGACAATGAAAGCCATGACGACGTAATTACATTCAGTTTCCTCGAGGCCAGTTAGGGGCTTTGCTTCTTCACCCCTGGGTTTAACAACAGGTTGTTGTTGTCTGACCGGAGGTTCAAGTTCCTCCAAAGGACAGTAGCCTATCATTTATACTGTACTTAGAGATTAATTTCAGTCTTCTTCTTCTTGCGACCTCTCTTAGACTTGGTACCTTCAACATTCACTTCCTTCACTTCACCTCCAGTAGATTCTCCTGAAATGGAGACAATGTCAGACACGTCATCATCGTCTTGTTCTGTGACTGGTAGCTGCACTGTCGTGTTCATTGGTGGTGGTGGTGGCATCATGACACCACCCATCAAGCTTGAGATGTCAATACCAGGACCCTGCATCTCATATTGGCCAGTACCACCCACTGGAGCCGCATCAGCTGGACCAGATGGCGCACGAGTGGTATTTTGAACAGCGGACATCATATTCTTGACGAGATCTGGATTTTGCTTCAAGACATCATTCATATTGGGGAGCGCACTCTTAAACATGGAGTTTGTAAGATGGAACATCATTGCTGAACCACCCAACATCATGATGAGCTTGACTTCTGGAGCAACATTGACCTTGGAACGGTACTTTACATACAGTTCTTCAAAGACACCATCATAGTCATCCACATTCTCCATCACAGATTCAGACCAACCCTCGAGTTGAATTTCGAAGGGATTGTACCGTTTATTGAGGAACTCGAGACCCGTGACACAGGCGACTAACATACGCCGAGAGAAGCGAATAGACTGTTCAACATCAATACTATAGGTAATTCTCTTGACTTCTGTTCGGAGATCTTCAACATTAGAATATGCATTGAGTCTCTTGTTCACGGCAAACCCCTTCTTCTCAAGGCGGCCCAATTTATTAAGGAGATCACTCCTCTCTTCATCAATGGAACTATAGCCCTTTGAAGGTTGATCCTCTTGAGGAGCAGGGCCATCGTCGGCGTCATCAAAAAACATTTGTTCATCTTCGCCATAGTCAATCTCTTCATCTTCTTGAGGAGGTGACGGAGCCGATTGTTTGTTTGGATTCACAAAGGCATCCATGGCTTCTTGTTGTTGTGGAGGTGGTGGGCGACGCACCTGCTGTGGTTGAGGTCGTCGGACAGGCTGAGGACGCGAGGTTGAAATCTCAATTTCATCCATCAGGGCCTGTTCGTCGGCGTCCAGTTTCATCACGTGGGTGCTTCCGCGATCTAAGACAATTTCTTCGTCCATCTACTCTCTAATAGGAAACTATTCAATAACCTTTAACGCACTTTAGAAAAAATATATATGTACATTATAAATGCTCAACCTTAACCGTGCTAACCGAAATGCCATCATGTCCATTGTTGCCTTGATCATTTTGATCTTTGTGCTCGGTATGTTGAAAAACACCAGCAAGTATCAACCCAGACCAATCACCATTAAGGCGATCAACGAAAAGTCCATCTTTGACCTTGAGCACCGCCTTGAATGCGCCCCTGGCTACACCAGTGAAGGAAGCACATACACTAAGAGTCTCACTCCAGGTGGTCTTTGTACTTCCGAAAAGCTTGTCGCGGAACAAGCGGGTGGCTACGAAATTGAGGACGGAATTGGTGGATCTTTAATCTAAGCTAATACTAAATGGCTTTGGTTACCTCGCCCCAAACTATTCCAGATCTTGACTACGAGTATCACACCATAACCGTTGACACCATCGGTCAAGACAGTGCGAACACTTTTACTTGCCACCTTCAGCAACCCCTAAAAAATGTGGTTCAGGCGAGACTCCTTGCGGCTCATATTCATTCAACCGATGCGACCGAACATTGCTATGTCTCAGTTGAAGAATTGGATTCCATTTTCAATGACAGAGCTTCAAATGTTTTGACTGGTCAGGGACACTTGAGTATGCTCCGAAGTTCTTTTGCGAGTCTCATAAGTGAAAGCACTACACACGGTGGAAGTAATTCACTCATCACTTTCAAAGACAACTATCCAATCGCGACACAATATGTCAACCCAATCAGGCGTATTGATCGCCTCGCTGTGACCATCAGAGATCAAGATGGTAATACAATTAAAAATTCCACTGATACAGGCGCAAACTTCTTAGTTTTTAGATTTGTGTGTAGAAAACCAAACTTGTAATTTTCTCCCTTTAAAGTAGTAATAACATGTCTTCGGGTATTGTTCAACTTGTAGCAATTGGTGCTCAGGATGAGTACATTATGGGCAACCCAGAGATATCGTTTTTTAGTTCAACCTTTAAACGACACTCTAATTTTTCACAATCCGTTGAAAAGCAAACTATACGCGGAGATGTGAAAAATAATTCAATGTCAAGTGTTCAAATTGAGAAATCGGGTGATATGCTCGGATATATCTATTTGACAATCGATGATACAATAGAAGCTAAAGATACCTCACGATGGGATTTACTCATTGATAAAATTGAGTTGCTCATTGGTGGTTCTGTGATTGATACACAAGATTCAGTGTTTACAGAAAAGATTGCGATTGATACATTTGCACAAAATGTTTCACGAAGTGCTATCGGTACACACCCAGGTGTCCATGCGCGTTCCTATTTTTACCCCCTTCGTTTCTTCTTTTGTGAAGGACCACAGTGTGCACTCCCACTCGTTGCGCTCAACTATCATAATGTGGAGTTACGCATTCACTGGGGTTCCCAAGCAGCAAACTACAATTTTGAAATGTATGCCAACTACTACTATCTTGACAATGAAGAACGCGGCAATATTGCGACGCGTACACACGACCTTCTCATCACCCAGGTGCAGAAAAATATTCCAAGTGGTGAAACTGTTCAAGATCTCATCTTTAACCACCCAGTGAAGTACTTGGCATCTTCAGACACCACAACAGATGGCGCTCTCACATCACCAACAAACAAAGTCAAGTTGAGTATAAATGGTGTTGAACTTGGAAACTACCGATGGGGTAAGCCACACTATATTGATGTGATGAACTATTATCACACAAACTTTGTGACTTCTCCAGACTTTTTCCTTTATTGTTTTTGTCTCATGACAAGTTCTCTCCAACCAACGGGGACCCTCAATTTTAGTCGCATTGAGTCAGCCAAGATTATGAGTGAGGGGACAGTCATAAATGACCCAATTTACGCCGTCAACTACAACATACTTCGTATACAAAATGGGATGGCTGGTCTTCTTTACGCAAATTAATTTGCCTCCCTATATTAAATGGTTAAGAATATACCTGCTATAGAAAGATCTACGGAGATCAGGTTTGGTAAGCATGTACCCGACTCAACGGATCAGGCGGATAATACCATTGTCTTCAACGCAAGTAATGTCTTGGTTCCAACCCCATACAGTAATGCGGTGTATTTGTCACCTATCAGGAACAGACCCGATTTTACACCCCCAGAAGTTGTACTTTTGATGTATGATCGCAACACCAAGGAGATTACAGAATCTGGAGAATCCGCGAATGCCCTTGTCGGTGGCGTGACGCTCGCCCTTGCGGTAGATCGCGCAAATGTGACATCAAAT
>Ga0209771_1002047_pt1 | contig 12529 bp, 23 predicted proteins | sample SaaInl59LU_5_DNA_FD_184639 | JGI IMG/M metagenome (GOLD analysis project Ga0209771, IMG submission 184639) | Marine microbial communities from expanding oxygen minimum zones in the Saanich Inlet - ESP_59LU_5_DNA (SPAdes) (version 2) | ecosystem: Environmental > Aquatic > Marine > Intertidal zone...
CAGGCTTGACCTCTGGCGCTGTCTCAACCACTGGCGTTTGCCGCGCTAGTTCGAGCAATACCTTCTTGCCGTTGCCCGCTTGCAGCCAGTCGGCCACGTCACCCTTCGGCGGCAGGTTCGGCAGGTCTAATCGCTTGATCTTGCCGACCGTGCCGTAGAGCGCCGCAATCACTGTGTCTGCGTGTGCTTGCCCAGCCTCATCGTTATCGGGAAGCACTACGACATTGCGATCAGCGAAATACTGTGCAAGCTCAGGCTTCCAATTCTTCGAGCCGCCGCTGTTGGTCGTGGCGATCAGGCCAAGCTCGATCAGTGCATCAGCGCATTTCTCGCCTTCGACTATAAACACTGGCGCTTTTGGGTTCTGGATGATGGCCGGTAGGTTATATGGCAAAGCTTCAATGTCTTTGATGCTGTTGATCCAGCCGCCACTGTCATCCGGGCGTCTTTGTCTAAACGTCTTTGGGTTGTCAAAGCGCAATACCTGATAAGCCAGTACGCCGTCAGCATTATAATAATCATAAGAACGTGCGAGGCTCGGCACGACAGGCAGGCTCTTTTGCTGCTGCTTGCTGATACCAAACTTGCGCTCCAATACATCTGGGATGTTGCCATTGATGCTGGCTGGCTCGTTTGCCTTGACCATATCAATTACACCGCCGCTTTCGCCGGTTTCAAAATTACTCCAAACGCCTTTGCGTGTGCAAACCGACAGGCTGCCGTGCGTACCCCAGCGCAATTCTGTGCCTTTCGACAGGCGCGGGTTTGGCTCGCCCCAGTAATGGCGGGCAACCTGCTCAATGTATGCTGCTATATTTGTCACTGATCTTCCCCTTGTTCTTCGGTGTCGGTGCTATCAAAAAACAAGCTGTTTAATTGCTTGTGATAAATATTTACCGTTCTTTTTGATGTCTCAACCCAAGTGTTTTTGTGCGAAATGCCCTTTCTTTCGCCCAACTTTTTCCAACCAACCCCTGTCCAAAACATATTTGACGGTAAATCATCGGCGCAGCCACAAACAAAATCCTGCCTGCCTAAATCTAAACCGTGGCTTATGCCAGCCTGTAGCAATGCGTTTCCGCGCTCAATCAGTCTCGCGTCTTCTTGTATCGCTATTTGATTGACCTTTACCCATTTACCAAACGACATAAGTAAAAAACCAACAAGCTCGCCGTTTTCCTCACAAACCCAAATCTTATCATTACAGACATTCGACCATCGCTTGCCAAGTTTCTCGCCAGTAATAGCCGCCTCATATGCAGTATTTGGAATAAACCCTAAAGCGTGACTTTCTAACTTACTGAGGTGGTCTATATATTTTAAATCTTTCAGCGTTGCCAATCTGATTATCATTGCAACCCCCTAACTATCCCTTGACCCCTTTGATGCGTGACCGGCGGCGGTCAAGGGAGGAACCCACCGCCGGTCACTACCGCCTAGAACAAGTCTGCGCCTTCAACCACTGAAGGGGTAACAGCAGCCGGGGCGACTGTTGGGGCGGGTTCTGGGGCAGCTTGTGCATCCATTCCTGCTGGGCGGTCAACCCAGCCAGCAATCGACCATTTAGGCGAGCGGAACGTCTGCGTTCCCTGCGCCTTGGTTTCGATCTGGATGCGATCAGAGCCGGTGATCTCAATCACTGGCACCTTGCCGGGATTGTCAGCCTTGCCAGCCAAGTAAGCATCGTGCAGATCGTTCATCTGATTGCGCACGATCTTGCTGCTGCTGCTCATTTCACGCAGGCCGATCTCTTTGTTGTACATGCGGATGCGGAAGCCCTCTTTGTGTTCATCAGATGGCTTGACCGGCATTGGCTCACCCACTTGGACAAAGCGAAAGTCTGGGCCAGTCTGGGTAAAGGCGATAAAGCCAACCTCGATTGCGTCCATATCCATCACCACCTTGAAGGGCAATTCCATTTCGGTTTCGCTCTTTTCCCAGTGGCCGTCTGCCCCTTGGTGCCGGTCTTGACGCACGAATGAGCCATCCTTTGCACTAAATTTCATGATAGGCAGGAAATCCCCGCCGCCTGATGATGTAGTCTCTGTAAAACCTAAAGCCATTTTTAACTCCTGTAACTTTAGAACTACCGCACGACCAGTGCGGCTTGGATCGGGAAATAGGCGCAGATATCTGCGTCTTGGCTGTCGCCTCGGTCAAACCTTCCGCCCTTCCCCAATGTGTAATCACCCGCAAAATCAAACCGGGCGATGTTATCTATATATACGTTCAGCAAATAGGCTGGCAAGCCGGTGTGCTGCGTCAGCAAGCGGGCTTGTATCACCTTCGACAGACTAATCATAGCCGTGTCGTACTGCAACAACCGCACGTTGCGGTGCTTTACCTCGATGAACGCCTTGGCTTTGTTGTCCTTAAACACAACAAAGTCGAGGCGATACTGCATTGGCAACTTGTAGAAATCGTAGCCGTGCTGCTTGAAAGCATCAGCTAGTGCCTGCTCTTTTGCTCTGTCGGCTGCGGTTTCGTACTGTTTACGCATCAGCGAGGTGTTCCCTGATTATCATCATTGCCGTCATTTGGTCACACTCAACTGCGTAACGCCAGTCGTATTGCTCGTGGATGTCGCCCGCTGGCAGGTAGTTGTCCATCCCAGCAACAGCAGCAACAGGGAAGCGCCAGCGCCAAGGCAGGCGGTCATAGCGATAGACCAGCAAGGGCAGCTTGCCTCTCTCTGTCGCCAGCGCAGCAGCACAAACCTGATCCCACCAGTTCGGATCGATGCCATAGCCTGCGCGTTTGCGCTTGACTTCAATTACAAAAGGAAAATCTGGGTCGCTGCAAATAATGTCGCCGAGATCAGACTGCCTGTATTGATTTATATCACGCTGAAACGTCAGGCCGTTAGCGTCACCGCCAAGCTCATCAGTCAGGATTGCAATGATCTCGCGTTCCCCGCCCATTCCTTTGTTGCGCGAGTTAACCATTGCGGTTTGCCAGCGAGCGCATTGTCTCTGCCGCCTTGCCGCTGTCTTGGTCGCGGATCATCTTGGTCAACCCGGCATCGAGTATTTCATCGGCCAGCGTTGACATAGAACGATGCGGCGACACGTCCAACATAGCCCGCAATTTGTCAACTGTGTCACTGCGCAGCCTTAACATTTGGTTTTTAATCCCGGCCATCTGTTTGATTTCCTTACATTTGTAAAATAATTTGCCTACACCCCTTGTAACATAGTGTGATAAATATTAAATAGTTATTAGTCACTAGTAATCAAAAGGGAGATTGATATGACACTAGAAAATAAAATCAACGCTTTTCTCACAGAAGCCCATTCTAGGTTTAGTTATGTTGATGCGGCAACCACTGGTGCAGTCAATGCAGCAAACGGTCATATGGACAATCTTTATGACACAAAAGAAGAAATTGGCGTGGATGCAGACGGTGACGATTTTTTATCTGATTATTACGTTGCCGGTATTCTTGACCGTGTCGCTGATGAGCTTAGTTCAATGTACGATGTGGATGCAAAGGACAACGCATTTTGGGTTGAGTTAAAAGCTATTGTGGACGCACACAATAACAAGGCGGCGGCTTAACAGCCCCGCCCGGAAGGGAGATGGAAATGGCTAAATTCACCACAGACTATGTGTTTGACACAGCAACACACATCAACGGCATGACTAAAAACGAGATCGTGTGCTTTCACCTGTTCAACCCAAATGGTTTAGTTGCCAAGCTGCCTGACTTTGATGATTTTTGCCACGGTGACGTTTTCTTTGCTGGTTGCGAAATTATGTACGGTCGTCACGACAACTATTACGCCAAGTGGTTGCGTGATGTGTGCAACAAAGAAAAAAGCTACACCAAGTGGCAGCTTATGTATCACTTGTCAAAGCTGGCTGACGATGTTGACCGGGCTTGGGCTACAATCGCAGACAAAAAGGCGGCAGCATAATGACCACATACATCGCTTATTACCGTGTATCAACTCAGCGCCAAGGCCAGTCAGGTCTTGGCCTTGAGGCACAACGCGCAGCCGTTGCCGGTTACAACATCATCGGCGAGTACACCGAGGTCGAGAGCGGCAAGAAAGCCCAGCGCCCGCAACTTGCCGCCGCACTAGCAGAGGCCAAGCGCACTGGCGCTACACTGCTGATCGCCAAGCTCGACCGCCTAGCGCGTAACGTGCATTTCATTACCGGCTTGCTTGAGGCTGGCGTTCCTATTCTTTGCGCCGATATGCCAGAGGCCGACCGCACGTTCTTGCAGATGGCCGCCGTGTTCGCCGAATGGGAAGGCCGAGTGATAAGCAAGCGCACCAAGGATGGGTTAGCTGCTGCCAAGGCGCGTGGCGTCAAGCTTGGCTCGCCTAACCCTGCCGCTGCTGGCCGTGCGTCAGCCGCCAAGCGCGTTGCGCGTACTAATGTTGTTGCCAAGCAGGCAATGCCAATCGTCTCGGTGCTGCGTGAGGCTGGTGCCTCACTACGCACCATCGCCGCCAAGTTAAATGAGGCGGGTATTCCAACAGCACTGGGCGGGCAATGGTACGCCAGCACTGTGCGCAACTTAATGGGAGCAAACTAATGGTTAAAGACACTATCGGTATGCTGTTTGTAACAGCATTTGTAATTACGTTTTTTACTAACGCCATCACCGACTGGAATTTCTGGTACTTGATGGCTCGCTTTGGGGGGCAGTGATGATTATTTATGTTGCGACCAATACGGTTAACGGTATGCAGTATGTTGGGCAAACCAAACAAACCCTTAATATTCGCGTAGCACAGCACAGACAATCGGCAAAAAGAAAATGCTCACCATTATCTGTTGCTTGTGCCATCAAAGAATATGGCGCTGACAAGATTGTGTTTGAGCAAATTGATAGTGCAGATACAGAGGAAGAGTTGACGCGCAAAGAAGCCTTTTGGATTGAGCATCTCAACACTAAATCGCCGCAAGGCTATAACCTTCAGAAAATGGGAAAGCAGCGTTATGAAAGTATCCATATGCCAGAAAACATTTTTGAGTTTGAAGGCAAATGGTTTGCCAGTATAGCCCAGTGGGCTAGGCATCATGATATATCTGTTCACGTTGTCAGGGGTAGGATAAAAAGCGGGATGACGCTGGAGCAAATAAAATTAACCCCAGTAAAAACAGCAAAAACCACTATTGATGTTGGGTTTGCTAAATTTGAAAGCTGGAGGGAAGCCTGCAAGCATTTTGGTTTGTCTGACAAAGTTGTTTGGGCAAGGGTGAAATCAGGGTGGACGACTAGAGAGGCTTTGGGGATTGATCAAAGGAATGAGACAAAGGGTGATCTAATTCGCCGCAAAAAGTGTGTATGGAAAATAGAGAAAGATGGCGTGACATATTATGGCAAGGCTGAAATTGCCAAAGCATTTGGTATTGAGAAAGCCTGCCTTCAATCTCGCCTGATGCGGGGTGTTCCTTTAGAGAAAGCCGTTATGCAAAACAAACCATATGAGATTAAGTTTGATGGGAAGGTTTATGCCTCGGTTGCTGCGCTTGCAAAGCAAAGGGGTATAACACCAAATTCAGTTTACGACAGAGTAAACAGAGGCGTTAGTTTAGCCCGCGCCGTTAAAATGGCAGAAGAAATGAAAAACGCAAAAAATAAATTAACACAACAAGGAGTAAACTAATGGTCGGAAAACTTACACCTGATAATCAATTGAGCGCGAGCAAAGCGCCCGCTTTGCTGAACGCATCACCGTGGGAAACGCAGAACGAATTGCTTGAGGCAATGATTAGCATTGACGAGGGCAACCCGCCAAAGTGGATACCTCAAAATGAGCCTATGGAACTGGGTGATTTTTTTGAGCCGCTTATATTGCAGAAGGCCGTTGATAGGCTTGGCCTAACCAACGCCGAGCTAGATATTACCGTGCCATACCAGCATGACTTCTTGCCGCTGGCGGCCAGCCTAGATGGCACTGGCGTTGGCAAGGGTTCAGTCATTGCCAACTGGGACAAGGGCATCTATGTGCCTCAAGGTGGCGCAATTGACATCGAGGGCATCGGCGTCCTTGAGGCCAAACTAACGTCAGCACGGCCAGAGGATATCCCGGCGCCGCACCGAGGCCCGCTGCAATTGCAGGCTCAGATGATGTGTACAGGATACAAGTGGGGCTGCGTTGCAGTGCTGTATCAAAGCACAACGCTGCGCCTGTTTGTCTATCAGGCTGATGAGGTTGTGCAGCGCCGCATCCGAGAGGCGGTTGTTGATTTTGAAAATCGCCGAAAAAATATGGACAAATACCCTGTCGTGTCACCGGCTGATGGGGTGGCTGCGTATGGCCGGGTTGATGCAGACGCACCGCCGCTAGAGCTTGAGGGTGACGATGCAGCGTGGGTTGACCACCTAATGACAGCCAAAGCCAATAAGGCAATGGCCGAGCGCGAGATCGACATTGCCACAGCATCTATTATGGATCTGATGGGCAGTCACGACACAGCCTTCGCGTCTGTCGGCAATCGCCGGGTGCAGGTCAAGTGGCCGACACGCAAGATGCGGGCGCAGCCTGAGAAGGTGACACCGGCAAAACCTGAGACTGTCATGCGTCAGAAAACATTAACGCTAAAGGAGATTGATTGATGGCTGGACAACGCCGAGAAAGCTCGTGGAAGCCGATTGTAAACGCGGTGGCCGCTTACCACCATTACAACGGCTACGGCCCCACAGTGAACGAAATAGCCTATGCTGTGGGGCGATCAAGAACTGCCGTCAGGTTTCAGCTAGACAAGCTGATCGAGGATGGCATCCTAACACACACGCCCGGCAAGATCAGAACGATCAGGGTGGTGGAATAGATAAGGGGGCGAAAGCCCCTTTATTTTTTAGGTTGCTTTATGCTCTCGACAACACCGCCGCCAAAGTAAAAACCAAGAATGATTAGCATCGCGTAGTTGATGCTGAACTGTTCCATCACCTTGGTTACTGCGTCTGGGTCGCCTTGTCCACTAATGGTCATTGTCAGCACGATGACATAGCTGCCCAAAAATACACCGCCAAACATTAGCGCAAGATAACGTTGCGCAATCTTAAACGGCGCGTAAGCACCCATCAAATCAATCTTGGCTTTACTCTTAGCCGCAATTTCTTCTTCGGTGCTGGTGTGCATATCATCAATGAGCTTCATGCCCTGACTGATGACACTATCTGACCCTAGTATTTTACCTAGTACAGCTAACATTTTTTAATCCTTGTTTCTTTTTCCCGCGACTAATTATCTCTTCAATGGTTCTGCCGCAGCCAATGCACATGACGCGATCCTCATCCAGAACACAGATGCCAACGCAAGGGCTTTTACTCATCAGCCAAAGCCCTCATTCGTTTGACCAGTCTCTCTGAACGGTTCGGGAGTTGCCTTGCCCACTTGCTATCGAGCATTTCCAACGCAGCCCCAGCCCATTGGCGCTCATCAACACAACGCTTCATGCCCTTAAATTTTTTCATAGTTGGCAGACCCATATTAAACATCATGTTGGCAATGATGCGCTGCGCCTCTTCGGGTAGGTCGCTGAAATCCTCATAGAGCCTATGACAATCCTCTCGCACGATGGCAATGTCCAGATCGAATAGCTGCTTCATGCGGCGTTCTGTGATCGTGTAGCCCAATGGCTTGCCGTGTTCTGCGTCACCCTCGATGATGCGATGCCCCACGCCCACAGTTAAATGACCGGCTGTGCATTTGTAAACGTCCAGCCTCATGCCCTCATCAGCAATTAGCTCTTCGCGTAGTTTCTCGATGTCCATTACCGCCTCATTTCTCTAGCCAGCGCGACAGCTTTGAGCCAGCTTTCCTCTTCAGCCTCGCGAGAAAACGCACTGCCCTGCATTCGTTTGCTGTACTGCTGTACTTGACTGACGTGGAAGAATAAGCAGCTTCTATGTTCCTTGCCACACAACACCAGTATGTCATAATCTGCCCAATCCTTTGTGTTACGCGGTAGATGCTTCGCCGAACAGCCAGACCCAAGCTGAAAATGATAAGCCGGAGTTCGCTTGCCTTTCTGTAATAAAAAGCTCGAAGTCTTAACTTGTACCCTAAGTATCGTGTTATCAGTGTTTGAAATAGCAACGCCATCAATCTTATCCTGTGCCGCAGGGGCATAAGCCCAGCCCATAGATAATATGGCTGCGGCGGCTAGGTGTTCGCCAATTAACCCGGTTCTGGTTTCGCTCAATTTTTAGACGCCAGCCATACAATCCAAAAGAATATTCCAAAAGATACAATGCCTAATGCCACAATTGCAATAGCTTCGATGATCTTCTGACGCACCTCTTGCTGCTTGTAAATCATCTCTTGCCGTTCTTTCCTGATGCGCCCCTCTAACTGGATCAGGTCAGCCCAAGCCTGCGGGCCATACGTCATTTGCAAATATTGTTTAAGTTCTGCACGTTGCGTCTCTAACCGCTTCTTGGCGGCGTAAACTTGCAACGCCTGCTGCTGCACTGTGTCTGCCCCTTGCAGCTTTTTGAATAGCGGCGGGTTCTTTGCTTGCTTTTCGGCTTGGTCAATGTCAGACGCGGCCTTCATCCACCGCGACACGTCACCAATGCAGCTTTCCAGATCACGCCCGGCAGAAACCATTTGCTTAATCGTATTGAAAGCCGCCGTTGCTCCACTGATTGCTGCGCCTATCGTAATCGGGTCTATGACAACATCCCCTTCCGCAGCGGCAGGCACTTGTAAGACTTGGCGATCAAATCGCCGGGCAACTTGCCAACATCCCGCGCCATATCATATACGCGCTCTACGCATGCCTCATAGGATTGCCAAGGCCCACGGAAATCATGCAGTTCGAGGCAATTAGTCGGCGCACTCAAGGAGCAGGCTAAGACGATTGCCTTAAACATCGTCTTTTTTATTCAAGCTCTGATATATGCGTATAACAGCAAGAGAAATACCTAACACAGTGAAGGCCAATGCCATCCACTCATTTAGTGGCGCAAGCCAAACAGGGCTAGTAATTGCGCCAGTGGCAATAGCCATATCTGTGTTTAGGTTATTATTCATAGCAAATTCTTACCAGCCTGATGGCACTGCTTGGCGTGTTGGCGGTGATGCCAAAGCCGCAAGTTGCTCGTCTAATATACCCTGCATTTCGGCTTCTGTTTTGTCTAAACTTTCAAGCGTCTTTGCCTTTGCCCAGTCTTGTGTAATGTCGTCAAACGCCACATAGTCAGCGTCACCAGCCTCAGGTGTTGTCAGACCGGCAGTGCCATATGCACTGACAGACAAGGGATTGCCCTCATCGTTTACCACGCTGTCGCTGGTGGCTGTAACCCGCCAGTGAATTGTCTGGATACAGTCAGCGTGACCGTTTTGGTCGTGATTGCAGACGTCAAAGTTAAACGCCCAATTGTATGTGTTAGCCATTATTCGCCTCCCATCTCAGCAGCTTGTGCCGCCAGATGCGCTGCATAAGCATCCTTCACTGCTTGTGTATGTACCGCTGCACAAATAGCTTGAACCTCTGCGCTTTCGCCAGTGATGTCAGCGTCTGGTGCTACAACGTGCCGATGAAAGCCACGGCTAATCTCAACGCCATCACGCTTGATGACTGTTGCGGTGCGAACTTGAACGTGCTTGTAGTCACCTACGATTTCGATTTTGTCTTGGATTGTTTCTTCTGTTAGTGCCATCGTTTATCTCCTGTGATGGTTGGACTGACTACCCACATCTCTGATGGGGTTACAATATTTCAAGAGAACCAGCACCGGAAAATTGTGTACTGCCGCTGCTGGTATTAGTAGTGCCTTGCGTACCATAAAGTGTTAATGCAGTGCTAGAGTTTGCTTGCCATCTATACGGTGATTGATCTCCGTATCCTGTTCCATTTATTATTACATAGCCACCATTAATGAAATTGCCTTGTGAAGTGCCTGCTACAACGGCAAATGGAAATCCTTGAACCTCCCAACTAGAAGTGCCAGTTGTTGTGGCTGTTGTGGAACGCCAATTAAACCAGTAGTGGACTACATTGCCAACTCGAACATAACCAGCATTTCGAGCAGTAACAGCTAACGCACCACCACCCTTATAGACATTGACTGTCCAAGTTCCAAACTCATAATCGTCCAGATAATTAGCCGAACCAGTGCCGCCCAAGTAGACACCGCCGGAGAGGTAGAAGTCTTTCCAACGTGAACTTGCATAACCCAAATCAATTGTGGCGTCTCTGTCACCGCCAGTAGACATATTGCACGGATAAATCTGATTTCCGCCGCTGTAAAACGCTAATCCATCAGTGGTGCCGCCTATTGCAATCTGCGGTCCGGCAATTGACCTAATCGACCCCACCGTGCTGCCGTCTTTGCGGAACTCCAAAATGTCACCATCACTGGTCTTGCGGTTCAGAGCAAGTGTTCTGCCGCCATCTCTCGTAAAGTCAGCCGCACCAATGGCACCATCGCCGTAAAGCGTGATGCCGTTGGTTCCTATTCCAGATGCCGTTTTGCCCAACTGCAAGTTGCCGCTGCTGTCGATACGCATACGTTCTGTGGCAGCGTTATTATCATAAAACGCTAATGCGCCATCCGTTTTGCTTTGTAAAATATGCTTTCGACCCGAAGCACCGGCTGACTGTAGTGCTAAATCTGCTGTTGCCCCAGATTTGTAAATATGAAGCATTGAACTAGGTGACAATGTTCCATCACCAATGCCCACGTTGCCGCTGCTGTCGATGCGGAGGCGTTCTGTGGCGTTTGTTGCCATAATTAAGGGATATGCGCCAGTACTCCACAAATAACTTGCAGAAGAACCACCTGCTATAGAAATCTCTGCGTTTTGACCTCCCGCTAAAATTTCTGGAGGATTTGCGCCAGAACTGTTCACTTCTAAAACTAAAGAATTTGCATTTACATTTCCTGTTGGCGAAGTAGTACCAATGCCCACTTTGCCGGCTGCATTCTCAGTTATAATTTCAAAGCCACCAGCAGTGCCACCATCGTGAACACGAACTCGCTTATTGTTTGTATCGAATGTTAATTCGCCTTGTGCGCCAGTGAAAGCATCATTTTCTGCTGTAGTGCCGCGCCGTAATTGTACTTGTGTAGCCATAATTATAAGCTCCCATAATCTGTAGAAGAAGAAACAGCATCTGTTATGGCTCCATAATCCAGAATACCATCAATAACACCAGCGTTTATGTTTGATGCTACTAAGTTAATATTTGCAAGGTTTGCAACCACTGTATCAATGTCACTAGCATCACCAACAACAGCAGTTATATCACCATTAATACCCGCCACAGTATTAACATTAGTAATATTACCAGCCACAGTATTAACATTTGCAATGTTAGTTGCAACAGTGCCAATTTCAGTGGTATCACCGGCAACCGTTGTTACATTAGCACTGATGCCAGCCACCGTGTTTACATCAGCAATGTTTGTTGACACTGTACCAATGTCGGTGGCATCAGCAGCGACCGCATTAATGTTTGTCGCATTTCCCGCAACAGAAGTTACGTTTGCGTTAATGCCTGCAACAGTTGTTACATCGCCGCTAATACCAGCAACAGTAGTTGTGTTAGCTGATATGCCAGCAACTGTCGTTACGTTTGCGGATATACCAGCTACAGTATTGACGTTAGCAATGTTGTTGCCAACAGTATCAACATTAGATATAGAACTTGCTACTGTATCAATTTCTGATGTGGCTTCATTTAAATCATTAGCCACTGTCTCCAGCTCAGATACAGCTTCATTAAGATCATTAGCTACAGTAATAACGTCAGCAATGTTTGTTGCTACAGTATTAACACTAGCTATGTTTGTTGCCACAGTACCGATGTCAGTTGCGTCAGCGGCAACTGCGTTAATATTAGATGTATTGCCAGCAACGGTTGTGACGTTAGCAGCAATGCCAGACACAGTCGTGATATCTGATGCAATAGCAGCAGCGTCACTAATAGCGTCAGTAGCTACAGTGCCATCCTCAATGTCAGCAAGTGCGGTAATGTCAGCGGCCAAAGCTGTTATCGTTGTAATCCCAGCAACTGTTGGCCCCTTTACTGGGTTGCCATCAGTATCAAACGCCATAACCGTATCAACGCGGTCTGCCTTTGGCGGCAGCGTCATATCCAATGTGCCGCCGTCAGCCACAAGCGCGGGGTCATACACTGGCGCTCGCATTGAGCGCTGCCCTTCTTCAGCAAGCTGCTGGTCAAAGATAGTCAGCGCGTCAAGTTGCTCGTTAAGGCTCGATGCCAGCAAGTCACCGGCTGTCACAAAATCTGTGACGCGCTCAATGTCTCTTGCGCCAATAATAATAATCGTGTCGGATGATGTTGGCGTTGATGGCACGCTGCCACCTGTCACAATGGTCACGCTGCCAGTGCCGTTGGCGTTGACCGTCACAGTGAAGTCAGTAGTGATTGTCAGGTTGGTCGCGTTAAAGTAAACGGCCAAATCGTCCTGATCGAGTACCTCGAACGAAAACGCATACGGCCCCAGCCCGGCTGATCCAGTAAACACGACCCTGCGTGTAATTGCGTTAATGTTGTAATCAGCCATTTTGATGCCTCATTCTGTTGCTGA
>Ga0209771_1002048_pt1 | contig 12521 bp, 14 predicted proteins | sample SaaInl59LU_5_DNA_FD_184639 | JGI IMG/M metagenome (GOLD analysis project Ga0209771, IMG submission 184639) | Marine microbial communities from expanding oxygen minimum zones in the Saanich Inlet - ESP_59LU_5_DNA (SPAdes) (version 2) | ecosystem: Environmental > Aquatic > Marine > Intertidal zone...
GGCTGTCATCATTAAAAGTGTTGATTTTGGAGTGTGAAAATTTGTGATCATACAGTTTGCAATTGAAAAATCAAAAGGTGGGAAAATAAATTTATTCGTCCATCCTTCAAATTCATTAAGGTTGCCTTTAGAAGATACCGAGCTTTCAATCGTACGCATAGCAGTAGTTCCAACGGCGCAAATACGACGTTTTTCAACCAATGCTTTATTGATCGTTGATGCAGACTGTGCGGGTATAATGATTTCTTCACTATCCATTTTGTGCTTGGATAAATCTTCTACTTCAACAGAATTAAAAGTCCCTAACCCAACATGCAAGGTTACTTCTGCAAAGTTCACTCCCTTAATTTCTAAACGCTTCAATAAATGTCTAGAAAAATGAAGTCCTGCGGTTGGCGCCGCAACTGCACCTTCATTTTTGGCGTAAATGGTTTGGTAACGCTCTTCATCTTCGGGTTCAACTTCTCTGTTGATGTATTTGGGTAAAGGTGTTTGACCCAGTTCAGTTAATTTTTTTCTGAATTCTTCATAAGACCCATCATACAAAAAACGAAGGGTACGACCTCTTGAGGTTGTATTGTCTATAACCTCAGCAACTAGAGATTCATCTTCTCCAAAATAGAGTTTATTTCCGATTCTAATTTTTCGGGCTGGATCTACTAATACATCCCACAAACGCTGTTCTGCATTAAGTTCTCTGAGAAGAAAAACTTCAATTCGAGCCCCTGTTTTTTCTTTATTCCCAAACAAGCGTGCTGGAAACACTTTGGTATCGTTTAGAATCATTACGTCATCCTCATCGAAATAATCAATAATGTCTTTAAACATTTTGTGTTCGATGGTTTGCTCTTTACGGTTGAGGACCATAAGTCGTGACTCATCTCTGTTTTCGGCAGGATATTCTGCTAATAATTCGTCTGGTAATTCAAAGTTAAAATGCGATAATTTCATGCTTGGTTTTTAATGTCAAGCTGCGAATATACAACCTCAAAATAGGCGTTGTCAAGTATTTGAACCTTTATTTTTTGGATACGGAGGTTTTGAAACCTAATTCTGCTAAATTATCCCAAAAATCTGGGAAGGATTTTGAAACTACTTCCGCCTCGTTTATAGAAAAATCCGTTCTGAGTGTTAAGGGCGCAAATGCCATGGCCATGCGGTGATCGTTATAGGTTTCTACAACGGCTCCCGATTTTAAGGGCTTGGGATTTGATAGATGTAAGCTATCATCCGTAATATCAATGGAGGTTCCGAATTTGAAGATCTCATTTTTCAAGGCTTCCAAGCGGTCCGTTTCTTTTATTTTGAGGGTGTGAAGCCCTGTAAGATGGCACTTTATTTGAAGTCCTAAACAAGTTACGACAATGGTTTGTGCGATGTCAGGAGCATTGGATAAATCTAAATCCAAACTGACTGGCAAATTGGTGTTGATTTTTTTTAAGTTGATTTTAGCCCCTTCAAAAGTTGTTTGAACCCCTAAATGGGTGTAAATTTCTTGTAAAACTGCATCGCCTTGTAAGCTGTCTTTTTTGTAAGTACTCAAGTTTATTTGAGTTCCTACTGGACTCAAAGCTACGATGCTATAAAAATAAGATGCTGACGACCAGTCGGACTCAACAGTAAACGTTTTGGAAACCGTCTCTAAATAGGGCTTGACCTGAATCACCTGACCTTCAAAATGGGTTTCAACGCCGAGTTGATCCAACAATGAAAGGGTCATTTGGATGTAGGGAGCTGAAGTGATTTTCCCTTCAAGATGTAGTGTCAACCCATTTTTGAGCTTGGTTGCCATCAGCAATAATGCAGAAATATACTGACTACTCACATTAGCTTTCATTCGGACTTCGTCCTTGAGTAAGGTTTTCCCTGTAATTCGTAAGGGTGGATAGCCGGTTTCTTTGTCGTATTCAATGTCTGCCCCTAAGGCTCTGAGCGTGTCCACCAATATTTTAATTGGACGTTCTTGCATTCTTTGAGAACCCGTCAACAAGGTTGTTTTCCCTTCTAAGGTTGCAAAATAGGCCGTCAAAAATCGCATGGCTGTACCTGCGTGATGAATATCTACAACAGGTTTGTCAGAATCCAATGCTTTGAGCATGTACTGACTGTCGTCAGAATTGGAAACATTTTGAATTTCTAAGTTTTTAAAAAGTGCTTTTAATAGTAACAGTCGGTTGGACTCACTTTTGGACCCTGTAATAATAATATCGGTACTTGGGTTGATGGTTGAATTTTGAAGGAAAAGGTGCAAAATCTATTTTAGTTTTTCGTTGCTATGATGTCGGTTATGGTCCCGTTTGGTTTTAATATCTAGCTTTTTATCAAAAGCGTCTTGCAAATTTACACCAGTTTGATTGGCTAAACAAAGAACAACGAATAAAACATCGGCTAATTCTTCGCCCAAATCTTTATTTTTATCACTTTCCTTTTCGCTTTGTTCGCCATAACGCCTGGAGATGATACGTGCTACTTCGCCCACCTCTTCGGTGAGTTGTGCCATATTGGTGAGTTCGTTAAAATAGCGAACGCCATGGGCTTTGATCCAGTTATCGACGGTTTTTTGTGCGTGTTGAAGGTCCATTTTATAAAAAAATTAATGAAGGACTAAACTAGTCAATGTTCAAATGAAATCAAATTATATTCACTAAAATAACAAAGTGTATATCAACGCCTTATTGCCGCGCTTTTGAATCTATAATAATGGTGACAGGGCCATCATTCAAAAGAGCGACTTTCATGTCTGCTCCAAACACACCTGTTTGGATGGTTTGTCCTAAATCAATTTGAAATTGACGGACAAATTGTTCGTAAAGCGGTTTGGCAATTTCGGGTTTGGCAGCTTTGATATAACTCGGGCGGTTGCCTTTTTTGGTGAGTGCATGCAGCGTAAATTGACTCACCACAATGGCCGATCCGTTGCTATCTTTTAGAGAGGCATTCATAACACCTTCGGCATCGTTAAAAATGCGGAGATTGGTCAGTTTGTTGCTCAACCATTGAATGTCTTCTAAAGTATCTGAATCAATAATGCCTAAAAGCACTAATAATCCAGAGTTGATATCGGCCACTTTATTTCCGTCAATGGTGACACTGGCTTCTGTGACTCTTTGGACGACTGCTCTCATTTTGGTTCGTAGTTATCCGTTCGGTAATGTTCGTCATCGCCTTCCAAAATTTGGGTATAACTTTTATAACGTGAGGCTGCCACTTCGCCATTTTCGAGGGCTATTTTAACCGCACATTGAGGCTCGTGCAAATGCAGACAATTATGAAATTTACAGGATTGTTTTAAGGCAAATAACTCTGGAAAATAATGATCCACTTCCGCTGGCTCCATATCCACCACGCCAAATCCTTTGATGCCAGGGGTGTCTATAATTCGAGCCTCAAAACTCAAATCAAACATTTCTGCAAAAGTGGTGGTGTGTTGTCCTTGTTTGTGCTGCTCTGAAATTTCTTTTGTTTTGATATTTAAACCTGGCTCAATCGCATTTACTAAGGTTGATTTACCAACGCCTGAATGTCCCGCAAACATGCTTGATTTTCCAGTCATCAAGGTTTTTACGGCTTCAATATTCTCGCCGGTTAAAGCAGAAATACTTAAGCATGGATAGCCAATACTTTCGTAGAGTTCTGATAATTCTTGTACTATTTTTTGAGTGGCTTCGTCGTTCACATCCACCTTGTTAAAAAGCAAAATAGCATTAATGGCGTACGCTTCGGTCGTGGCTAAAAAACGATCGATGAAACTTGTGAAGGTGGGAGGGCTATCGATGGTAATTAATAAAAATACTTGATCAATATTACTCGCAATGATGTGGGTTTGTTTGGAGAGGTTCACCGATTTCCGAACGATGTAGTTGGTACGCGGATGAATGGTAGTGATGACCCCTGTTTGGGTGTTATTACTCGTTTCTAAATCAAAATCTACTCGATCGCCAACCGCTAAAGGATTGGTGCTCTTGATTCCTTTAATTCGGAATTTACCTTTGATGCGGCACTCATAGAACGTCCCGTCTTGGGATTTAATCGAGTACCAACTCCCTGTAGATTTATATACGATTCCTGTCATTCTTGATTTTAAATATCTAAACAAAGAAACACATTTCTTTTTAATATATTTTGTTCTATCTTAAATCCAATTTAATTTTAAATATGAAAAAAACAATACTATTTGTTTTGCTACTTACAGTAGTAATTCAATTTTCTAACGCACAGGAGGTTATCACCAATGCCTGAATCATTCAAATGAAAGAATTAGGTTTTGATGAAACCATTATTTTAAGCAAAATTAATGCTTCGGATGTTGATTTTGATGCTTCAATTTCTGCACTGTCAAAACTAAAAGAGGCTGGCGTATCTTCTGAGGTCATCGCCTTGGTGATGCAAAAAGCGCAGTTTAGCACAAAATCCAAAACAGGTATTTATTATTTAGCGGCAGATGATACACTTAAACCCATCTTAGCTTCTGTATTTTCTGGAACGAATCAAAATGCGGTTGCACAGCAGTTAGTTTCTGGTTTGATAAATGCGAAAGTAAAATCACAATTACCAAAAAGAACGTTTAACAACGTGATCAACTCAAGATCTCCAGAGTTTACATTTATTTTTGACCCTGATACAGGTGCTGATAATATGCAAAATTTCCAAGGGGATGGCCCAGGTTTATTTAACTGATGGTTTAGAGTTGCAACCTCTCCAAATGAGTTTGTATTGGTGAAGATGAGAGTCAAAAAATCTAATAATTTAAGAGAAGTCATAACTTCAAAATCGAATATGTTTACAGGCAGTAATGGAATCGATCCAAAAGCATCACTTCCTTTTAAGATTGAAACTATTGGAAACAACAAATTTACTGTGGTTCCTGAAAGTTTAGAGCCAGGCGAATATTGCTTTATTTACCAAGGGAATGTACCTCAAGGACGTACGAATCAGTCTGTTTTTGATTTCTCTATTAAATAAGAATTCAGAGCCTAGAATATAGGTTATAGGTATCATTAAAAACCCCCGTGGAGCGCGCTTCACGGGGGTTTTTTGTGGGATAAATGTGAGGGCTTTACAGGGCATAAAAAGAAGCTGTCTAAAAATACTTTATTTTAGAATCTGAAACAAATTGAATTTCTGTTCATTGAGATTCTGAAATAAATTCAGAATGACAATTTTTCTACTTTTAAGAAGGTTCCTCGACTTAGAAGAATATAAAAAAAGCCTCACAATGCGAGGCTTTTTAGTTTTACTTATTCAAGATTAATTCTTGGTGATTGATCGATTCTTGGTGTACTGCTTTAAACAGTTTGAGGATAAACTCTTCACTCAAGTTGTGTTGTTCGCCTTCAAGGACCATCTTCCCTAAAATCTCATTCCAACGTTTGCTTTGTAATACTGCCACGTTTTCTTGTTTTTTGAGAGTGCCAATGCCTTCGGCAACTTTCATGCGTTTTCCTAAAATTTCAAGCAACTGGTTGTCCATCACGTCTATTTGTGCCCGTAAATTTTTAAGCTGATCGTTGTAAGCAACTTTTGGGGTCGATTCTTTTCGTATTTTTAAATCTTTCATAATTTGAATCAAAGAGGCAGGTGTTACTTGTTGTGCCGCATCACTCCAAGCATTGTCAGGATCAAAATGGGTTTCGATCATCAGACCATCAAAATTCAAGTCGAGTGCTGTTTGAGAGACGTCAAAAATCATATCACGTTTTCCTGTAATATGAGAAGGATCGTTGATCAATGGAAGGTCTGGAAACTTGGTTTGCAGTTCAATTGCCATTTGCCATTCGGGTGTGTTTCTGTATTTTGTTTTTTCATAAGATGAAAATCCTCTGTGAATCACCCCTAAGTTTTTGATGTCTGCTGTTGCCAAACGCTCAATGGCTCCTAGCCATAATGCTAAATCTGGATTTACAGGGTTTTTTACCAAAACTACTTTGTCTGTACCTTGTAAAGCATCTGCAATTTCTTGTACAATAAATGGGCTCACTGTAGAGCGGGCGCCAATCCATAGTAAATCGATGTCGTGTTCCAAAGCCAATTCAACATGGGCTCTGTTGGCAACTTCGGTGGCTGTTTTTAGACCCGTTTCTGCCTTTACTTTTTGAAGCCATTTGAGACCCAATGCACCGACGCCTTCAAAATTTCCTGGACGTGTTCGAGGTTTCCAAATTCCTGCACGGTAATAGCTTACGTCTGTGTCTTTAAGCTCATGCGCAATTCTTAAAACTTGTTCTTCGGTCTCGGCACTACAAGGGCCGGCGATTACTAAAGGGTGGTCGAGGTTTAATTCATTCAACCAATTTCCTAGTTCTTTTTTGTTTTCCATTTTTTGTTATTATTAAGCAATTCCTTTTAATATTTGTTTTATATGATTTGTGTTTTTCATTTCATTATGGACCGCTTCAAAATCATCTTGTTCCATATAGGCTTTAAATTGATTCAAGTTTTGGATATACTCTGTAAGCGTTTCTATAACATTGGCTTTGTTTTGTTCAAAAATAGGCGTCCACATATCGGGCGAACTTTTGGCCAATCGTACGGTAGATTCAAATCCACTGCCTGCCATGTCAAAAATATTGCGTTCGTTTTGTTCTTTATCAATCACTGTTTTTCCCAACATAAATGAACTGATGTGTGACAAATGCGATACATAAGCAATGTGTTTGTCGTGATCATTTGCAGGCATAAAACGCAGATGCATTCCCATGTTTTTAAACAGGGTCAAAACCACTTCTCCTAAGGCTGGCAAGGTTTTTTCGACCTCACAAATGATGTTGGTTTTATTCTCAAATAAGCCCTTTATCGCTGCGGAAGGTCCTGAAAATTCGGTACCGGCAATGGGGTGTGTTGCTAAAAATTGAGGACGTTTTGGATGTGTGGATACTGCCTTGCAAATCGCTTCTTTGGTAGAGCCCATATCCATCACGACCGCTTGGTCTGAAATCAAATTTAAAACCTGAGGCAATACCTCTAAGGCGGCGTTTACGGGAATTGCCAACACGACTAAATCTGCTATCTTAAGGGAGTCAAAATCTCCTATTTGATCTATGATCCCTAATTCTAAGGCATCGGATAAATGGGCTTCATTTTGATCAATTCCTGTGACACGAACTTCTGGGACGTGTTGCTTTAAATCCAATGCAAAACTTCCTCCAATCAAGCCAATCCCTATGATGCTCACCTGTTTCATAACACTCGATTTATAGCGGATTGAATACTTTCTTTGGGGGCACATAATGAGAATCTTATATAGCCTTCGCCATTGCTTCCAAAAATGGTGCCTGGGGCTATAAATATATGATGCTTTTGTAATAAGTTGTCAATAAAAGTTTCTGATTTTAAACCAGAAGGCAGCTTGGCCCATACAAACATTCCTGAAGTTGTGGTTTCAAAGGTACAGTTGAGAACGGTAGCTAATTTCCACACCAGCGCACGCCGCTCGGCATAAATTTTATTTAAATCCTTAAACCAGTTTTTCGAACTGTTTAGGGCTTCAACAGCCCCCTTTTGAATGCCATAAAACATTCCGGAATCCATATTGCTTTTCACTTTAATGACATTTTGTAAATGTTCTGCCGAGCCTGTTAACATGCCCACTCGCCATCCGGCCATATTGAAAGTTTTACTCAACGAATTGAGTTCTAAACAGACATCCTTAGCCTCTTCGATATTGAAAATACATGAGGGGCTGTCATTTAAAATGAAGCTATAAGGGTTGTCATTAATAAGTAAAATAGAGTGTTTTTTAGCAAATGCAACCAGAGCTTTTAAAACGGCTGGATCGCCTAAAGTTCCTGTTGGCATGTGTGGATAATTGACCCACATGATTTTCACTTTGGACAGATCCATAGCTTCTAAGGCTTCTAAATCAGGCTGCCAATTGGAACTCGCTTTTAAATCATAAAAAACAGGGTCTGCTCCTACTAATTTAGTCACAGAAGTATAGGTTGGATAGCCAGGATTTGGAATTAACACAGCATCGCCTTCATTGAGATATGCCATCGAAATATGCATAATCCCTTCTTTACTTCCTATCAATGGTAAGACTTCATTTTCAGGATTTAGACTTACATTGTAATGGGTTTGATAAAAATCTGCCATAGCCGACCGAAGTTCTGGCAAGCCTTGGTAACTTTGGTATTTATGTGCCGAGGCGTCCTGCAGACTTCCAGTAATGGCAGAAATAACAGCTTTTGGTGGTGCCAAATCAGGGCTTCCGATGCCTAAATTGATAATGGGTGCGCCAGCAGCTTTCATGGCATGGACTTCTCTTAATTTTTTAGAAAAGTAATATTCTTCAACGGTATGTAATCGATTGGCAGTGACCATTATTTTTTTGCGTTTTTATATTCTCCTAAAATTTTAAACTCTTCTGCCATGAGTTTCATAATGGCTTTGCCCTTTTCGTAATCAGAGAATTTATCAAAAGTGATGTCCACAAAAAAGGCATATTTCCACGGGGTATCAATTTTTGGTAAGGATTGTATTTTAGTTAAATTCAAATTACAATCGCTCATCACATTAAGCATGGTTGCTAAACTTCCACGTTTGTGATCCAGTAGAAATTTAAGGGATGCTTTGTTAAGCAGTGCCGTATTTTGTGAGATCGGACTGCGTTCGACGATGACAAATCGAGTTTCGTTGTGCTTGATGGTTTGAATGCTTTTGGCTAAAATCTCCAACCCAAATAGCTGAGCCGCTTGTTCACTCGCAATGGCAGCAATACCTTGAAGTTGCCCCTCTGAAATTCGTTTGGCAACCTCAGCAGTATCAGTATCTTCGATTAATTTTATATGAGGATGTTGTTTGAAAAATTCTTTACACTGCAGCAGCGCCATGGGATGTGAAAACACTTCTTTAATCTCTTGAATGGTCTGCCCTTTTAGCGCCATCAGATTGTGTTGAATTTCTAAAAAATACTCCCCTGTAATATGTAAGTCCTGATCGTTGATGTATGCATAGTTCGGAATGATCGAACCTGCAATGGAATTTTCTAGCGCCATAATCGCTACATCCGAAGTTTTTGACATTAAGCTCTCCACTACTTCACTAAAAGAAAGATAGGGTTGCACCGCAACAGATTCCTCAAAATACGTCTGAGAAACGATGTGATGGAACGATCCTTCAATTCCTTGTATGGCTACTTTTTTTGTCATAAAAAAAAATCCCGATGTTTACATCGAGACTTATATTTAAAATTTATATTGATAAATTACATACACAGCGCCTCGATCTCTTTTCTAAAAAAGAAATAATAAAAGCTATAAAAAATGTAATTTACGGATGTCATAGTTTGTAATAGGAAGCTAAAATATATATATTTTGTACAATAAAAAACTTAATTTCTTTTTTTTGTGACTTGTCTAGAAAATTTATAGATAATTCAATGAAAATAGACCAGAAATCCATAAACTATATTTTTAAGGGCTTATTTTAGGAAATTAATTTAGAGAAATGTATTTCAGAATCCGCTTAAAATGTGATGCTTAGTAAATTTCTATCAATCCAAAAACAGTAAGCGACCGGTATAATACTCCTCAACCTCTACCACAGGCGGCATATGCATACTAATTACATTGCCTACACTTATAATGACAACTTTTAAATATTGACCGAAGTTGACTACAAAGAATTAAATATTTAAACACTTATTACAGAGATATGGGTTCTGACTTTTTTATTCATTCTATATTTAGTAAGTTTGCAGCTTCATACCGAGGACACATTTGATCTGATTGCAACCTCAATAAAAAAAGCTAAAGCAGTACACACTACTCCACCAGCCCTGCAATCCTCATAATGTTCTCATAAAAAAATGTTTATGAGTTATTTATTTACATCTGAAAGCGTTTCAGAAGGGCATCCAGATAAAGTTGCCGACCAAATTAGTGATGCTTTAATCGACCATTTTTTGGCGTTTGATCCCGACTCAAAAGTGGCTTGTGAAACCTTAGTAACTACCGGTCAAGTGATTCTGGCAGGTGAGGTGAAGTCTAAAACCTATCTAGACGTGCAAAAAATTGCACGTGACACCATAAACAAAATTGGTTATACCAAAGGTGAATATATGTTTGACGGGAATTCTTGTGGAGTGCTCTCAGCAATTCATGAGCAATCTGAAGACATCAACCGTGGAGTGGACAGAGGTGCTGAAGAACAAGGAGCTGGCGATCAAGGAATGATGTTTGGATATGCGACAAATGAAACTGAAAACTATATGCCTTTAGCATTAGACCTGTCGCACCGCATATTAATTGAACTCGCTGCCATGCGTCGCGAAAACTTGGACCTTACTTACATTAGACCCGATTCTAAAAGTCAGGTAACGATTGAATATGATGATGACAACACCCCAAAACGAATTGATGCCATAGTGATCTCTACCCAACACGATGATTTTGACGAAGAAACGGCTATGTTGGCGAAAATCCGTGAGGATTTAAAAACAAAATTAATCCCTAGAGTGGTTGCAAAACTGCCTACACATATCCAAGATTTATTTAACGATGAAATCACATATCACATCAATCCAACTGGAAAATTTGTGATTGGAGGCCCGCATGGTGACACGGGTCTTACAGGCCGAAAAATCATTGTAGATACTTATGGAGGAAAAGGTGCTCATGGTGGGGGTGCATTTTCTGGAAAAGACCCAAGTAAGGTAGATCGTAGTGCGGCCTATGCCACGCGCCACATTGCCAAAAATATGGTGGCCGCTGGAATTTGCTCGGAGGTCTTAGTGCAAGTGAGTTATGCCATTGGTGTTGCAGAACCTATGGGTGTGTTTGTGGATACGTATGGAACAAGTCCGTTTAATTTAACCGATGGTGAAATTGCTGATAAAATCTCAACATTATTTGATTTACGCCCTGCTGCCATCGAAAAACGTTTAAAGCTTCGCAGTCCTATTTACAGTGAAACAGCTGCTTACGGACATATGGGTCGGGAGCCTAAAACTGTATCCAAAACATTTCATCAACCCAATGGCGAAAGTTTGACTTTAGATGTTGAACTGTTTACGTGGGAAAAACTGGACTATGTGGAAACAATTAAAAAGTCTTTTGGAATTTAAGCATTAGGCTAAATAAGCATCCACGCGCCCAATATTATCATAAATAAAGAGCTGACATAATACCATTTGAATCTTTCTTTTAATACAATCACAGCCAGTGTGATTGTAAGTATGGGGGTTGTCAAGCTTATAATACTGGATATGAACGGGTTGGTCACTTTTAAACCATACATGCCAGCAACAATAGCAATGGCAATAATTGGCACCATCACCAGTATGTAATCAAACTTAAAAAATGCTAGGATTGGCTGTTTTAGAAAACGTATTAAAATCCCTGCAACAATCAAAACTTCAATTTCTTGATGGACCACAAGAAAGACGACATCATAGGTTTTTAAATTATACCATTGCATAATTCCTGAAACAGAAAAACAAAGGGTCATAAGAGTCAAATTGCAATGAGTAGAAGTTCGAACCGCTTTAGAATTCATCCGTTGATTCCAAAGGAACAGACAAAAACCAAAGGCAATAAAAAGAATTCCTAAGATATAATTTTGCGGAATGATGCCTTCAGCAAAGTAAAGGTAAGAAGTAGTGCCTATACTCCCCAATAAACTATAGTGTATAAAATTATTAAGACTACTTTCTTTTAAGGCATAAATCATAAATACTAAACCCAGGGCACCAATAATACATGATAACATTGACAATGACAATGACGGCTACACAGAAAACCAAGGCGACTGCGATGATGCCAATGCTCAAGTTAACCCAGGAGCTACAGAACTAGAAGATGGTATTGATAACAATTGTGATGGTGAGATTGATGAAGGTTTTGAATCTGCTGCTATCTCTGGATCTTGGAGATTAGCCCCAGAAGCGGGAGCACTTGGAGTTGGTCCAGCATTAAACGATATTAGTTGGTGGTCAAACTCTTCAGAAGATGTAACAACAAGAGCCTGTTTATTTGACGATACTTATATATTTGGTTCAGACGGTTCTTTCCAAAATGTTCTAGGAGCAGAAACTTGGATTGAATCCTGGCAAGGAACAGTAGCAGCAGAAGAGTGTGGTACTCCAGTAGCTCCACATGATGGATCCGCAGCGGCGAGCTATACATATAACCAAGCAGCCGGGACCATTACTCTTAATGGCGTAGGCGCTTATTTAGGCTTGGCTAAAGTGATGAATGGTGTTGAATTATCGAGTCCTGCAGATACACCTGATTCAATTACGTATATGGCGGCACTTTCAGAAGACGGAAATACTTTAGAATTAGATATTGAAATTGCAGGTGGAGGACATTGGTCTTTCAAACTTTTGAAAGATTAATCCTTAAATTTAATACCATAAACCTACCCTTTTAGCAGTGGTTGTTTTAAGTTAGTCTGTTGAAAGAAAACCCGACCCACAGTCGGGTTTTTGGGTTTAAATAGCGAAACGTTTTTTACAATTCATAACGGACTCTAAAGGTCACATAACGGGGTTGAATAAAATATTCTGTCGCACTTACTGAGAT
>Ga0209771_1002049_pt1 | contig 12520 bp, 10 predicted proteins | sample SaaInl59LU_5_DNA_FD_184639 | JGI IMG/M metagenome (GOLD analysis project Ga0209771, IMG submission 184639) | Marine microbial communities from expanding oxygen minimum zones in the Saanich Inlet - ESP_59LU_5_DNA (SPAdes) (version 2) | ecosystem: Environmental > Aquatic > Marine > Intertidal zone...
ACAGTTTATAGCTACGTAATGTCAGCCGATGGGAATTCAGTAGATTTCACAATCCAAGGATTCAATGCTGGAGTTGCAACTGCAGAATGGATTTTTAAAATGACTAAAAACTCTGATACTGCAGGTGTGGATGATTTCACAACAAATTCAGTAAAAATGTATCCAAACCCAGCGAAAGGATTTGTAAACTTTTCTTCAGCTTCAAACGAAGCTTTAGATGTAGCGGTTTATGATATGTTAGGAAAAGAAGTATTACGTGCAAACGCAGTACAGTCTCAACTTAATATTTCTAACTTAAACCCTGGAATGTATTTTGTTAATATGACTCAAGGAACTAATGTTTCTACTAAGAAATTATTAGTTAAATAAGGGATTAACCAACCAATTTAATTTTTAAAAAGCCTCCATTTGGAGGCTTTTTTTTGTGGACTGTTGTAAGGTCGCTTTGAAAATTAAAACTTTGCAAAAACAAAAAAGCAAGCTAAAACATAAAGCTTGCTTTTCGATTTATTGTACTCAAGGTGGGAATCGAACCCACACGACCGAAGTCACTGGATTTTGAATCCAGCGCGTCTACCAATTCCGCCACTTGAGCCTAAGTAGATTGCAAAACTATAAAATTATTTCTTTAATCAAATCAAAATTAGTCGCTTTTATCCTTTAAGAGTTCAAATAAATTCCTAAATTTGCACCTCGATTAAAAATACCAGTTTAAAGTACTCAAAAACAGAACGCTATCATGTCTAACATCATACCAGAGCCAAAAATATTTACCTGCACCAATTCCATGGTACTTGGTAAAAAAATTGCGGACTCTTTCGGAATTCCCCTAGGAAATGTTATTACGTCGACCTATAGCGATGGTGAATTTCAGCCGTCTTTTGAAGAATCTGTTCGAGGAACCCGCGTATTTTTAATAGGTTCTACCAATCCAGGTCCTGAAAATTTAATGGAATTATTGCTGATGTTGGACGCTGCCAAACGCGCTTCTGCCAGACATATTACAGCCGTGATCCCGTACTTTGGGTGGGCAAGACAAGACCGAAAAGACAAACCTAGAGTGCCTATTGCGGCTAAATTAGTGGCTAAAATGCTGGAAACAGCCGGCGCTACTCGTATCATAACGATGGATCTGCATGCCGATCAAATTCAAGGGTTTTTTGAAAAACCTGTGGATCACATGTTTGCGTCTACCATCTTTTTACCGTACTTAAGAAGCTTAAATTTAGACAACCTTACCATTGCATCCCCCGATATGGGTGGTTCTAAACGTGCCTATGCCTATTCAAAAGCATTGGAAAGTGATGTGGTCATTTGTTATAAGCAACGCGCCAAAGCCAATGTCATTTCGCATATGGAACTGATTGGCGATGTGACTGGTAAAAATGTAGTCTTGGTCGATGATATGGTGGACACAGCAGGAACCCTTACCAAAGCTGCCGACCTTATGATGGAACGCGGAGCTTTGAGTGTAAGAGCCATTTGTACACACCCTATTTTATCAGGGAATGCATATGAACGCCTCGAAAATTCAAAATTAGAAGAACTGATTGTGACAGATTCTATTCCGGTTTCTCAAGAAAGCCCAAAAATTAGAGTCCTAAGCTGTGCAGATTTATTTGCCGATGTGATGACCAAAGTACATCAAAACCAGTCCATCAGTTCAAAATTTATAATGTAAATCAATTAAACAATAAACATAAAAAATGAAATCAATTACAATTAATGGATCGAAAAGAGAAAGCGTAGGCAAAAAAGCAACACAAGCCTTACGTAATGCTGGACAGGTACCTTGCGTATTATACGGAGGAGACAAGCCAGTACATTTCTCGGCAGAAGAATTGGCATTCTCTAAACTAGTATACACACCAAACGCGCATACAGTTGTGATTGCTTTAGGAAGTGAAACGTTTAATGCAGTGCTACAGGACATACAATTTCACCCGGTGACAGACCGTATTTTACACATCGATTTTTATCAACTATTTGATGATAAAGAAATCGCTATGGACATTCCTGTACATGTCATAGGAAAATCTTTAGGAGTTGCCAACGGAGGATCTTTACGAAGAAACAAACGTAAACTGAGAATCAAAGCCTTGCCAGTCAACCTACCAGATTTTATAGAAATAGACATTACACCACTAAAAATTGGAGGAAAACTGACAGTTGCAGAATTACTAAACGATGCTTATAAGTTTTTACATCCAGACAACACGGTTGTATGTCAGGTGAAACGTTCTAGAGTCTCTATTGACGTGGTTGAAGACGAAGAAGAAGAAGGAGAAGAAGGTGCTGCTCCAGCGGAAGGTGCTGCTCCGGCAGAAGGTGCTGCTCCAGCAAACGCTTAAGCCGTCTTTTAAATCATTATTACAAAAGCATTCTGTTATTCAGAATGCTTTTTTTATTTTTACACTATGTTTACATGGTTCTTTAAAAATAAATCCAACACAAACACCACTGAAGAGATGTCTAAAAAATACTTAATTGTTGGACTGGGAAATATTGGTGCCAATTACGTCAATACGCGACATAATGTTGGATTCAAGGTAGTTGACAAATTTGCGCTACTCAATGACGCAGTGTTTGAAACCAAAAAACTAGGGGATTTAGCAAGTTTCAAGTTTAAGGGGCGTACCTTTTTGCTTTTAAAACCAAACACCTATATGAACCTTAGCGGGAAGGCGGTTAAGTATTGGTTAGAAAAAGAATCCATTCCACACGAAAATCTACTGATCATTACAGACGATTTAAATTTGCCTTTTGGAACCCTGCGTCTAAAAATGAAAGGCAGTGCAGGTGGGCATAATGGTCTCAAGGATATACAAGACAAATTAAAAACATCGCAATATAATAGACTCCGTTTTGGAATCAGTGATGAATTTGCTAAAGGCAAACAAGTAGATTATGTACTTGGAAACTGGACGGACGAGGAGTCCGAAACACTCAAAGAACGTTTGGAGCATTGCAGTGAATTTATCAAAAGCTTTGTGATGGCAGGCGTTCAAAACACAATGAACACTTTTAATGGCACCTAATTGTTAGGTAGTTTGAATATGTATATTTGGTAAGACATTTAAAATCAAGTAGTAGGAACGTTACCTATTTATATATTAATTTTTTATTTTAATTTTTTTGAATTGTTTTTTGTAGTTTTACAACAACCAATTAAACTAATTAACAATGAAAAGAATTACTTTAAAAGCTATTTTCATGGCTTTATTTTTTACAGTCACTGTTTCATTTTCTCAAACATCTTCAAGCATACAAACATTATTTGGTCAGGAACTCACCGATGCCAACATTAAAAGTCTAGAGGAATCGGACGTCATTCGCTGTGGAAGTGTTGAGTATGAAAAATATCTTCAATCGCTCCACCCAGAAAGGGCTACTGAAGATGAGTTTGAATCTTGGCTCGCACCAAAAGTTCAAGAAATTCAAGCGCAAAGATCGAATGGGGCCTCTATTATGATAACTCTGCCAATAGTATATCATATAATAACTGATGGAACTGGCTCAGAGAATCTATCTGAAGCCATCATTCAAGCCCAAAATGACCAATTAAACTTAGATTTTGGCAACAGTTCAGGAAGCCCCTATTCGGTGGCTGCTGATACAGAGGTTGAATTTTGTTTAGCAACAGAAAACGAGTCAGGGTCAACTCTTTTTGAGCCCGGAATCAATCGAGTTACAGATTTCGGAGATGGACCTTTTTCAAGACCCGATTTCGAAAACACTATAAAACCTCAAACCCAATGGGATCCTTCTCGCTACTTTAACGTTTGGGTGGGTGATTTAGGAGATAGTCTATTAGGCTATGCTCAATTCCCTTCAAATTCAGGGCTGGCAGGCCTAAACAACAATGGTGGTGATGCTAATACAGATGGAGTTGTTGTATTGTATACATCACTGGGTTCTGTAGCAAATCCAGGAAGCAGTCCTCCTTATAACTTAGGAAGAACCCTAACACATGAAGTTGGGCACTGGCTCGGTTTAAGACATATATGGGGCGATTCTTCAGCCTGTACCAATGATGACTTTTGTGCGGATACGCCAGATGCTACAAATTCTAATGGTGGATGTCCAACAGTAGACAGTTGTCCTTCGGATGGTTTGGGAGCTGATATGGTCGAAAACTATATGGATTACTCTAACGATGCTTGTTTGAATACCTTCACAGCTGACCAAAAAACAAGGATTCAAGCGGTTTTAGCCAATTCGCCTAGACGAATGGAACTCGCGAGTTCTTCAGTCTGTGGGCCAGCAGTCGTTTTTGACTACGATGGTGCCATAGAAATTGAAAATTTAAATATTGAGGAATGCGGCACAACATTTGCACCCACAGTCGTTATTACCAATAATGGAAATTTCAATTTAAATTCTGCAGTAATCAGTTATCAAATTGACAATAATGCAGCTTCTACGGAATCTTGGACGGGTACTTTATTTTCGAATCAAAGTGAAACCATCACACTTCCAACTATGAATGTTTCTGGAGGCAGCCATACCTTTTCAGTAGAATTAACAAGTCCAAGTGGAAATACAGATCAAAATACGGTGGACAATACAGCGATGTCCAGTGCCTTTGCAGTCTTCTTTGATACAAACACCGTGAATCTTACATTAACTACAGATTTATATGGAACCGAAACATCATGGATTTTTGTAGACAGTGCTGATAACGTTTTATACTCAGGAGGTGGTTATGCTGATACTCCCAATGATGGGACTCCTCTTACTACCTATGATGAAGTTTTTAATGTAACTTCAGGAGAATGTTACACATTTAAAATTTTTGACGAATATGGTGATGGAATTTGCTGTACCTATGGACCTGGTATTTACACACTAACGGACAGTAATTCAAATGTGATTGCGACTGGCGGAGAATTTGAATCTGAAGAAATTGTTTCATTTGCTGTAAACAACACTCTTGGAACAGGGAATTATTTGTTAGAGAGTGAAATCACACTCTTTCCAAATCCAACAACTGCCGTACTAAATATTAAGCTTCGCGATTCAAATAGCTTACCTGATAACTATACGATTTATAATATGTTAGGTCAAGTTGTTCTTCAACAATCAATTGCAGAGCTCAATGATTTAACTGTGAATACATCCAACCTAAGCAAAGGCATGTATTTCATAAAAATAGCAACAGACAACGCTTCAATGTCTTTGCCGTTTGTTAAGAAATAATCATTCAATTTATATTTAAAAAAGGAGCCATTTGGCTCCTTTTTTTTGTTTAATACTTTTCTAAGTTGTTTTTGTAATGAATACGCATGATAAATACAAGTGAACAATTCACATTCGAAAAAAACAAAAATGAATCCTCTTAAAATGCCTCCCTTTTTTTATCTTCGTACTTTATTTCCAATTTCAAAAACAAGCTGTTGAAAATTAAATCTGCCGCCGATTACGATCAAATAAAAGACTCTGTTGTCACTATTGGCACATTTGATGGTGTTCATAGAGGGCATCAAAAAATAATCAAACGCCTTGTTGCAATAGCTCAAGCTGAACAGCTGCAAGCATTGGTACTGACTTTTTTTCCGCATCCCCGAATGGTGGTTCAAAAAGATACGTCTATAAAACTCATTAACACCATTGATGAGAAAGCAGATTTAATTCAGGATTTGGGTGTTGATCATTTAGTCATTAAAGCTTTTACTAAAGATTTTTCAAGATTAACCTCCCTAGAATATGTACGCGATGTTTTGGTCAATAAGCTGCATGTCAAACACATTATTGTGGGCTACGACCATCACTTTGGACGCAACCGTACTGCCAACATCAAAGACCTCAAAGAATTTGGTGCTTTTTACGGATTTAAAGTTACCGAAATTGGAGCACAAGAAGTCGGAGATGTGGCGGTCAGTTCTACCAAAATAAGAACTGCATTGGGAGAAGGTAAGATCAAAATTGCCAATCAATTTTTGGGCTATAACTTCATGATCAACGGAACAGTCGTTAAAGGAAAAGGTTTGGGAAAAACCATTCAGTTTCCGACGGCTAATTTAAAAATAGAAGAACCTTATAAACTCATTCCCAAAAAAGGAGTCTATTTGGTGCAAGCGATCATTGACACCAAATTGGTGTATGGAATGCTGAACATTGGCACCAATCCTACCGTCAGTGATGCCAATGAACTTTCTATAGAAGTCTACTTTTTTAATTTTAAACAAACGCTTTATGGAACTGCTCTTACGATTCAATTTCTAGATCGAATTAGAGATGAAATTAAGTTTTCGGATTTAGAAGGTTTGAAATCACAATTAAAACAGGATCAACAAGCTGCTTTTGCCAAATTAGCCCTACGCGTAAAAAACTAATTCAATTTAGACGTAAAACCAATTCTTGTTTTATTCTAAATGATTAAATTTGCTTGATAAAATAAGAGCCATGTTACAAGTATCCTATATAAGAGAGCACCAAGCGGAAGTCATAGAGCGTTTAAGCAAGCGTACAAACGATGCAAAATCGCTGATCGATGCCGTGATAAAACTGGACGAATCTCGTAGAGGATTTCAAACACAAGTAGATACAATTTCTTCGGAGTTGAATGTTATTTCTAAAGAAATAGGGGAGTTGTTTAAATCTGGACAAGCCCAAAAAGCCAATGATCTCAAACAAAAAACTGCGGAACTTAAAAGTTCTAAAGTGGTACTCTCTGAGGAGTTGAATACAGCAACGGAAGCACTTCAAACTTTATTATATAAAATTCCTAACCTTCCAAATTCAATAGTTCCTGTTGGAACTACAGAAGAGGATAACGAAGAAGTTTTTCGTGCAGGAAGTATTCCAACCCTCTCTAAAAATGCAGTACCGCATTGGGAGTTGGCTAAAAAATACGACATCATTGACTTTGAACTTGGAAACAAAATTACCGGTGCAGGATTTCCGGTCTATAAAGGAAAGGGTGCCCGTTTACAACGCGCTTTAATTAATTATTTTTTAGATAAAAATACGGCTGCGGGTTATAACGAAATTCAAGTGCCGCATTTAGTCAATGAAGCTTCTGGTTTTGGAACCGGTCAGTTGCCCGATAAAGAAGGGCAGATGTACCATGTCACCGCCGATGATTTATATTTGATCCCAACCGCCGAAGTCCCAGCAACCAATATTTTTAGAGATGTTTTATTGCAAGAAAGCGATCTTCCTAAAACACTGACCGCTTATACGCCTTGTTTCCGTAGAGAAGCGGGAAGTTACGGCGCACACGTTCGTGGGTTAAATCGTTTGCATCAATTTGATAAAGTGGAGATTTTGCGTGTAGAGCATCCGTCTAAATCTTATGAAGCGCTTGATGGAATGGTAGAACATGTCAAGTCTATTTTAGAAGAATTAAAATTACCGTACCGTATTTTGAAACTCTGTACAGGAGATTTAGGATTCACATCGGCATTGACTTATGATTTTGAAGTTTTTTCTACGGCTCAAGACCGTTGGTTAGAAATTTCATCGGTTTCTAATTTTGAAACTTTTCAAGCCAACCGCTTAAAATTACGTTTCAAAAACAGTGAAGGAAAATCAGAATTAGCCCACACTCTTAACGGAAGCTCATTAGCATTGCCACGTGTATTAGCTGGAATCTTAGAAAATTATCAGACCGATGCCGGGATTCAAATTCCTGAAGTATTGGTCCCTTATGCAGGTTTTTCGATGATTGATTAGCGATCGCTTCGAAAGATTTTCGGGTATTTATTATAGTTACAAAAACTCCTTGATGAAATCGATAGTTACTCTTTTTATTAGTTTTTTTTGCTTCCTCGCATCCGCTCAGATCAGCACGAGCTCTGCCAAAGATTACTTTGAACAAGGTGCTTTTGAAAAAGCATTAATTTTGTATCAAAAACTTCTAAACAAACAACGGGGCAATTCCTATTATTTCCTTAGAGTGATTGAATGCTATCAACAACTCAGTCAGTACAAAGCCGCTCAAAAAGAGATTGAAATTCAAATAAAACGTTCTAGAAACCCACAGAATTTGGTAGAGTTGGGCTATAATTATCAGCTTCAAAATCAATTGACACAGGCGGATCTGTATTATAAAAAAGCAGTGCAAAGTATAGAAATTCAACCTAATTATGTCTATGCAGTTGCCCAACGGTTTGAAGCTCATTCCTTAATTGATTATGCTATAGAGGCCTATGAAATTGGATTGAAAACGAATCCTAACGATGCTTTTTATTACCAGTTAGCAGGATTATATGCGACCCAAAAAAATATTGAAAAAATGATGGAGCGGTATCTCGACTATGTCGAAACAAATCCGCCATACATCAATCAAGTTATGCGTTTGCTTTCTGAATACATTTCTGAAGATGCCAGTCAACCCTACAATCAGCTATTCAAAAATGTATTATTAAAAAAACTCCAAACCAAGCCTAATCCGCTATGGAATCAATGGTTGAGTTGGCTTTACGTACAACAGAACGACTTTAAAAGAGCATTTATACAAGAGAAGGCAGTCTATAGGCGTACACCAGAATCTTTACAAGGAATGATCAATTTAGCGCTTCTGGCACAAGAGGCTAAGTCTTATGACATGGCGCTTTCTATTTTTGAATTTATCATTCAAAATGCTAAAGAACCCCATTTACAAATTCGGGCCAATTGTATTCGTTTGGAACTTGAGTTAGAACAATCTGAACCTGGAAATTATAAAGAAATAAAAGTTCGTTATGAAGCGTTGTTAGAAAGGTTCAATTTAGGCGTCGAAACGGTTACTTTACAGTTGTCGTATGCACATTTTTTAGCCTTTTATGATCAAAATTCTAAGGCTGCAATTACCTTTCTAAAAACAGCCTTGAAAGCAAATTTAACAGATTTAGCATCTTCAAAACTTAAAATGAAACTCGCCGATATTTTAGTTACACAAAACAAGTTCAACCAAGCATTGATTTATTATACGCAAATTCAGATGCGTGTCAAGAATAGCACACTTTCTCAAAAAGCTCGTTTTAAAGCGGCTAAAACCAGTTATTATAAAGGCGATTTTGACTGGGCAGAAACACAACTAAAAGTATTGAAGTCGTCCACTTCTCAATTGACTGCAAACGATGCCTTAGAATTACAGCTTTTGATTTCTGATCACAAAGGAAGTGACTCCCTGCACACCGCCTTAAAGTTATATGCCAAAGCAGAATTATTAAGTATTCAAAAGAAACCCACAGAAGCCCTTGTCGTTTTAGATTCCATACTTAAAAACCACAAAACAGATCCTATTATCGATCAAACCTTATTGGTGCAAGCACAACTGTACGAAACTCAAAAGGCGTTTTCTAAAGCAGAAGCAAATTATGTGCGTATCATAACAGATTATAAAGACGATATTCTGATTGATGATGCTTATTTTTACCTAGCAGAATTGTACAGAACAAAACTCCAACAAACAGATAAAGCCAAACTTAATTATGAAACCATTATCTTTAACCACGAAGATAGTATTCATTTTGTGGAAGCACGAAAGCAGTACCGCATATTAAGAGGCGATTCAATAAATTAATGAGATCAAATGAACCAATGGTAATTTACAACGTAACCGCAAATATTGATGACAGCATTCATGATGAGTGGTTGGTCTGGATCCAGAAACACATTCCAAAAGTATTGGCAACGGGGTTTTTTTTAAAAGCCACTTTTACAAAAGTTTTAGTCGAAGAATCAATGGGAGGCTTAACTTATTCTATTCAATATTTAGCCCACTCAAAAGAAGCCTTGGAATCCTATCATAAATTTCATGCGGCGGATATTCAAGCAGAAGGATTGCAGAAATTTGGTGACAAAATGTTAGCTTTTAGAACAGAGTTAGAATGGATAGATGAATTTATTGTAAATGCACATTAAATGACTGTAAAAGCCAAAAAATTCTTAGGACAACATTTTCTAAATGATGAAATGATTGCGAAACAAATTGCGGATACTTTATCGTTAGAGGGCTATACCGATGTTTTGGAAATCGGACCAGGAATGGGTGTTTTGACCAAGTATATTTTAGAGAAACCAATCACAACACATGTCATTGAAATTGATCCAGAGTCGGTAGAATATTTGCAAGCTAACTTCTTAAATTTAGCCCCTCGAATTATCCAAAAAGATGTTTTAAAGTATGACTTAAGCGCGGCTTTTGAAAACAAGTCTTTTGCTATTATCGGAAACTTCCCTTACAATATCTCTACACAAATAGTGTTTAAAGCGTTAGAAAACAGGGCTCAAATTCCAGAATTTTCAGGAATGTTTCAAAAAGAAGTTGCACAGCGGATTTGCGAAAAAGAAGGCAGCAAAGTCTATGGCATCTTATCGGTGTTAGTTCAAGCATTTTACGAAGCAGACTATTTGTTTACCGTTCCGCCATCGGTGTTTATCCCACCACCAAAAGTAGAATCTGGGGTCTTGCGCCTCACCCGAAAAGCAAATTATTCACTTCCATGTGATGAAAAATTATTTTTTAGAGTCGTTAAATCTGCCTTTCAACAACGCCGTAAAACCTTAAGAAATAGCTTAAAAACCTATAATTTATCGGATAATTTAAAAGCAAATACTATCTTTGACAAACGCCCAGAACAACTGAGTGTACAGGCGTTTATAGAATTGACATTAGCAATAGAAACGGATCAATAACCAATTTAATTTTGGAAAAAACTAAGGAACACATCCCTTTTGAGATCACCGAGGCTTTAATCGATGCCCTTAATGGATTCATTGACTCTAAGGACGACACTGCCATTTTGGAGCAATTACAAGACGTGCATTATGCGGATATTGCTGAAGTTTTAGATGATCTAAATTTAGACCAAGCCACCTATATCATTAAACTTTTAGATAGCGAAACCACTGCCGATATCTTAGCAGAACTGGAAGATGATGTACGCGAAAAAGTATTAAAAAATCTTTCTGTAAAAGAAATTGCCGAGGAAATCCAAGAACTCGACTCAGATGATGCTGCCGATTTATTAGCCGATTTATCTCCAGAACGCAAGCAAAAAGTAATCGCCCAAATGGACGATAAAGAGCTGGTTGCTGATATTCAAGAACTTTTGAATTATGACGAAGATACAGCCGGTGGGTTGATGGCTAAAGAACTCGTAAAAGTATATGAAACATGGACGGTTGCAGGCTGTTTACGAAAAATTAGAGCCCAAGCCAAAGATGTGAAGCGTGTGCATTCAATTTATGTGGTGACTAAAGACGAGAAACTCATTGGACGTTTATCACTAAAAGATCTTTTGATTGCCAACAACGAGACCAAGATTAAAGATATTTATATTCCAAAAGTGGATTCTGTTCACGTGGATGAAGATGCAGAAGAAGTTGCCAAATTAATGGCAAAATACGATTTAGAAGCCATCCCTGTTATCAATGATGATAAGATTCTTTTAGGGCGAATTACGATTGATGATATTGTAGATGTTATTATCGAAGAAGCTGAGAAAGATTATCAACTAGCAGCCGGTATTACACAAGATGTGGATGCGGAAGATAGCATCCTTGATTTGACCCGTGCACGACTGCCGTGGTTATTTTTAGGACTTCTAGGAGGGGTAGGAGCCGCCGTTATCATGGGTGGGTTTGAAACCATCATTGACGATTTCCCTTTAATTTTGTTATTTACCCCATTAATTGCGGCCATGGCTGGCAATGTAGGAGTACAATCGTCAGCTATTATTGTACAAGGTTTGGCCAATGATGAAGTTAGAGGCAGTGTCAACAATCGACTGATAAAAGAAATGTTTTTAGCGGCTCTCAATGGCATTATTTTAGCCTTATTGTTATTCGTCTTTGTATGGATTTGGAAACAAGATGTACGCACCGCTTTAGCAATTTCATCATCTCTAGTTGTGGTGATTATTGTGGCTGGAATTATAGGGACATTCATTCCGTTATTCCTTCATAAAAAAGGCATCGATCCTGCCATTGCAACGGGACCTTTTATCACTACAAGTAATGATATTTTTGGAATATTAATTTACTTCTCAATCGCTAAACTCATCCTAAATATTTAAGATGAACATCTTACATCTTGACAGCAATCACCCCTTATTAATTGAGCAATTAGCCGCCTTAGGACATACAAATCACGAAGATTACTCCAGTTCAAAAGAAGCCATTGAATCTCAAATTCACAACTATGAAGGGCTTATTATAAGAAGTCGATTTCGTATCGATGCCGCTTTTTTAGACAAGGCGACCAACCTTAAATTTATTGGGCGCGTAGGGGCAGGATTGGAAAATATTGATACCGAATACGCCGAGACCAAAGGCATTCATTTAATAGCCGCCCCCGAAGGGAATCAAAACGCCGTAGGTGAGCACGCCCTAGGGATGTTGCTGGCATTGTTCAATAAACTGCATACCGCAGATCGTGAAGTTCGGGATGGCAAATGGCAACGCGAAGCCAATCGGGGTCTTGAACTCGATGGGAAAACGGTTGGTATTATTGGTTATGGACATATGGGCAAAGCATTTGCTAAGAAACTACGTGGTTTTGAGGTTGAGGTCTTGTGTTACGATCTCA
>Ga0209771_1002052_pt1 | contig 12518 bp, 12 predicted proteins | sample SaaInl59LU_5_DNA_FD_184639 | JGI IMG/M metagenome (GOLD analysis project Ga0209771, IMG submission 184639) | Marine microbial communities from expanding oxygen minimum zones in the Saanich Inlet - ESP_59LU_5_DNA (SPAdes) (version 2) | ecosystem: Environmental > Aquatic > Marine > Intertidal zone...
CTGTGATGTTGTACGTCCGGTTTCCGCTCTCACTCCGTAATGTGGAAGATCTTCTGCACGAACGAGGCATTGAGATCAGCCACGAAACAGTTCGGTTTTGGTGGAATAGATTTGGTCCGATGTTTGCTGCTGAGATACGAAGAAACCGGGTCAGTCGGATGCGATCTTATTCGAACTGGCAGTGGCACCTGGACGAGGTCTTCGTAAAGATAAATGGAGAGACACATTACCTCTGGCGAGCCGTTGATCACGAAGGTGAGGTGCTTGAAAGTTATGTTACCAAGCGCCGAGACCGCAAGGCAGCATTGAAATTCCTCAGAAAAGCAATGAAGCGCTACGGCGGACCAGAAGTAGTTGTGACGGACAAACTACGTTCCTATGGCGCTGCAATGAAAGTTGTTGGCAACGCGGATCGGCAGGAAACGGGTCGCTGGGTAAATAATCGGGCTGAGAATTCCCATTTGCCGTTTCGACGACGAGAACGCGCCATGCTCCGCTTTCGACAGATGCGATGTCTGCAAAAGTTCGCTGCCGTCCACTCTTCAGTCCACAACCATTTCAATCAGGAACGCCACTTCTACTCACGAGACAATTTCAAGCTCAATCGAACCGCCGCTCTTACTGAGTGGCGCCAATTATTGAGCGCATAGGTTCAGGCTGGGCTAGCAATCTGATGCGAGTTCTCATTCGTCTGACAGCACCTGAACGTGCAATCGGGACCAGTCATGTCTTCGATCTCACCGATTTTGCGCGCCATCGCGGCAATAGCAGATTTGCCGTCCCCTAGCCCCCCTGTAAGTTTATTGTTTGCCAATAAAACATCGTGTCTCAACTCCAAGCTGCGATAATCCAGATTGTAACGAATGCAGACCTCTAGTCTTTCATCGTCCCTTCCGTCTTGAGCCATCGAACGACAGATAGGCGCTTGGAGTTCATGTGACCCATCAAGGTCTGTGCCAAGTTGGGACCATCTCGTGCAACAAGAAATGCTAAGATATTCTCGTGTTCTTGCACGGCTTCACGCCATCTCCCTTGGGTCATATTCGCCAAATACCGCGCCCGCTGCATGCGAAGCGACAAGGCTTCACAGGATGATGTTAAGGTGCTGTTGCCAGCTGCGACCAGAATGGCGCGGTGAATTTGCTGGTTGATGCTGAAATAGGCGTCCAGATCACTATCCTTATAGCTTTTTAGCATGCGGGCGTGCAATTCTTGGACGGCTTCGATCTTGGCGTCGGTAATGTTTTGGCAGGCCAATTCACCAGATAACGCTTCCAACGCGCCCAGCACGGGAAACACTTCTTCAACCTCTTCAATCGTAACACGGGTCACCCATGCGCCGCGATTGGGTTCGAGCCGCACCAGCCCGTCCGAGGCAAGCACCTTGAGTGCTTCACGCAGTGGGGTGCGCGACACGCCGAATTGGTCACACAGTAGCTTTTCGGGCACCTTTGATCCCGGCTCCAGCTCCGCATTGATGATCAATGTCTGAAGTCGGCTTACGAGTTCGTGGTGCAACGAAGTGCGGGTAATGGCCTGTGGGTTTGTTGATTGAAGCATAGGGACGTTATTTCACTTTTTCAGAGCCATTTCGAGCAGGCGTGCCATGTGGACGGGTTGGCGGGTAGTAAGGTCTGCTACTTGATGTCGGCAGGATGTACCATCTGCAACGATTAAAGTTTCTGTGTCCGCTTTCCTTATTGCAGGCGCCAAATCCAACTCTGCCATGGCGCGGGATGTCTCATGTGTCTCGGTACCATACCCGAATGCGCCTGCCATGCCACAGCATGATGTCTCCACCGTTTCGACCTGCGTATTGGGCAAGAGCGCCAGTGTCTTCTCAATGCTGGACATAATGCCCATTGCCTTTTGGTGGCAATGCCCGTGCAGCAGAACCTTGGGGGCAGGGGAGGTCAACGGAAGATGGAAATCGGGGTTGGCTTCTTGATCCGCGATGTATTCCTCCAACATCCGTGCCTTAGCGGCGAGCTTTGAGGTGTCCTCACCGGGCAGAAGGGCAGGGATTTCATCGCGCAGGGTCAGCAAGCAGCTCGGCTCCAGCCCGATGATCGGGAGGCCCTGTTCCACATAGGGCATCAGGGCGTCGACCAAACGCTGCGCTTCTACTTTGGCCTCATCTATCAAACCTGCGGACAGGAATGTACGGCCACAGCACAGCGGCCGCTCCCCTTTGGGGGCCTTTGCCAGATGCACTGGTACATCAGCGGCCTCCATCACCTTGAGCGTGGCACGCAGGTTTTCGGGTTCAAAGTAGCGGTTAAAGCAATCTGCAAATACGACGGCTTGGGGGCTTTCACACTCACTGGCTTCACTGTCCTTAAACGGCCGCGCCGCCCATGTGGGCAGCTTGCGCGTTGCGGAGAAGCCGGTCAGTCGTTCGGTCAATTTTGCCAATCCCGGAACGGTATTTCGCAAGTTTGCCAAAAAGGGCATGCGCGCTGCCATCGGGGCATAGCGCGGCAGAAACGCTGTCAAACGGTCTTGTAGCTTCAACCCATTTTTACGCACGATAGCCGCCTGCACTTCGATCTTCATGCGCGCCATATCCACACCCGTAGGGCATTCGCGCTTGCAGCCTTTGCACGATACGCACAGCTTCATGGTCTGGGCCATCTCGTCAGAGGTCAGAGCATCGGGCCCCAATTGACCTGAAATAGCCAGCCGCAGGGTGTTTGCGCGTCCGCGTGTGAGGTCTTGTTCCTTGCGGGTCACCCGAAACGACGGGCACATCACGCCGCCTTTGAGTTTGCGACAGGCCCCGTTGTTGTTGCACATCTCGACAGCACCCTGAAAACCGCCAGCGCTGCCCGACCATTCAGACCAGTCGAGGCCAGTTGGAAACTCTTCAACTTTATAGTCTGAGCCATAACGGAACAGGCTGCGGTCATCCATCTTGGGCGGGTTGACGATTTTGCCAGGGTTGAACAGGCAGGTCGGATCAAGGCGTGTTTTCACCTGTGCGAAATTGGCGACCATACGGGGACCGAACATCTTTTCGTGGAATTCCGAGCGGACCAGCCCGTCACCGTGCTCGCCCGAGTGCGAGCCTTTGTACTTTGCGACCAGATCAAAACATTCTTCTGCAATCGTACGCATGGTTTTTACGTCTTGATCCAGCTTGAGGTTCAGGACTGGACGTACATGCAGGCACCCGACAGAGGCGTGCGCGTACCATGTTCCGCGTGTGCCATTACGCTCAAAAATCTCGGTGAGACCCTCGGTGTAGGCGGCAAGGTCGGGCAACTCAACGGCGCAGTCTTCGACAAACGACACGGGCTTGCCGTCGCTTTTCATGGACATCATGATGTTGAGGCCTGAGCTGCGCAGATCTGCGATGCGCGCCTGCATCGCTGGGTCAGGCACAGGGGTCATCCCGCCCCAATTCTTACCTGAGCCAGACCATGAAAACCCCAGATCACCCATCATTTCATCCAGCTGACGCAATTTCTGGGCGTGCAGGCTTGGGTCTTCTTCGGCAAATTCAACCAACAGCAGGGCGTCTGGCTTGCCCGTCACGAATTCCTCGATGGTTTGTCTGAACATCGGAATATCGCGGGCCAGCCCGATCATTGTCGCATCCACCAGCTCAACGCCTTGGGGATTTAATGTGACCAGATGTTGTGCCGCATCCATCGCCTGATGGAATGTGGGAAAATGACAAACACCCAAGACTTTTTGCGAAATGATGGGCCAGAGCTTCAGCTCAATCGCGGTGGAATAGGCCAGCGTCCCCTCAGATCCCACCAGAAGATGTGCGAGGTTGTTGGGCGTGTCGCGGGGCACCAGTGCGTCGATATTATAGCCCCCGACGCGGCGCATGACCTTGGGGAATCGCGCTTCGATTTCTGCGGCTTCTCGGGCGCCGAGGCGCAGAAGATCGTCGGTCAGCGATTGCAGCTGCGGGGACGCGGCGTCCCCGACGGGTCCGAAATGGTGCTGACTGCCGTCGGCCAGAAAGGCATCAATCGACAGGACATTGTCGCGCATCATTCCGTATCGCAGGGATTTACCCCCGCAAGAGTTGTTGCCCGTCATCCCGCCAATGGTGGCGCGTGAGGCGGTGGAAACATCTACTGGGAACCAAAGCCCGTGTGGTTTTAAGGTTCGGTTTAGCTCGTCAAGCACAATGCCGGGGCGTACGATACAGCGTTGCCCTTCCACATCCAATTCAAGAATCTCATTGAAATATTGAGTGTTATCGAGAACCAGCGCCTCATTGACCGTTTGTCCGCATTGTGAGGTGCCACCACCACGAGCCAAAATTGGCAAGCCTTGTTCACCGGCAACATCAAGCGCAGCGCGGATATCGTCTTCGGATTTCGGGGACAAAACACCCAGCGGCATCATTTGATAAAGCGAGGCATCTGTCGCATAGCGGCCACGCGAGAAGCTGTCGAACATGAGATCACCCTGCACGCGTTTCTTTAGAGCGTTAAAAAGCTGAGACATATTCTATCCTGTATTCTTGTGGTGGCGTATGGAAGATTTTTCATTGACTTAATTATGAATTCAAAATTAAATGAGATCAACCAAAAAGAAATTAAGTCATTGCCCATGATAAGTATAATTGAGCTGTGGCGCCTATGGATTGGGAACCGATTATTATGAGAAAAGCTGGTCGCCACTTTTTACAAATTCCAGGACCTAGCGCGGTCCCTGATCGCATTCTTAGCGCGATAGGCCAGCAAACTATAGATCACCGGGGGCCTGATTTTGCCAAGGTGGGTATGCGGGCCTTGGATGGGATGAAGTCGATTTTTAAGACCGAAGAGAATGTATTTATTTATCCTGCCTCTGGCACTGGCGCCTGGGAAGCTGCCTTGGTCAATACGCTGTCATTGGGAGATCGGGTCTTGATGTTTGAGACTGGCCATTTTTCTACCCTGTGGAAGAAACTGGCAGAGAAACTTGGGCTCCAAACCAAATTTATCGCTGGGGATTGGCGCGGTGGGGCAGATCCAGATGCTATTGAGGCCTATTTGTCGGAAGACAAAGAGCACAAAATCAAAGCGGTCTGCGTTGTGCATAATGAGACCTCGACCGGCTCTGTGTCGCCGATTGCAGAGGTGAGAAAAGCGATAGATCGCGCCGGACATCCAGCGCTTTTTATGGTCGATACTATTTCGGGCCTGGCCTCCTTGGACTATCAGCATGATGCTTGGGGCGTAGATGTGACAGTTTCAGGTTCTCAAAAAGGTTTGATGTTGCCGCCCGGCCTGTCATTCAATGCGGCAAGTGCAAAAGCGATGGCAGCCAATGAAACCGCGCAATTGCAAAGATCATATTGGGATTGGTCTGAAATGGTGGGACCAAATAAGACAGGCTACTTCCCCTATACCCCGGCAACCAATCTGCTTTACGGCCTTAATGAGGCTGTTGATATGTTGCACGAGGAAGGTTTGGACAACGTCTTCGCACGCCACGCCAGACATGGGGCCGCCGCGCGGGCGGCTGTGCGGACATGGGGCCTTGAGGTTCTTTGCACCACACAGGGACAAGAAAGCGGTGTGCTAACTGCAGTGAAACTGCCTGCAGGGCACAGCGCCGATGACTTTCGTGCCAGAACTTTAGATCACTACGATATATCCTTGGGCAATGGCCTATCAAAACTGGCTGATAAAGTGTTTCGGATTGGCCATTTAGGCGATTTTAATGATTTAATGTTGGTTGCAACTTTGGCCGGTGTTGAAATGGGATTGAAGAAGGCGAATGTGCCTCATGCGGAAGGCGGGGTGCAAGCGGCAATGTCAATACTCACATAAGACCAAGGCGTCAAAAAGGGGCGATATTAACACAACCAACAGCAACACTCTTGGAGGAGACGATAATGAAAATGGCGTTGTCAGGCAAACTTGAGAACGCTCAAAAGGTACGTCAACGTCACTCGGCACAGAAATTGAACCATTCCGCGAGAGCAGTTGCAAATTTTTGCTTGAACGATTGCCTATTTTTTTAAGTGTCTTTCATGATTAAAATGGTTGTAAATCTGGGCGTTATAACTAGTAAATTTTGGGAACGCGGCTGCTGTTTTAAAACGCTGCATTGCTCGTTCCCGCCGTCCAAATGGCAGGTGCGAATTTTCACACCGATTGTTAGCCCGGCCACCACATAATTGACGATCTACAGCGCCACTCCTACGAAACGCAGCCTGATAAGACGGCAATTTATCTGTCGTGATAATCTTGGGAGATACATGTTCGCGCATTGCTTTTATAAGGGATGTCTTCGTTGCAGCCTTGTTGCGTCGCTTTGTACCATAGCATTCCAGAACCTCACCTTCATGATCAACAGCACGCCACAAGTAAAAGCGTTCTCCATTTATTTTCAAAAAGAATTCATCCAGATGCCATTGCTAGTTCGAATGTTGGCTGACCCTCTTCTTTCGGATTTCTCGCGCGAACTTTGACCCAAAACGTTCAATCTAAAGCCGAATTGTTTCGTGACAGAAATCTACGCCTCGTTCATTCAAGACGTCTTCCACCTCACGAAAACTCAATGGATAACGTATGTAATACATCACTGCCAATCCGATGATTTCAGGCGAAGTTTTGAAGTACTTAAATGGGTTTTGTGTTGTCATTCATAAAAAAATTAGGTGGTAACCAATGGGACGTCAAGTTTGTGTGATAGTACCGCCTGACAGCACCCTTCCCAGACATTGAGCTAAACGAAGACAGCGAGATATGGGGCGTCATTGCAGGCGTGGTACGGCGCTACCCATAGATGTCAGCTTAACCATCAGGCCCGCGACTTTAGTGTGTCACTCTCGGGCACCTCAGGTGACGCGAGTGCCAGCGCGACGAAATCGCAGATGTGCGATGCATCAATTAAGTCCTCGTTAGCCATCGTCTGATCCCACTCGCTCAGTGTGCCAGAAGACTACTTTGCGTTGCGTAAATTGCACAAAAAGGTACAGCGCGAGGCCAACAAGGCTCAGGTACAAGATCAACGAGAACACACGCGGCGTGTTTAGTTGCGAGGCTGCTACGCGGATCTGTTCACCGAACCCTTTACCACCACCCAAAAATTCACCTGTGATCGCACCAGCCATCACGCCAACCGCGCCAATTTTCAAACCGGTAAAGATTTGTGGCAATCCTGCCGGAAATTTCATCTTAAATAATGTTTGCAAGCGGCTGGCACCCAACGTTTTAAACAACATCCGCGCGTTTTCATCAGCCGCATGAAGTCCCGCTGCAGTGCCCACAACAATCGGGAAAGTCGCAATGAAAGCGGCAAGTGCCACCTTGGATTCTATCCCAAACCCAAGCCACGCAACAAACAAAGGCGCGAATGCAACCTTTGGCATCGTGTCGATGGCAACGAGATAGGGCATAACTGCCTTTTCGCCGAACGCCGTTTCCCCAACCAGAATACCAAGCGACAACCCGATCGCAATCGCAAGAGCGAACCCGTAGATTACCTCGAGGATCGTGATCCAAAGAGCGGAAAATAAATAGCCACCCGATAACAGGTTTTTGCCTACAAAGATCATATCTTGCAGTGTTTCCCAAGGCGTGGGCAGGATGATAGGCGACACAAAGCCGAAACCCGTCACAAATTGCCATATGCCGATAAAGACCGCAAAGACGAACGACATCGCGATCCAACGCGGGACGGAGTCAATGAAAGAGACATCTTGAACCCAAACAGTGCCTTGCAGTTTGGCGTCGGTTTCGTTCTCTGAAACGTCGCTCACATGCTTTCTCCTTTGTCCAATAGGCCACGAATATAATTGACAATTTCGCCAAATTTAGGCGTTGTCATCATGTCAAGTGTGCGCGGTCGTGGCAGATCAACCTCGACGATTTCCGCCAAACGGCCCGGGCGCGGTTTCATCACATAAATGTCGTCAGACAGAATAACGGCTTCTTGGATCGAGTGTGTGACCAAAAAGGCCGTCGCGTCCTGTTCGCGGCAAATCCGCTGCAATTCCATATTCATCATATCGCGCGACAGCTCATCCAGGGCGCTGAACGGCTCATCCAACAGTAAAACCGCAGGTTCCGTGATTAGCATCCGGCAAATAGACGCGCGTTGCGCCATACCGCCGGACAATTCGTTTGGATAGACGTTTTCGAAACCCTTCAGCCCAACAACTTCAAGCAGGTCATGGGCCTTAGTCAATGCCTTTTTCGCTGCAGGCTTACCGTCGCGAATTTCGATTGGCAGGACGATATTTTCAACTGCTGTTTTCCATGGAAACAGAGTGGCTTGTTGGAACATCATCCCGATGTCGCGCCGCGCACCTGTGACCGGTTGATTTTGTAAGATGACCCGGCCTTTTGTGGGCGGGATCAGGCCCGCCATGATTTTGAGTAGTGTCGATTTTCCACATCCGCTTGATCCGATAACGGAGGAAAAGCTGCCCTTGCGAAGGGTCAATGATACATTTTCGAGCGCGACAACACTATTTCGGGCATAAGTCTTGTGGACGTTTGTCAACTCATAGACCGGCGCGCCCAAAGGTGCGCCGGTCTGATCAGTTCCGAGAGCCGTGTTCATTTTTGGATAGCCGCGTTGCCAATTGCAGCAAACTCGTTGGTCCAGGCGGCGCTCAGGTCATCCAAAGGAACCGCGATTTCACCGCCCGCAACAAGAGCATCCTGCCATTCCTGCCAGACTTCAGCGGGATACCAGCCTAGGCCGTTTGTCATATCTGTTGGGATCGTCTTGGAACGCACTGCATCGAAAAGCGCGGACTGGAATTCTTTGTCCTCGCCTTCCTGTGGGTTGCCTGTCGCCAGATGCGCCAGCACTGTTTCGCGGTTGGCATCATCCAATGAAAATGCATGTCCTCGTGCAAACGCACGGCTCCAGCCTTCGACCAAAGCGCGGTCATCGCGGATAGTGTTGCCCAAAGTCGCGATACCGTTGCCGAAGAAACGCCCGAATTCTGCAGGCGTGATATCACGCACTCTCATGCCACGCTGATTCAGAATGGCTGTGTCGGCGGTCGATGCAGAATAGGCTACAATCTCGTCGTTTAGGAATGCTGCTGTTGCAGGGCCACCATCACCAACTGTGAGGAATTCATAGTCATTACCCTCAGTCATTCCCGCACTCGACATCACGTTACGGGCAAAGCCAACTTCGGCGCCATCAGCAGTACCTGTTCCAATAACTTTGCCGCGCAACCCTTCGATATCTTGAATGTCGGAGCCTTCCTGCACGGCTACGCCAAAGTTACTGCGTGCTGCCACGTTGTAGATATGAACTGCATCAACCCCCCGAGAGCGAGCAGCGATCAATGGGCCAGGTCCAGGGCGTCCAAAATGCGCAGTACCTGCAGAGAGCGCTTGAAGTACAGCGCCAGAACCATTGATCGCCTCGACCGAGACGTTAAGACCTTCATCTTCAAAGTAGCCTTCGCCAATAGCAACAAAAACGGGGAATGAGTTGATCGCCGAGGGGCTGGGCTGCACAAATGTGATATCGCGCAAGGCTTGGGCGAGCGCTGCTGTGCTAAGCGCACCCATGGCCGGAATGGTTGCAAGCATCGAATTGGTGAAAGTTCTTCTATTCATCATAGTATTTCTCCTCCTAGAGTATGTTCGCCCGTGCGCCTCTTCGGGCAACTAGAACAGGCGCTTAGATAGCACGTACTGTATTTGAGAGCGTGCCAATTCCGGATATTGAACAGGCAACAACGTCACCGTCCTTTAAGAATTGCGGCGGATCCATTGCGTAGCCCACGCCAGATGGCGTGCCGGTTGCGATCATGTCACCAGGTTCCAGCGTCAAACCTTCCGACAGCGACGCAATCAGGGTCGGAATATCGAAGATCATTTCCGACGTATTGCCATCTTGGCGTTGCTCAGAGTTTACCGTGGTCCCAATCGATAAGGCGTGCGGATTTTCGATTTCATCGGCAGTCACTATCCAAGGGCCAATTGGACAAGACCCGTCCAGACCTTTGCCTCTGAAGTATTGACCACCGTGACGGCGTTGAATGTCGCGAGCAGTTATGTCGTTTAGGATCGTATAGCCAAAGATGTGATCATACGCGTCAGCTTTTGAAATATTCCGCCCCGGTTTGCTGATCACGATCGTCAGCTCTACCTCGTAGTCAATCTCCTTCGAAATCGTCGGAAACATCAAGATATCTCCGTCTGGTGCCACGATCGATGTGGGTGGTTTGGTAAAAAAAACCGGGTGTTCTGTAACACCGATGTTGGCCTTCTGGGCCCTATTCCCTTCAGCGATGTGTTTTGCGTAATTACGACCAACGCAGAAGATATTCTTTTTTGGTACAGGAATTGGTGCCATCAAAACGACGTCGCCTGCCGCGAGCATATGAGTGTTTTGTCCTCCCGCTTCGGCCTGATCAACCAAGGCCTGCAAGGCTTCAAGCACGTCACTACCGCTCTCAATTATTTTCTGGAGCGATCCAGATTTCAACACATCCGCATGTTCGTCGGAAACGCTGTCCTTAGCCTTCGCGATATCAAGCATCAGACCGTTTCTAAGCAGTGCGACGATAATAGTTCTTCCGTCCTTGGAAGCCGTTGCGATTTTCAACCTGATTCCTTCCCAGTCTTTCCGTTACCGGTAAAGTTATGAGTCCGGTAATGTTGTTCAATGTTTTTACTAACTTGCGTAACAATAGAATGCGACTTAGATTCGAATCAAACGACCAATAGCCGAATTGGGTGAAACGATGCCAATACCAAGCAACCTTCCACAAAAGCTACGCGACATGTTTGACTCTTCGGGATATCGACATAATGACCGGCTTCCGCCCGAGCGTGAGCTATGCAAAATGCTTGATACGACACGTAACCGGCTGCGCAGTGCACTGGCAGAGCTAGAATCCGAGGGTCGTATTTGGCGTCACGTTGGACGCGGCACTTTCGTTGGATCACGACCCGTTCTAAACCTCAAAGATGTCACCTATTTGCGGGATCAAATCGAACCGGAACAGGTGGTTGCTGTTCGGTTCAACATCGAACCCGAACTGTGCCGACTGGCCGCGCAAGAGGCCCGTAGATCCGACATCGAACAGCTCAAGATATGTGCTGACCGGTGCCGTGCTGCCGAAGATTGGCGTACCTATGAAGCATGGGATAACAAACTGCATCACGCTTTTGCACGCGCGACACATAACCAACTCTTCCAATATTTCTTCGAAACCCTGAACTCAGTCCGTCGTTCCATCGTTTGGGGTCAACCACGCGCAACGCAGCGGCCAGACCACAACTTTTCAAGCTTTGCTGAGCATGACGCAATCGTATCGGCAATTTCAAATAGGGATGGCGATCTTGCAGCAGAAATGATGATCCTCCACCTGAACTCAGTTTGTGCGCGGTTTTTACCAAATCAACGTCTATCAGGCTCCTAGAGACAGTCCCGTTCCAGACCAATTGTCGAAATGGTTTGCGGGCCACGTGCTCATGAAACAAGGGCATATTGAGCCATTTGACACATTTAGCGTGCTTAACAGGACTCTCGTAGCGGCACATCGGGGCGCTGCCCGATTGATTTCCATCCACGCCCCAACTAAACTTTGGCTATCCCATTCGATGAAAGGTTGCCCATGTCCACCCATGTTATCACCACGCCATATGCCCACGAAATCCCCACCAGAGACGGTGGAACTTTTCCGGTTCGGAGGGTTTATTGCATCGGTCGTAACTATGCAGCCCACGCGATTGAAATGGGCCACGACCCCGACCGAGAGCCGCCATTTTTCTTTCAAAAGAATCCTAATAACATGGATGCGTCTGGCGAATTCCCTTACCCGCCGCATAGTTCTGATGTGCACCACGAAGCCGAAATGTATGTGGCTTTGAAATCCGGCGGCACGAATATCGCCGTCGTAGATGCCCTTGATCACGTCTATGGGTACGGGTTGTCGTTGGATATGACACGCCGCGATTTGCAAGGCGAAATGAAAAAGATGGGCCGCCCTTGGGAAATTGGGAAGGCGTTCGAGCGATCTGCGCCCTGTGGTCCAATCGATCCGGTTTCGGCCGTGGGCCACCCGTCTGAGGGGAAACTGGTGCTGAAAGTAAATGGAGAGACACGGCAAGAGGGTGACCTCAATCAAATGATTTGGAAAGTTCCAGAAATGATCTCTTACTTAAGTGAGTATTTTGAACTGGCGGCCGGTGATATCATTCAATCCGGTACACCCGCAGGAGTAGGCCCTGTGGTTAAAGGTGACGTCATGACGATGACCGTTGACGGACTTGGCAGTCTTTTGGTGACTGTTGTTTAATCGCAACATTAGGCAACGCTGATCAAATGCCATTCACTTTCGGTGTCGTCTGACGCCACGCAGCCGAGCAGAGGCAAGGATAATCCTAATTGGGATTATCCCACAATCAATTATTTTATTGTGGAAGGTACGTTGGTATCGAAACATGTCCGAGGTACTGTCAGATTAAACTCGGTTGAAGCGAGCAGGGTGGTTTCGTAGCCTCGCCATATGACAAAACACTCCCCATTCAGGCACTTTAAAACGAGCCCAGAGATCATCCGCTTGGCTGTGATGT
>Ga0209771_1002060_pt1 | contig 12491 bp, 20 predicted proteins | sample SaaInl59LU_5_DNA_FD_184639 | JGI IMG/M metagenome (GOLD analysis project Ga0209771, IMG submission 184639) | Marine microbial communities from expanding oxygen minimum zones in the Saanich Inlet - ESP_59LU_5_DNA (SPAdes) (version 2) | ecosystem: Environmental > Aquatic > Marine > Intertidal zone...
GAAGTATATCGAGATTTACGACAATAAAGAGGTCGTTGCTTCCTAAATCTATCCTTAATTCCTCTACAATACCTTCAGATAAGTCTTGCTTATACTTTGTGACTAAGTCAACAATAGTAGCTGGGAGTATTTTTACCGAGTTGATTTTTACTTCGGTTCTATCTGGAGATATATCTTCAATGTAGAAAGCTTTGTTATTCTGTCTACCGAAGATATTCTTATAAAATATGTAGAGTAAATTTACATCTCCTTTATCAAATCCATACTTAACAGCATCGGTGGCTGGGTCTACGAATAGAGAAGATGCTCCTGCTTTATTAGCACTAGCAGAATTAAGTAATTGCCTATGTCCTTTATATCCGTAATCAGAGTAGAGTAACTCCTGTCCTAAAGAGTATACATGTAACTGTACTTGATCAATATCAGGATTAAATAACTTATTAACTTTATAAGCTTCTAATACCTTCAGATCCTTATCAGTATAGTTTTCGTATCCCAATATAGATACTTCTGTAGGAGTAACTGTGTGTTTATATACCGACATCTAATTACTTGTTTGTCTGAATTGTTATAATCTCTTGATTAGCAGCTAGCAATCTAGTTCGTAGATCTGCTATCTCATCTAATAATGGCTGTATTTCTTCTTGAGTCTGTTCGAATTTATACAACTCCATACTCCTCTCAACTAAGTATTGATGAGAATTAGGTCCTTCAATAGGGATGCTGTAAAATAGCTTGTCGTATAAACGGAAAAGCTCGTTAACAGTTTCAACGTTCTCTATGACTTCTGGTTGAGTAAATGTCTTAAACTCTATATCAACTACTTTCTTGAAATCTTCGCTATTAAATACTGTCTTTTGAATCTTAACCTCGTTAGCCATTTCTTATTACTTTAAATACTTGGTTGTTATCAAGTACAACAGTACTTCCATCAATCTCAGTTTTTACTAATATACGATAATATCTTTCCGGCTGCAACCCTTCCATGAAAATATCAAAGTAACTTGACGTATTATCTGCACTGATCTTAGTATAAGTAGTGTCGAAGTCGATTACCATCTCTTCAGTATGTTCGTCTCTAAGTCCCCAATACGATGCTTCCGGTAGTTTAAAGTTATCTAAGTACACAGAAGTAGTTTGGAAAACTCTCTGAGGGTACCTTGGTCTGATGTTCAGTCTAAATCTCTGCTTACCTTTATCTACATACTCTCCTTTGTTACCTTTTACGGTAATAACAGCATCTGAATCTGAGATTTCTGTTAGTGATGAGCTATATGAACTATCGTCCCATTTAATGTTTATAGTTGGAGGGTAGACTGTATGGGTTTGTGTTGAGAAGTACTTTAATATAAACTGACGGTCTGCTAAGAATTCTAAGTCATCTTGTAACTTTAAAATTATACCGTGATTATCAATAGTTTGATTATAGTAAGCAGTTACGATTGGAGTAATATCTAGCTTTACATCGTGAGTAGAGGTTACTGTATGTGTCTTGGATACATGTAACGTATTATCTGAGTACCAGATACCGCCTCCGGATTGACCGGATGGGTTTTGGTATTCCTCTACTCCATTAATTGGCAAGGTACTCCAGTTACTTATTCCGTCAGATTTATACCAACTGACACCTGAGGTGTCTGTGGGATTGCTTCCGTATCTTCCAATACCTTCAACCCATGCTTCGGCTAAAGGATAACCTTCGATCGTATATGAAGTAGGTACTTCAGATGCTTCAGCAAGGTTTAATTGCAGTTCTGCAGATATTGAGTTGATATCAGAATAGTTATCAATAATGCTATGTAGTTCTGTACTACCGTACTTTACTAACGTCCGCTTAGATTGACCTACTCCTGCTTTAGGGTAGCTTCCGATCTCAAGTATCTCATCTCTACCAGCACTTCCGGTTGGAATTTCGCTGTAAATAAAAGCGTCTTTTTCTAAAAATACCTTGTATACTGCCATCTTACAATGTTGTTATTCTTCCTTTAATATCTGTATCCGGGAACTTAACTTCAAAGATACATGGATCGTAAGAAGGGTACACAATATTGTTCCTTGTAGCTCCTTTTACATCGTATTCGTATTCTGAGTAATTACCTCCGCTTAAGTTCTCTACTTCAATCTTCTGTACTGTTTGGACTCCTTTAACTTGATCTAATAACGTATAGATTGAAGATAAGTTAATGGGTTGATTAATATTCCATTTAGCAATCTCAAAATGTGATCTTAATTTCTCACTACATGCTAGTAATACATCTCTACCAGAGTATCCCGGTAGGGTGATTATATCAAATTTTACTCCAATATTAACTACAAAAGCATCTTTGATATTTAATGCATCTGTAATTAACCTGTATTGAGATAAATATGTTCTAAGGTTTTGCTTTAGACCATTTGTAGCGTTAATAAGCTTACCATCTTGATCGTAAGCAGCTACGTACATTGAAAGTGCTAACGGATTACTATCAATAACGTTATCTGTAGTACTATTCTTAGATCTTAATTGATCTTGAGTTACATATACTTTAGCAACGTTTCCATATGTGCTCGGTAATGATAATGCTCTGATTGCGTAATCTTCCTTAGTTACTGCTCTTTTTTGTTCGTTAAAAGCTCTTAAAGAATTCTGACGAAGTTCTTCGATTGAATCTCCTCCTCTACCGCCTGCTGCAGGTTGAGGGTTATTAAATGTCAGACCTGTTCCTGTACCGGTAGGTACTACAGCTGTCTGCTCAGTAATGGTATTTGCAGGAACGTTTGCTTGAATACCTCCTCCTTTAATATAACGTACTGTTAATGTTGTGTTAGAAGGAGCAAGTCCGTATGATTTTGAGAATAAGAAGTTAGATGGATCGTAAGCGTGATCTAGTCTGGAGATACCCTGAGGTGTGTTTGAACCTACATGTTTAGGGTCAACTACGAATGTCTCTGGGTCTTGACCTGTGATACCGGCTCCGAATTGAACTGTTAGGGTACCTTGTGAGTTAAATCTTGTAACAAATCGTCTATTTACTTTCTGTAATGTTAGAATATATGGTACGGTTGCTGCATCTGCTCCTGTATTAACTGTCTTATTAAAGACTGTGTCTTGAGCTAGGAAAGGAACTTCTGTCCAAATGTTACCGTTACTGTCGACAATATCAAGTATCCCGACGATGTTATCATCTTCAATATTAAATGTAGCAAACTTCTCTACAGAGTTAAATGTCTGTTGAACAGTTATAACTTCGCCAGAGAATGCTTTTACTTTCTTCTTTAATTGGAATGATGCAGGTGATCCTCCAACGGTAGATGCTACAGTTACTTCAGTAGGATCAGTTGAGGATTCAAATGCAAAATCTATCTCTCTATCAATAAAGAACTTTACTTGACCCTGTGTTGTAGATGTGAGCTGTGCATTAGCTGCTATGAGTAATGCTTGAGACATATCAGGTGCTGAACCTGCGGTTGCAGCTACAGTATGAGATACTTCTAACTCTACTTCGGATACAGAGGTTACCTTTGGAGAATATCCCATCATATATGCTAATGCATATAAGTTACCTGGTTCTTTAGCGTATTGTAAATATGTTTCCTGTAGCTGAGTATCTTGGTAGAATGATAAAATATCTCCAACGTAAGCAGCCATCTCCATAAACATCATGCCAGGTGATGTAGGAGAGAAGTCATTGTAAGTCTCAGGGAAGTAGTTTTTAGCATACTCTATGAGCTGTGCCCTAAAGTCGCCAAAATCTCTGTTAATGTATTTAATATCTCTGTCTTGAGCCATTATTGTTCAAAATTAATTACTACTTCATCCTCTATGTTAGTATTCTCTACCGCATAACTTATCGTGAAAGCTACTGTGTTGTAATCTGGATAAGCTATTAAACTTAGTTTTCTAATATCAACTGTTGGGAAGTAAACTCCCATATCCTCTCGGATAGTATCCTTAAGGTCTTCTATTACTTCTTCTTCAATTTGTTCAAAAAGTAGATTCCGTAATCGAGTTCCAAAAGTTGGATTCATATAACGTTCACCTACTCCTGTTAAAAAGAAGTTTATGATATTAGTTTTTATTGCCTCTTGACTGGTGTACGTTTGGTTAAAGACAGCAAGACCGCTGAAAGGTAATGATACCCCAACGGCTGTGCTTTTTTCAAAATCTATCGGACTTATCTTGCCAACGTTATACGCCATGTCTCTGTTTATCTTTCTCGTTAGAAGCTCTTAGTATCGCTCCTGCTTTTTTTGTAAAGTCTAATTGACTTAAATCCAATCCAGGTTGTGCTCCAGATGGAGATGCGCTAAAAGATCTTGCTTGAGTACTATCGTAAGAGATTGTTCTATCAAAATCTTCGTTAGTCATCGAAGCAGCAGTCTGGTTTAGCATTGCTGCAAGAGGGTTACTGCTGTTAAATAAAGGTTTCTTAGCTGCCGGTGCCTGTTCCTTAACCGTGTTAACGACTGGTTTACTATCCTGCAGTGTTTCGAGCTCTTCTTTAATAGCTTCTCTTACAGCTTCTTTAATTAATTTTTTTAAAGCGTCTACTTTCATAATAATAAATAGTTCTTTTATGGAAGTTGGTTATCTATTCTGAATTTAACTTCCTCAATCAGTACTTGTGTGTCAGAAGAGAATGAAGAAGGACCTTTTATCACTGCAATATTATTACGATTATAAGCTACTGCAAAGCGTTTTGGTGCAATAGGAGGTGATGATGGGTCGTTCTCGATTACAATTCTATATTCTTTATATTCTATTTCTAAAATACTTGCTTCAACATACTTAGATAGATTCGCCGGTGTTAGTTTATCAGTACATCCAGCTAAAAGTAGGTCTAAATTCTCAATCTTATCGATTGCAAGGTTAACTGCTTCTTTCAACTCCTTTGCTACTCTTTCAAAATCACAAATCTCATCTAAGACTGCTTTCATCTCTGCTCCGTACTCTTGAATTATCTTTAAGAGTGGGTAAAATGTAGCGGTAGGTTGCGGGAGAGGATTAAATGTTAGGTATAATTCTACTCCCTGGATGGCTAATACTGCAGCTTCTGCTGCTAATCTTACTTTTTCTGCAAACTCTTCAAAGCGGATTACTTTTCTCTGTACTTTCTTTAAGAAATTAAGGAGATTGTCTCGTTCTTTTAATATTCTCTCTAACTGCTCAGGTGTTGGACACCCTGACTCAAATTCTAATTCAAGTTCTCCAATACGTGCAAGCACTTTTCTTCGGATATTACTCTGAAGGGCTTGTAATTGTTTAATTGCGTAGGTAAATAAGTTAAATCTTCTACAAGCCATTACTTAATATATGTTTTAGATGATAAGATTGTAGATAACTTACTTGAGATTACTGCAGAAGATACTGTTAAATCAGCTCCTGCTAGTACTAAATCTGGGTTTGGTATAGATCCTCCTGCTTTAGTTAGGTTAGCCCCTACGCTAGATAGAAGGTCTACTACTTCTTCTAGGAGTTTTACTAGGTTATTACCTAAAACTGCCTGTTCTTTAGCATCTTTTCCTAGATTTATACGTGGACTCTCTAAAATTATAGTGGAATTCCCGTCTAAATGAACGTTTTTACCTAATAACCCCACGCTTTCGGCACTTGAGATAAGTGTATGATCTGTACGAGATCTCATGATAATCCTATCAGAAACAAGGGCAACCTGGTTTCCTTCGTAAGATTCTTCGGAATTAGGAGCAGATTCGTAAGAATTTCGTGGAAAATCTAGAGAAGCTAATGGTAATTTATGTGTATTAGTAAGATATATGGAAGCTGCATCGCCATTTATATCTTCTGTAATGGTTTCGTATCCGTTTTCTGTCTGTATCTGTCCGTTTGCTATAATGATTATAGGGTGTCCGGTAGATTCTTTAGTAGTCCATAATGCATTTTCATTATAAACTCCGTTAAATCTTATAGATTGTCCATGTCTACCTTCTAAAAGTAGGTCTCCTTCAAAAGGATTTAATGGATTTACAGTAGATGCTTCAGTAAATTCCGCTCCTAATGTGTACTCTCCTTCGTTTCTTGATGTATCTGGGTAGCTATTAATATGAGGATGGTTCCAGATCCCTACAATATCAGTATAGTACGTCTTTTTACTTGAAGGAGATTCGGATAATTGCTCAGAAGGTCCTTTTTCTAGTAAAACTATCTCATTTAGTACCGGGATCACCTTTACTTGACTACGTAAAGGGTACGCTACTGGTAATGTTTCTAAGCTTTCTTCAGATACATCTCTATCTATTGGACGGTATATTACTGCTCCCATTGCGTTCCAGCTTCCAAGCTCTTGGAAACGTGGGTGAGATGGCGATAATATTACATCAACAACTCTACCTAGTACTTTTTTAGGTACATTAGGTGTAGATCCTGTAAAGGATCCTGGAACACTTGTAAGGTCGTATCTGTACATTACTCTTGGGTAGGTTCTTTTTGAGATTTTTGATCCAACTCTCCAGTTAAATCATCCATTCCTTCAAGTATTTGAGCTAATTCTTCTGCTCCTAATTCAAATCCTGCGGCATCTCCTTTAGCTGCTGCATTCTCCATACGTTGAGCTACTGCTAACATGTCGATTAGGTGCTTATCATTCTTAACACCGATCTCTAGGTAGGAAGCAATAAGCGGTACAATGATAGTTGCATCACCTATATTCTCAATTAGAGGTTTTAATTCTCCGATCAAAGAGTTGATTGTCTTCTCTTTCTTTCTAGAGTTATTATACACCTCTTCAAGTACATCTGAGAATGTTTTGTTCTTAAAAAGTGTCTTATCTAAACTCATACTGGTTTATTTATAAATATCTTAGTATGGCTTTGTGTCGATCATTCCAGTCTCGTAGTACTTATAGTAGATTTCGTAGAAGTGTTCCTTAAGTCTATTGATCACTTTAGTTAACTGAGGTGTCTCTTGTCCGGTCATCTCTCTTATATAAATGTAGAGAGCTTTTTTCTTAAAGATTTCAATATCATTACGCTGTTGAAATATAGTTAATACAGCATCAGCAATCTTTCTTTCGTTCTCTTTAGGAAACATATGCTCTAATTCACTATACATCTCATTAACGAATATATCTAGCAGTTGACTTAAGTTGATTGCATCTGGGTGAGTGGTTTTGAACTCTTGATCATAAGAGTCATCCATCTCATCAAAAGAACCTACTTGTTTGAGCTTCTTAAAGTTCTTATCATTGTAGTTGATTAACCAACGTTTAACGATTGTTCCAAAATACGAGTAAGCTTTAGCTCCTCTAGTAGGATCAAACTTATCAATCTTCTCTTCAATAAGCACAGAAACAATCTCATGCTTAAGGTCTTCTATATTCTCTACATCTGTGTAGTAGAATTTATACGTATGTATAATGTTCTCAACTAATTTATAGAATGGCAGGTAAATATGCTTAGTAAAAATCTCTGCTCTATAAACATGGTCAGAGGACTCATTGTACTTGACAATATAATCCTCTGTTTCCTTAGTAAAATAATTTGCTTTACTCTTCTTTCTCCCCATAGTTTTCAGGTAACTGATAGCTATCAGCTGTCTCTTGTATCTGTTTCATATAATTAAAAAAGACACCTAACTCATCATCGACTTGGAAATGGCCGGATGAATCAAGTTTCTCTATATGCTCTTTCGAGTCCTTAATAAGATACGAAACTTTCCGGAGATATCCAACTTGATCAGTAACTATATCTTCTAACCCTTCTACTTGACGTAGAAGATTGGTTACAATTACAAACCCTAGTACAAGTATTATGACTAGAGATACTATTAAAATAATTGATAAAGTTGTCATTAGATATTCTTTAACATATTAGATAATCCTTCTGAAGCTTTTACTGCTTTACCCGTAGAGGATTTAGTCTTCTGTACTTTTGGCGTAGCTGAACCTCCTGATTGTTTCCACATATCGTACTCTACTTTAGAAGCTAAGAAGTCTGCAGTATGTAGTACGTTTACGATATTAGTCTTCATTCTAGATGACTCCATATTACTGAAGAAGTAAGCTTCATTAGCTTTATCAAATACTCCATCATGAAGTCTGATACCTAGCCACTCTTTCTGAGATACTTGTATGCCAAACTTCTGCAAGATAAATAAAGAGCGGTCTGGGATGAGCATAAAGTCGAGGTCGGGATTAAAAGTAAACATCTCCGATAACTTATCCTGTCTCCACTTATCAGTTTGAGGGATGTAATTAGGCTTTTCACCATCACCTAGTTTACCTAGATCATGAAACAGTGCAGCAAAGACAAGCTCCTCTTCAGTGAAATCAATAGTACCTCCCATGCTAGCATAGAGTTTCATTTGCTTCAAAGCATACTCAACCACACGGTTAACATGTTCAACGTAACCACCAGCAAAAGCATTATGGTACCAAGTTTTACCGGATGCAGGGGCCATTATATAGATTTCCGCAAGTTGTTCAAGCATAGAGGATACTCGGTTACGTCGATCACCGGTAATATAGTGATCTACAATTTTAAGATGCTTATCCCAATTCTCTTGGATCTGTTCTGCTGTTAACATAGTATTAGTCTTGAGTTTCGGTTGATAGGTATGTAGATAACTGCTCGAGGATTTGTTTAGCTTTAGCTACCTCTTGGATACCTTCATTTCTTTCGTTACGATTGAAACTATATTCTATATTTTTCATTATAGATTCTAATCTTTCAATCTTATTTTCAAATAAATTTTTATTTCTCATCTTTCTTTTCTTTTATATTCTTTTTAGAAGTTATGAAATATTTTGCAAAGATGCAACTGTTAGGTAAAAAAAATGTAAAAAAGTAGTTCCGCCTCGCCGCGCGAAACGCGCACGCGAAGTAGAATATATATCATTAATACAAAACAAGGTCACCTGCTACAAAGGGTTTAGATATTTCTAGTAAGGTTTGCATGGCTAAAGACATCGGAACTTCAAAGAATTCTCGGGAAGAACCTTGAGAAGAATCTCGACGGTATTGTGCAAGCTCTTTATGCATGAGGTTTTCAACCTTATAATCATCGGTAACCGGCATGGCAGCCTTTAGGAACCACTCTTCTACTACTCCGGCATTATTAATTTGTTGGATGCGTTTGGTAGGGGTTAGAGCTTTACCGATCTTTACAAGCTCGGGGTAGGCGGGGTTACTTAGTAGGTATACCCATCCTTTATGTTTCTCTTCAGTAACTTCCTTATAAGAAGGATTTCTAGCTCCAAAGAGTCTTACCCAAGAGAAGGTTCCCGTTTCATAATCAAAGGGCATTTCGATCTCCACTTCATACTCAGGGGCTATAAGAGAGAGTAGATTCTCTATAGAGGAGCGTTTATTCTCTTTAGCAAAGCTGATATAGTTCTCTGTGTATTTAGATATATTGGGTATATCTGGGAGACCTTCAAGGGAGGTACTGGGGAAGTATAGAGTAAGGAACGACTTTGATTCTAACTCGATAGCTTCCTTTAGAGATAGTTTTTCTCTTATCATAACATAACCTTTTTATTTATACCGTAAATATACGAAATTATTTTCGATCTAGCAACTCTGCTCCTAAATCTATTGCCTCAAAGATATCTCTTATACGGGCACACTTTTCGTATTCTTCATGTTTCTCAAAGAATGTACGTAGGTGACCGAGAGCGTAGGTTATATCTCCTACATCATGACTTAGAGCTCCTTCTATATACTCAAGAGATTGGTAATTAAATCTATAAAGGTATTTATAGAGCGTAGTATAATACTTATACTGGACTTCACCCTTTATCTCTTCGTATGCTTCACCTTCTCTCTTTGAATAAACTTGTGATAATACTTCGAAGTTCTCTAAACCTCTTAGTACCATCCCAATAAGTATGTAAGGATGAGTTCTAAAATCCCAAACAGCTTGTGGATCATGGTCTACTACCACGCTCTCATCATTCATTTCGAAGGCTCGAAATAACTCTTTAGGATCTAACTTTTTCATTAATCTTCTTTTACTTTACCGGAAGTAGGACTGCCTCCTCCTTTATGTACAAAGATGAAAGGTTTTTGAATGATACTTGGATCGTAATTGAATTCTAAGGATTCTGGGAAATATCTAAAATGAACATCGTTCTTCTTAATGTATCCTACATAAGCAAGACCTTCATCCTCCCAACTTTCTTTAGCGATAGTTAATACGGCATTACCCTCTGCATTAGAATCTACATGTCTTTGGTAAGCTTTAACGAAATCTCTAAACTCTGCCGGAGACATTTCAATCTTATCTGCTAAGATAGACTCATTGATTACCTGTTGTAATGCTTCTCTGACTAAAGATCTAATTTTATCCATGATATAATATATGAAATTTTAATATAAATAGCAAGCAACTTAACTAAGAATATATATTCCCCTATATAGCGAAAATTTACCAAAATTTTTTCCCTGTGTTTTTAGGTATTTTGAGTAAAAGTTCGTATCTTAAAACTAAGAGTAGGGCTGGGTTCTACGTTGTTCTTTGAAATACTGAAAATATTATGGAAATAACATCATTTATTTTAGGTGTATGTGCTGTCATTGTATTACTAATGGTAGTGGGTACGTCTGTGAATTACATGACAATCAAAGTTCTTAAGGGTCAAATCACTGGCTTACAAAGAGAACTGGAGAATATCTCTATGGATGTTCTGAATAAAACAAGCAATCTAGAGAGTTTCATCGTTAGAGAGACTAATAAGCTAGATGAAGACTTTCTAAAAAATTACGAAGGTATACACCGTACTATTGATAGTAGGGTAGATAAACTGGATAGTAGATTTAGACAAGATGTAGAATCTCTTATTCGAGAGCTAAATATACTTCGAGAGGAGATTAGCCGGGTAGAGAGAAATAAAGACGAGAGAATTAATTACTAATATGTAACATTGTAGAACCAGCTTCTCTCTTTATATAAATATATAATCCCTATATGCTAAAAATCATCAGAAATATGCAACTCAGTTAGGCTCGAGCCAACCGTCTAGCGAACCGTTAGTTAAAAGTATTAGCAGGTTTATCTCACCCTGCCTGTACCATGCCGTCACCTTGACGTCACCTTGCCATCTAGATGCGGGTATAAAAAAAGGGCCCGAAGGCCCTATCTCTCTTAGAAGAGTTTCAATTGTGGATCTATAGTCTCCTCTATTACTCTATATGCTCCAGTCACTTTACGAGTAGGTCTGAACTCCTCACCTTGGTTATCTACTAGTACTCCATTCTTTATGGTGAATGCATGACCAGCTACTAGAACAATAAACGTCCCTCTAGGGTTAGTTTTGATGAATGACTTAACAGTCTTTTGACGATCGATTAGTTCACCGTACAGCTTGTAGGTATTAACAATCTTCTCTTTCGGTAGCTCTTCGAACTTAACTTTAACCTTACCGAACTCTTGAAGCTTACCTTCGATAGTTTTCATCGTAAGACCTACAGCTTGAGTACCTTGACGCTCTTGACGACCAAATACCTCTTTAACGTAAGTATGAGCTGCATCGTATGAACTTCCAGAAGCACTAGCTACTGCTCTTACAAAGCAATCATTCTTCTCATTGCGAGCCTTAACTGACTCTTTGTAGTTAGTAATTACTTCTGAAGCGTACTGATAATCTAAAACCTTTGACATAACCTTTATTTTTTATTACATAGTAAATATACGAAGAATAAGCCAGGGAGGCAACTACCTCCCCAACTCTTTTTCCGGAATGTTACTTCCCTGTAACTACCTCGACAACACTCTTCAGCTCTCCTCTTAGGATGCTAAATCTAGCTTCACAGTAGCCGATGTGAGCGTGAGCACAGTAGTCCTCGTTGATGCTATTATACTTCTCCTCCATCTCTTTCTGGATGTTAGTAGCTCCTTCAGCGATCTCCATCATTCTCTTGAATGCGTAAACTAGATCGTCTTTGTCCATTCTTTCAATTTGCTCGTAAGTCATAACCTTTTCTTTTTATTACTCTGTAAATATACGAAATATACCCTTAGGGTCCAACTATTCCCCTAAAAGATTTAACATAAGTTCCAACTCATCATCTGTGATTAAGCTATTAGCATACCCATTGATTAGTTGATTGATCTCTTGTACCTTATTCATAACCCTTTCTTTTTATTACAATGTAAATATACGAACTATTCCGGAAGGAGACAACTATCCTTCAAACTTTATTAATCTAAATCGTACATACAATATTGCTCTCCGTCATTGCCTAATACAATCTTTAACTTGTCTCCTGTCAACTCGCAAGTAAATCTTCTAACTACAGTCATATCTTATCCTTTTATTACTTCGTAAATATACGAACTATTATTCAGACGAGCAACTATCAACCCAGAAAAGCCGGCATAAGCCAGCTTCTCCTTCGGTAATAAAAATAAAGGTGCCAGGAGGGAGGACCAAGAATCAGGTCAACTGCGACCTCCGGCACCACCAAAAGCCGCACTAAGGCGGCCTAAGGGGATTGTAATAAAGGTATGTTATAAGACTCCTTGAGCTATTACGAACTGATCTAGCTCTGACTCA
>Ga0209771_1002061_pt1 | contig 12487 bp, 10 predicted proteins | sample SaaInl59LU_5_DNA_FD_184639 | JGI IMG/M metagenome (GOLD analysis project Ga0209771, IMG submission 184639) | Marine microbial communities from expanding oxygen minimum zones in the Saanich Inlet - ESP_59LU_5_DNA (SPAdes) (version 2) | ecosystem: Environmental > Aquatic > Marine > Intertidal zone...
AAAAAGTATCGAAAAAGAAACTGGAAGTAACCATTGAAAAAAGAAGGGAAGGCGATGTTGAGAAAATATGGGCAGATCCGAGTAGAGCAAAAAAAGAACTAGACTGGTCGCCAAGATTTTCGCTGCAGGAAATGGTTTCTAGTTGTTTGGCTTGGGAGGAGTTTTGTGGATCTCGCGAATGGAATTAACTACAAGAGTTCTCTCACAGTTTTAAATTCACACTTCTCATCAATTAGCCAATCAATCAATTCCTGGTACATTTTTTTCCATTCCTTTTTTTGATACTCACTGTAATAGGTGTTGTGCCAATTTATGCAAATGTTTCCTTTGAAATTTTTAATTTCTTGCCCCAGCTTCTTAATCTCAATGAGCGCTTTTTCAGGTGGTAGCCCCATGTAATGGCCATACTCCAAGGTGCAATCCATGATATTAAGTGGAACCTCAAGAACATTGAAAGATCTGTTGTTGTCAAAATCAAACAAGAAAAAAGGTGTACAAATACTATTTCTAAACCCAATATGTTCTTGGAAACCCAGCGTAGAATCTACTGCGATGTTCGAAGAATCAAGTGTTTTGGGAGTTTCGTTCACGTCAAATTGCAAGAAGTGAAATCGATTAGAACTAGAAACAGGCGATATTTTGTTCCTGTCTGCCACCAGTTCTTCTGGATTGTCATGAGTTCGGTAACTGCCGTGAACACCAATTTCGTGCTTGCTTTTTTTTAGGAAATTTAATTCTTGTTTTAGGTAAGGGTGAGAAAGAGAATAGTCCGCGTTTTTTATTGAGTCAACTTGGTTGTTCTTGGCAAGAAAAAAGAAAGTAGAATTTACTTTTTTAGTAGCGTTAAATTCTGCCAATTCTCTGAGGTTTTTCCATGGAAAAAATGGTTTAAAAAAGTGAGACAAACCATCTAAAACAGCCTTTGAATATTGTTTTTTTTCTAAAGAAATTCGGATTCGATGTTTCCATCCGCTTAGCACTTCGTCAATGTCGTGGGTAATGGTTCCCGTAAAAACCCGTTTTGTTTCAATTTTTTTTCCTTTGCTCCATTCCATCGCCTCTCTTAGAATGTCAAAATAGTAGTTCACTACTGGCAAGGTGGTTATCTCGAGTTTGTCTTGTATGCTTTGCTCGTGGGTAAATCGTCCGTACTTATCTCTTGTGCTAACCTGTCTCTCTTGTTCTCCGCTCATCAGGTACCATCCGGCTCCAACAATATCAAAGTTAATGATGATTTTGCCATTTTCTTTTTTCTCTATTATTGCACGAGCATTGTTTGCGTTCAGTACAAAAGGAATTTCTTTCTTTTTCCACAAGCCCTTGGCAATGTTGCTTACATGAGTGTGTGGATTCAAAAAATCGTGAGTAGCAATCTGAATCGCACAGCTTTCGGAATAGCCAATGTCATAATTCTCCCACTTGGTTTGGCAAGAATGAGCCAAATCAAAATTTTGAAAAAAGTAGTGTAGTTTTTCTTGATTCATGGGTATAGAATGTGTTCTACCTCAAACGTTATTTGCGTCCGGTTATTTTAGCCAGTAGCTTGTTCGCTAAGCCATTTATTTCTTTTGAAATTTTGAGGAAGTAAATAGGTAGTGCAAATGTAAGAAGAACGGTAACTCCAATTACAATTCCTTTGAGTCCGAGGTTGAGGTAATTGTTTGCCAAATACTTTCCGGATGGAAGGAAATAAAGCACTAGAAAACTCGCAGCGCCAATCCCCAAAACTTTTACTGTGTCCCATGAAAAAGGGTGGATGTTGAGTTTTATTTTAATCCAAAACAGTTTCAAAAAATTGAATGAAACAAGACTGATTAAGCTGGCTATTGCTGCTCCTTCCATTCCGTATATTGGTATGAGTACAATATTTAAAATGACATTCAAAATTCCCAAAATGACAACAAAAACCAAATTCATCTTAAAATGTTTCGAATAAACCAGGATAAACGAATTAATACTAGTGAGCATATCAAATAACTTAGAAATTGCTAGATAGAGAAAAACATATTTACCAATCACCATTTGTTCGCTGTATTTTGTGAGGGAGAAGATATCAGTAAAAGTGAACCAAAGGATAAAGAATGTAGCTAACCCTATTATTAGTAAAGTTATTGACGTTTTTTTATAGAGAAACGAAGTTTCTGCAATCTCATTGTTTGCCATTTGTTCAGCCACCAAGGGATTAGAAACTCTCAAGATTGAAGTCGCTGGAATATTCATTGCATTGGTCATAAACATTACGGATGTGTAAATACCTGTTTGTACCATTGCAAGAGCTGGATTTACTATCATGGATCCCACCATAACCGCGTCTAGGCGAGTCGCTAGTTGGGAAGAAATGTCATTTAGAATTGAAAATAAGTTGTAGGACTTCATTTCTTTTTTGAGTTCCATATCGATATTTAGTTTATCCGAATTTCTAGGAATTAAGAATCTTTCTTTTGTTGTGTAATACAAGAGTAAGGGGATGGTAATGAAGTAGTAGAATAGAAACAGAAAAATAAATGTTGAAACCTCTAGACTCAAATATACTTTTGCCACAACAATTAGTGGAAAGTAAATTTTTTGGACCACATTTCTAATGATGTCAGGGATTACAATTCTTTTGTTTGTTTCGCACAACATAACTAAGAATGATTGCGTAGATATCAGAAGAACAAGAAGAGGAATGACGAAAGAGTAAGTAAGGAAGTTTCCGTTTCTGTCTATTTGTAGTTCGTACAGTAATTCGGCCAAGGGCACACGAAAAATAAAGTAAACAGCTATAAACAATGCTAGCTGTAATCCAACTCTTCGTATCACCCAATTTTGGAATCCGCCAATATTATGAGAGAACTTAGGATGATACTTGAAATAAATGGCAAATAAACCAAGCTGAGCATAGGGAGCAAACAGAATTGCTAAATTTGTTATGTATTCAATAATTCCCTTCGCACTAAAGTCTAATGGGTAAATATAAATGGTGGCAAAAAAGCCGAGAAACGTGGAAAAGTAATTGATTATACTACTTTTAAAACCTTGTCTTTGGATAACCCCCATGAATATTTCTTTGAGTGACAATAATACGATAATTTGATGAAATAATTATCTGCCTTTTGTATATTCGCATGATAAACTAGAAATAAATGTTAGACTTAAATAATAAATCGATTTTAATAACGGGAGGTACCGGTTCACTAGGAAAGGCCTTAACAAAAAGAATTTATGAGCAGTTTCCGAATGTGAAGAGACTCGTGATTTTTTCCCGAGATGAACAAAAGCAGTTTCAAATGGCTCAGGAGTACCCAGCAGATAAGTATAAGTCTATTCGTTTTTTTATAGGAGATGTACGCGATAAAGAGAGGTTAGTCAGAGCAATGAAAGGAGTTGATTATGTGATTCATGCTGCAGCAATGAAGCATGTTCATTTAGCTGAGTACAACCCTTCTGAATGCATTAAAACCAATGTGAACGGAGCAGAAAATGTAATTTATGCTTGTTTGGAGTCAGGAGTAACAGACGTAGTTGCGCTTTCGACTGATAAAGCTTGTGCACCCATCAATTTGTATGGGGCAACTAAATTAACATCTGACAAATTATTTGTAGCTGCAAATAATATCAGCGGTTCCAATCAGATCAGGTTTTCTGTAGTTAGATACGGAAACGTGATGGGTTCAAATGGATCTGTGATTCCATTTTTCATAAAAAAGAAAAATGATGGGTTTTTACCAATAACGGACCCAAATATGACTCGATTCAATATTTCGCTTGACGGAGGAGTAGACATGGTTTTACATGCTCTAGGAAATGCTTGGGGAGGAGAAATTTTCATACCTAAGATTCCGTCCTATAAAATTACAGACGTTGCCAACGCAATAGCGCCAGACATTGAACATAAAGTTGTGGGGATTCGTCCTGGTGAGAAATTACACGAGGAAATGATTACAGCCTCGGATTCATTTTATACCTATGACTTAGGGAAATATTATACGATTTTACCAAGTGTGACGAGATGGGACCTCGAAGAATTTGTAAAAAAACAAAATGCCAAAATAGTTGAAAAAGGATTTACCTATAACTCTGGTGAAAATGAGGAGTGGGAAACCGTAGATTCTCTGAAAAAATTAATTAAAGAACACGTAGACTCAACATTCGAAGCCTAATGAAAAAGATACCTTACGGACGACAAAACATCGACCAAGCCGACATTGAGGCAGTAGTTTCTACGCTTCAATCTGATTATTTGACACAAGGACCAAAAGTCAGAGAGTTTGAGGAGAAGTTTGCCGAATACGTAGGTTCTAAATATGCTGTGGCATTGAACAATGCAACTTCAGGATTGCATTTGTCTGTTTTGTCACTTGGTTTGAAAAAGGGAGATAGGGTGATAACTACACCTATTACTTTTGCTGCAAGTGCCAATTGTATAAGGTACACAGGAGGAGAGGTTTGGTTTGCAGATATAGATCCAGATACTTACGTTCTCGATATTAATTCTGTTCGAAAATTGGTTGAGTCTAAACCGAAAGGTTTTTTTAAAGGAATAATTCCTGTTGATTTTGCAGGGTTGCCTCTAGACATGGAGGCATACAGAGAGCTAGCTGACAAACACAATCTTTGGATTATAGAAGATGCATGTCATGCTCCTGGAGGCTATTTTAATGATAGTAGAGGAGAAAAGAATTTTTGTGGAAATGGAAATTATTCTGATATCGGTGTTTTTTCTTTTCATCCAGTGAAACACATTGCTTGCGGAGAGGGAGGTATGCTCACTACAAACTCCAAGAAAATCTATGAGAAACTTGTGCTGTTGAGAACTCATGGTATCACGAAGGAAAATATGGAAGAAAATCACGGAGGATGGTATTATGAAATGGTGGAGCTCGGATATAATTACCGATTGACAGATTTTCAGTCGGCTTTGGGGATTACACAACTAGCAAAAAATCAGAAAGGTGTCGAGCGAAGAAATGAAATAGCAAATGTTTACAAAAAAGCATTTCAGGGAAAGATAAAATTTCAATCTTTGCCCACAAATTGTTATAACGCACATCATTTATTTATTATCGAGGTGAATCAAAGGAAAGAGTTTTATGAATTTCTTCATTCAAAGGGAGTGTTAGCTCAAATACATTATGTTCCCGTTCATACCTTGCCTTACTATAAAAGCATTGGGTATCAAGATGCAGAATTGAGTCATGCAGAAAGGTATTATTCAAACTGTATCAGTTTGCCCATGTATCCAACCCTGTCGGATGACGAGCAGTTATATGTAATAGAACAAGTTTTAAATTTTGTGAATGGCTAATATTTGTATCATACCGGCTCGCGGAGGAAGTAAGCGAATTCCCAGAAAAAACATCAAACCCTTTCTTGGAAAACCAATTATAGCCTACTCCATTGAGGCAGCCTTAGATTCCAATCTTTTTGATGAGGTTATGGTATCTACGGATGATGAAGAAATAGCTAAAATTGCGAAGGAGTATGGAGCTAAAGTTCCTTTCTTCAGGTCTAATGAAAATTCCGATGATTTTGCAACTACATTTGATGTAATTGAAGAAGTGATTTTTGCCTATAAAGAAAAGGGAATGGAGTTTGATAATCTTTGTTGTTTATACTCTTGCGCACCTTTTGTTTCGCGAAAAGATTTGCAAACAGCCCTGAATTTGTTGGTTGAAAAAAAATTTGATACGGTTTTTCCTGTCCTTTCGTTTAGTTTTCCAATTCAAAGAGCATTGCGAGAATCAGAAGGGAAAATCAATATGATTCATGAAGAACATTTAACAACTCGTTCTCAAGATTTGGAGGACAGATTTCATGATGCTGGTCAATTCTATTGGTGCAATACTGAAGAGGTTTTAAAGACTAGAAAACTATTGACACATAACACAGGTGGATTAATCATTTCGGAATTGGCTGCTCAAGATATAGATACTGAAACAGATTGGAGATTAGCAGAGTTAAAATATCAATTGAATAAATGATTTTTCCCTCAAAATATCGTTGTCTAAATCAGAATGAATTTTCTGATGGAGAATATAAAATAGTTCCTATTCGGTATCAAGATAGGTTGGAGATAATGAAATGGCGGAATGAACAGCTGTACCATTTGAGACAGCTCAAACCCTTGACGATAGAAGGTCAGGATTCTTATTTTAAAACTGTGGTAGCTGGACTGTTTGAGTATAAAAAACCTAAGCAGTTGCTGTTTTCATTTTTTAAAGGAGAAGAATTGATAGGTTATGGTGGTTTGGTTCATATTAACTGGATTGATCGGAATGCCGAAATCTCTTTTATTATGGACACGAGTTTTGAGAAAAATAATTTTCACACTATTTGGTCAGTTTACCTGTCTTTAATTGAAAAGGTGGCCTTCGAAGAATTAAAGTTTCATAAACTTTTTGTTTATGCTTTTGATTTAAGACCCCATCTTTATGAAGTTTTGAAGGATAATTTATATTTTGAAGATGCGGTATTAAAAGATCATTGCTTTTTTGAAAAAAAGTTTATTGATGTAGTCATTCATTCCAAAATAAATAAATATTTATGATGCTGGGTGTTCTTACAAGCGGAGAATTAGGTGTTTATACTCTAAGACAGATTTCGGAAAATTACAAAATTGGTTTTGTTCTCACAGACAGTAAGTCATTGGATGTTATCAGTTTTTGTAAGGAAAAGAATATTCCTTTTTTTAAAGGAAACCCGAGAGATGGAAAAGGTTTTGAGTTCATAAAGAACATAGAAGTTGATATTATTGCATCTATAAATTACTTGTTTTTAATTGAAAACGATATTATCAATCACTCGACTCACTTAACTTTTAATATTCATGGTTCGCTTTTGCCAAAATACAGAGGACGAACTCCGCATGTTTGGTCAATAATTAATAATGAAAAAATAACTGGAATAACCGCGCATATAATTGATTCTGGTTGTGATACGGGAGATATCATTTCTCAAATTGAAATTCCAATCGGAGAAAATGACACGGGAAATGATGTTTTAGAAAAATATAAAAATGAGTACTTTAATTTGGTTGAGACAGTAATATTAAAATTTAAACAAGGAAAAATTCAACCTTTTAGGCAGAACATTGAAGAAGCAACTTATTTTGGAAAAAGAACTCCAGATGATGGTGAAATCAATTGGCACTGGCAGAAAGAGAGAATCAAGAACTGGGTGAGAGCTCAATCAAAACCTTACCCTGGTGCATATACTTTTTATCTTGATAAGAAAATTATAATTGACGAGGTTAAGTATTCTAATTGCGGTTATTCAAATGATATGGAAAATGGTGTTATATTAGCCAATTCACCAAAAATAATAGTTAAAACTCCAAATGGTGCTATCGAACTTATAAAGATAAGAGGGTTATTTAATCCAGAAATTGGGAGTTTATTAAAGTAAATTATGACAAATAAGACATTTATAATAGCAGAATTATCAGCTAATCATAACGGAGACATTAATGTTGCTTTAGAAACAGTGAGAGCTGCTAAAAGAACGGGAGCGGATGCTATAAAATTACAGACATATACGGCAGATACATTAACAATTGATTGTAAGAATGAACACTTTCAAATAAATCATGGCACAGCTTGGGACGGAGAATATTTGTATGATTTATATAAACGTGCTTACACTCCATGGGAATGGCACGAAGAAATCTATAGAGTAGCTAGAGAAGAGGGGTTAGTTTGTTTTTCATCTCCTTTTGATTCTACTGCTGTTGATTTTTTAGAAGAACTAAATTCACCTATTTATAAAATAGCCTCTTTTGAAATTCAAGACATTCCTTTAATAGAGTATGCTGCCAGCAAGGGAAAACCCATGATAATTTCCACAGGGATTGCCGAGATTAAAGACATTGAGTTAGCCATAGAAACTTGCAAAAAAGTAGGGAACGATGATATTACAATTTTGAAATGTACTTCTGCTTACCCCGCGGATCCCAAAGATTCCAACTTGTTAACTATTCCAGATATAAAACAAAGATTTGGAGTGAAAGCAGGTCTTTCAGACCACACAATGGGAATAGAAGGGCCTCTGGTGGCGACTGTATTAGGAGCTGATGTGATTGAGAAACATTTTATTTTAGATAAAGCTATCGGAGGAGCTGACGCGCATTTTTCATTAGATGAAAAAGAATTTACAGAAATGGTAGCTGCAGTTCGAAAAGCTGAGCAAATGATGGGAAAGGTGGATTATGAAATGACCGAAAAAAAGAAAAAAAGCAGACAATTTTCTAGATCATTGTTTGTAGTGAAAGATGTAAAAAAAGGAGAGTTCATTACCGAGAAAAATGTACGAAGTATTCGTCCAGGTTTTGGACTTCACCCTAAGTATTATAATGAAATAATGGGAAAGGAATTTAATACAGATATCGAAAAAGGTACTCCTTTAGCCATGGAAGCTATTAAATAAACGGCATATGTTATTAAATTCGATAGATTTTGCAATATTTCTACCAAAGACGTTTCGTCCTTAAATGAGGCAAAATTTCTTCATTTTAATTCTCGAACAATAGTTCAGAAAATCAAAGACAGGATAAAAAGATTCCTATAGAATATACCCTAATGAACTACGCATTTTTAGATATAGCACAAGAATACCAGCTGGATGCTGTCATGCAATTTTTAAACCGTACAGGTTCCAAACTTTCTTATATCAATATTGCGGTAGAAGGGAATTTTCATGGGAATGTTTCGCACTGTATTCGGAAAGTAACCAAACTAAAGGAATTATTTCCAGAAGGTCAATTCGATACCTTAAATGATTTTTTATACCCAGATGTTTATTCTGCTTTTATTCATACTAATTGGGTGCTTTCTGAACAAGATATCTTGGATTGTAAGCATATTGAGAGTATGTCGATTCGTTTGATGGATCGATCGGCTTTGGTTCCCACTAGTGCTTTTTCGAGAAGGAGGATATATTTACTGTTGTTGAATTACTTTTCTTTTTTGATTGATTCAAAAGACATTCAGGGTGTTGTGGTTTTTGATACTCCTCATTCGTTTTTTACGCATGTGATGTATGAACTTTGTAAGTTAAAAGGACTCAAAGTGTTGAAACTTGAGTACCATTTTTTAACTGAATACTCTGTTTTACTCAACCAAGATGAATGGCCGAAACTACCTACCGAATACGCCAAAAATGAATCTACTGAATCGTTGTTGCTTAAATTTCCGAAAAATCTAAGCGCTTCAATTTTTAAAAACTCGGAGATATTAGAAGAGTACAAAAACAAGGAAACAAAAGCTATTGTAAAACAGAGCCAATTTTCTTCCTTAAAACTGTACATTCGATTTGTTATCAAAGGAATAAAAAATCTCATTATGGGTTTATTTCCATTTTTATTCAAGAAAGAAGTACTTCATTTTGCTTCGCTCAATGGCATTAAAAATAGATTGTATTACCGAATAATATTGACTCGTCAGCTTTTTAAGCTCATTCGATTGAATGTGAAGTACAATAAATTGGCAAATTCGAATATTTCTTTGAACCAAAATTATGTATTTGTAGGTTTGCATATGCAGCCCGAAAAAACAAGTCAGCCGATGGGAGGCGAGTTTGATAATCAATTGATGATGATTAAAGTATTATCTGATAGTATTCCCAAAGGTTGGAAAGTGTATGTAAAAGATCATCCCAACCAATTTAATGTGAGAAAAGTTCCGAATCGTCATTATCGGAATGAGTTGTTTTACAAATGTATTGACGAACTGCCAAATGTTGAGATAGTTCCCTTAGAGATTGATTCTGAAGTCCTCATACAAAATGCTCAATTGGTAGCCACACTAACGGGAACTTTGGGATGGGAGGCAATCACAAAGAATGTTCCTGCTATTGTTTTTGGAAACACGTATTACATGTCTTGCCGGGCGGCAAGAAAAGTTACTTCTGTAGAATCTTGTAAATTGGCAATTCAGGAACTAGGGGCCATGAAAGATTCCGACATAAATAGAGAAATCGTGCGTTACATTTCTTATTATCATGAGCAGAAGTGGTTGATTCAAACGGCAAATTGGCAAACTAATTTTACGAAAAATTCCATCTCATACGAACAGCAAATTGAGAACATAGTTGACAGGATGATTTTTTTTCACAACCAGTTTTAAACCGATGAAAAAGTACCTTATATATTCGAATACGGGTCTTAGTTCAAGGCAAATTGGCTTAACTGCCGAATATTTGGAAACGCTAAATCATGAGGAAGTAGAATTCAAAATTATAATGTGCAATGGAGTTTTGGCAAATTGTTATTTTAATCCTTTACACAATTCGATTGCTTGTGCCTCTTGTCAGAGTCGTTCGTTACATTTGTTGAAAGAGATAGGTGTTTCTTCAAAGGATATTATTAGTTTAAAGCAGCACGAAGTGACCTGTAACTTGCCTTTTTTTAATAATTTGCAAGAAGTGCTTGACTATGAATTTGAGGGGATAAATATAGGGCGTGGAGTGGCTTCTTCCGTCATTTCTTATTACCGTGATTATCATATAAATTCAAAAAAGTATCACGATGTTCTGGAATTGGAAATTAAAAAATCCATTAATGTTTTGTCTAATTTTAAGGAATTGATTCGAACCGAATCTCCCGATAAAATTGGGTTATTCAATGGGAGGTTTTCCGAAATCCATCCCCTTTTGGAGTATTGCAAATCCATTGGGTTGGATTTTGTATCACTTGAATCAGGCTCTGTAGGAACCTATGAGTTATTCGAAAACAGTTTGCCTCATAGTATCAAATATCGTCACCAAAGTATGATCGAACTGTGGGAGAAAGGGAGCGAACTGACCAAGAAACAAGTGGCACACGATTGGTTCAAAAAGAAGAGAAATAGGGACGATTCCATAGAAATATCGTTTACGAAGAACCAGGAACATAATGCGCTTCCACTAAACTTTAAATCGGAACTAAACAATGTGTTGATTCTGAACTCTTCGGAGGACGAAATGAAAGTAATTGAGGAGTTTGCTACTGAACTTTTTGATACTCAAAACGAAGCGATACAAAGAATTGTGTCAGAATTTGAGAGAAATCAGGCAGTTCATTTTTATTTGAGGATTCATCCAAATCTTGGAAAAGTGGATAATGTACAAATGAAGGAAATCGACCAGTTTCAATTTCCAAATTTGACTGTGATAGGCCCCAACGACCCCATTGATACTTACGCTTTATTGGATGCTTGCGATAAGTCTATAGTTTTTGGCTCAACATCGGGAATTGAGGCAACTTATTGGGGTAAAACCTCTATTTTGCTAGGTAAATCATTTTACTTTTATTTAGAGGATACGTGTTACAAACCTCAATCTTATGAGGAGTTGTTCGAATTGATTATTACTCCTGACTTATCCCCAAAATCTCAAGAGTCTTGTTTACCTTATGGCTATTATTTTTCTAACTACGGAATCAAAACCAAATATTTTGATTACCAAGGGTTAAACAATTCCACTTTCAAAGGCAAGCGCATAAGGAAATGGTATCCTTCCACTGTTTTTTTGGCTATAAAGTACCTATTTCAGTTCAAAAAATGGGCAACAGCGTACAGAGCTGTTACCGGAAATCGATGGAAGTTACGCGACTTTTTTAGGTACAAAATTTAGTTTCTCCTTCCACTTTTTTGGGAGTACAAAAAGTAGCACCAACATTAACAGTAAAAATCCTGAAGTAAATCCTGACACTGCTGCATATTTTGAAGGAGGATCTAACACAAAGACAATTTCCTTGGCATTTGCTGGTATTTCTAGTCCTCTAAGTGCATAGTTCACCCGCACGATATTGGCTTCTTTTCCATCAATGTACGCCCGCCAACTCTTGTTCTTTCCGTACCATATCTCCGAGAATACTGCGAACTGATCGGTTGTATTGGTGGCAGAGTAAGTCATTCTGTTAGGAAGGTACTGTTCCAAGCTGATTGTGCCGGTTCCGTCTCCTACTTGGTCGTAATCTTCTTTGTTAAATTCTGTAGCCAAAATTACAGCTCTTTCTTTGGTGTTAATAGAATCCAAGCCTTTTATTTCTTTCAATGGAGTGTTTACTTCCGTAATGTCTTTAATAAACCAAGCAACGCCATTGGCTTGATTATTTACCTGTAATTGTTGCTGCTGATTGATGAAGTATTTCGTATTGAGCATGTTCAATACTTGCATGTTTCCTTTCGCAATTTGAAAATCAATTAAATCTTGATATCGCTGAAGTTTTGCTGCGTGATACCCTCCAATTGTATTGTGGTGGTAAGAGGTTTTTGCATCATTGAAAGTAGGAATGGACCGATCAAATACACGGTAATAAGGTCGTCCATTCGGCTCCATTGAGAATATTTGTTGATCCACTGGCCTTGGGTTGAATTCGCTCTGATAAGTGGATTTATTCACAAAACTATCCGCATCGAGGTATCTCTTTCCTACTAGCACCAAATCAACAAGAATAAGTGCTGCTAATCCAATGAAAAGGAAATTAGTTTTAATTCTGTTTTTGATGAACAAGTAAAAAGCTAAGGAGGAA
>Ga0209771_1002062_pt1 | contig 12481 bp, 10 predicted proteins | sample SaaInl59LU_5_DNA_FD_184639 | JGI IMG/M metagenome (GOLD analysis project Ga0209771, IMG submission 184639) | Marine microbial communities from expanding oxygen minimum zones in the Saanich Inlet - ESP_59LU_5_DNA (SPAdes) (version 2) | ecosystem: Environmental > Aquatic > Marine > Intertidal zone...
GGAGCTGGCAAAACTGCTCTCCGGTCTGGCGTGCGACCGGTTTGGCAATGGATATAGCTCTTATCCTGGCAGCTTTCACAATTTCACTGACATATTTGATCGAGCATGAAGCTGTTTGCATACTTGATGTTTTAAGTGGTGAGCGGGCCGCACTGATTGAGCGCACGCTGCAGACAGAGCAAGATCTGGCTGCCGCCATGGGCTTGCCACTGCCGACCAGCGTCGAAAATCCAAAATGCCTGGCCACTACCGGAAATTGGCTGTTTGCAATTATTGCGCTCTCGATCGTTGTTTTTCTAACCTATACCATAAAGGTTTGGGGATTTCCCCTCGTTTTCATCTCAATTTTTTTGGCCACCTATGCGCTGTTAACAGTTTTAATTTGGTATTATTTTGGCTCTTCGGAGATAAATAAATACCTGATAACCTCTTTGGGAGGTGAGCCGCGGAGCTTGTTGGATGGACGCGCCCGCCTTCATGATATCCTGATCAATCAGGGGTCTGGCCTATTGGGGCAATTCATTCATATCATGTTAAACACGGTCTTTCCCTATGTCGTTTTGGGCGCCTTGTTGGCCGTGTCCTCTGGGGGCAATGTTCTGATTAAAATTGCCTTTTTGTGGACGCGTAACCTGCGCGGCGGCCCTGCCCATGCTGCGATTGTCGCATCTGCCATGTTTGGGACCACAACTGGGACGCCCGTTGTAAATGTGTTGGGCACAGGTGTTTTAACAATACCCATGATGGTGAAACGTGGCTTCTCGAAAGTCTATGCGGGCGGAATCGAGGCGGCGGCCTCATCAGGCGGGCAAATAATGCCGCCGATAATGGGTGTCGCTGCTTTTGTCTTGGCCTCAATGACAGGTGTTCCTTACCGAGAAGTTGCAATTGCCGCGGCGATTCCAGCCGTGGCCTATTTCTTTTGCATGTTTTTGTCGGTCATGTTCCAGTCGCGTAAACAAGGCATTCTTGCCGTTGGCGAACTCACCCCCGACATGCGCCTGAGCCGGCGTGACCGTTTGCACATTATACAAATCTTTCTGCCACTGATCTTAATTGTCGTTCTGCTGTTGATCCCCAAAGATGCAATTGGCTGTGATCCGCTATCGCGGCTATTGGGGGCTGAAATACTTCAAATTGGAGATAATTGTCGCGCCACTCATCTCCCCTGGATCATGCAACTTGTTCAGAATTCAGCAGGGGACGCAGGAAGCGTTGGTTGGTGGGCGGCAATCCTACTGACCTTGCTCTTATTTATTGACCCCGAATTTCGCCGTAAGCCCCGCCTTTTGTTTGATGCATTGGGAAATGCAGGCGTGACGATATCGACACTCTACCTCATGTTTTTGGCTGTGTCCGTTATTGATGTAAGCCTAAATCTAACGGGGCTTGCAAATTTTGTCGCATTGGATGTTTTGGGGTGGTTGCGTGCATTGGACTTAGGTGGATCGGCGCCAATCGTCTTTCAGTTTGTAGCCTTGCTGGTTACGATGTTTTTAGCGATATTGCTGGGCATGGGGATGCCTGCGGTGCCGGCCTATATCAACGCCGCGCTTTTAATGGGACCGTTGTTGGTGGGCTTAGGGATTGCCCATTTTACCGCACATATGTTTATCTTTTATTTCGCTTGCGCGAGCGCCATCACGCCACCGGTTGCAGTGGCTTCCTATGCTGCGTCAACGATCACGCGGGCCGATCCAATTGCCACCAGCTTTTCTGCGGTGCGTTCCGGCGTTGTCATGTTCGTTATTCCGTTTGTATTCGCCTTTTATCCCGAATTATTGCTGATCCCTGCTGCGGTAGTTGATCCCAGGTCTAGCGCGGGAGCTGTAACATATCTGGTGGGTTATGATGGTGATATTCATATTGGCGCATTGCTCGGGCTATTGGCCAAGGTAATCTTGGCGTTATATTTGCTGGCCAGTGCGCTCGCACAGTTTGACTTTATGCGCCTAAAATACTGGGACTCGGCAATTCGCTTTGCATTGGCGGCCATGATTATGTCTGCCAATCCATGGATTTTTGGCCCGGCAGTTCTCGTGGGCCTGTTCGTCTGCGCTCGTGCGCGCTTGATACACATACAAAAAGTAGAGGGATAGTAGCGTATTATGAAGTTTATGGTTGGGCAAATCCCTGGTGGAACCGCGGTTTTTCTTGTCTCAGGAGACAGTGCGATAAATCTTACAGAGCAAGATTCATCGCTTGGTCCAGATTTATTGGGTGTTATGACTTCAGGGAAAACACTTGATGAATTGCAAGACATCTCAACAAGAGGCAGATCGGTGCCGGTTGCCTCGCTCAAACCGGCTCTGCCGATTGCATCACCGGGCATGACGATTTGCCTGGGGTTGAACTATGTCGATCACGTCAAAGAAGGCGGTTATGAAATCCCTAAATATCCAGTCTTTTTCATGCGGACACAAAGGTCTCTAATGCCTGCGGGTGCTCCAATGATGCGCCCAGCCTGTTCAGAACAATTGGATTATGAAGCGGAGCTCATGGTTGTTATTGGCAAAGCTGGAAAACATATTACACCTGAAGAGGCTTTAAATCATGTCTTCGGATATACCATTTTCAACGATGGATCTGTTCGAGATTTTCAACGAAAATCGCACCAATGGACATCGGGTAAAAACTTCGATGCAACCGGTGCTATTGGCCCTTTCGTGGTAAGCAAGGATGCTTTGCCTGAAGGTGCGGCTGGCCTAAAAATTGAAAGTCGCGTCGGTGACGAAATTCTGCAAAGCGCGACAACCTCGGATATGATGTGGTCTGTCGCAAACACCATTTCCGCAGTGTCAGAATTTGCCGCCCTATGTCCGGGAGATTTGATAGCTATGGGAACGCCACCCGGCGTTGGCCATGCGAAAATCCCCCCTCGCTGGTTGAGGGATGGTGAAATAATTGAGGTTGAGATCGAAGGAATTGGGATCTGCGCCAATCCCGTTGTGAACGAAGTGAAACTGTAAAGCCGATAGCGTTCAAGAAAATATAACGCGATCAACAGATCGCGCGCTGACCGCTTAATTAACTAAGGTTTAGAATATGCGACATGTGAATAAGGACAATATAACTGAAGTTTTCACGGGCTATTTTGGAGAGGATACCGATCCACGCGCCCGTGAAATCCTAGCGTCTTTGGCAAAGCACTTACATGCTTTTGCGAAAGAGGTGAACCTAACGCATGAGGAATGGCGAAAAGGCCTTGAACTCGCTCAATGGACGGGAAAAATCACGACGGATGAGCGTAACGAATTTGTGCTTTTATCCGATGTACTCGGCCTGTCATCCTTGGTTGATATGTTGAATTCCAGACCAGATGCGACCAGTTCATCAGTCCTTGGGCCTTTCCATGTTTCTAATCCTCCAGTTTTGGAGATTGGTGGAGATTTAAAGGGGGAATATGACGGAGAACTTTTGCTGGTCGAGGGCGCTGTGCGCGATACCAACGGCAGACCAGTGGCGGGTGCGACAATAGATATTTGGCAGACCGCGCCAAACGGCCTTTATTCGAGCCAAGATCCCAATCAAGATATTCATTCCTTTCACGCGCTCATGACAACGGATGCGGAGGGTCGCTACGCGTTCACAACAGCCCGTCCGGTGAGCTACACGGTTCCGGATGATGGTCCTGTCGGGAAGATTTTACAGGCCGCAGGGCGCCACCCTTGGCGCCCGTCGCACCTTCACTACATTATAAAAGCGGAAGGTTTTCACACGTTGGTGACTGAAGTTTTTCCCGATGATGATCCTTATCTGGATCAGGATACGGTTTTTGGAGTTCGTAATGATCTGGTGATGACCTACACCGAACGGCGCGCTGAAGACTTCCCAAAGGGTTTCAAGCTTTCTGGAAAAGTCACTAAACCCTTCCTAAGCGTTAAATTTGATCTGGTTTTAGCGGGGGCTCAGAGCCGCTAACAACACTGTTAGACTGAACTTTCTGTAAACGGGCAGGGGGCTTTATCGGTATTTATTCCAGCATGACAAGCGGGCTACCTCACAGATTTTGAGGCAGTTTGCGCATGTTGAGCAGGAAGGTTCTACGCAGCTTCCGCTGGCGGTGCGCGCATTTTTTCGGGCATCATCTCTGCTGCATAGTAAAAGACGTTTTATTTATTTGGTTTATGCAACAGTCCTCCACACTTCGCTAGACTTCGGGAAACGGCAGGCCTAGAATTTACTCAAACATTTCATATTGGGAGCGAAAAATGTTCAAGAAAACTACGATTTTGGCGGTATTCACTGCCTTAATGGCTTCAACGGCAATCGCCGGGGGGCATTGCGCATCTGGTAAAACTTTGACGGACGGAAAATTAACCGTGGCGACGGGCAATCCAGCCTATTTTCCTTGGGTTATGGATGATGCCCCCGAAAGCGGTCAAGGGTTTGAAGCGGCGGTAACCTATGCGGTCGCAAAAGAAATGGGTTTCTCAGAGTCTGATGTTGTTTGGGTGCGGTCGTCGTTTGACGAAGCTATTCAACCGGGTGCAAAGAATTTCGATTTCAATATTCAGCAATATTCTATCACAGCAGAACGAGATGAAATTGTTGATTTTTCTGCACCATACTTCACATCGCCGATGGCTGTGCTTGTTGGGCCGGGTGCTGTTGATACCGCCGCGACAATGGCGGCCTTGAAAGGGTTAAAGTGGGGAGCCTCGGGTTCACATACGTCAGTACAAAAGCTGATGAATGACATTCGCCCAACGAGTGGTCCACTTTTGTATGCTGACAATGCAGACATCAACGCAGCAATTGGAGCAAATCAGATAGATGCTGCATTATTTGATCTTCCGACAGCCTTATTTTTGAGCGCTGTTATGATCGAAGGATCGAAGGTGATTGGTCAATTTCCTGCCGATGACAGCCAGGGAGGCGATCAATTTGGCATGCTGCTTGAGGAGGGCAATCCACTGAAAACCTGTATTGACGAAGCGTTGGCAGCATTGACGGCTAATGGCACATTGGCCGCGATCGAGGCCACTTGGCTTCAGGACACCACTGGCGTTCCAGTGATCCAATAATCATGCGCGTTTCAAAGGCGGCGGGGATGACCCGCCGCGACTTATTTGAACACCGTCAAAAGCGACGATCCATCGCGATTGCAGCAACAAGCACAGTGGTGGTCCTTGTTGCGATAATGGTTTTGGTGCCCATGACACCAGGCTGGGAAAAAGTTCAAAAGAGCTTTTTCAACACTGCGGTCCTGATCAAAACCTTTCCCAAGCTGGTGGACGCATTTCAGCTTAACGTTATGATTTTTCTTTGGTCTGCGCCGTTGATTGCCCTCTTGGGCTTGCTTGTGGCTTTGGCCCGTGATGCAAAATCACCCGCAATGTTTCCGCTGCGCATTTTGGGCGCGGCTTTTACCGATGTATTTCGGGGCGTTCCTGTCATCCTGACGGTTTACCTAATTGGATTTGGAATCCCAGGTCTCGGGCTGCCACGACCATGGAATTCACCCTATATCTGGGGATCGGTTGCTTTGATCCTTACCTATTCCGCCTATGTGGCTGAGATTTTTAGGGCAGGTATAGACAGTGTCCATCCCAGCCAACGTTCCGCGGCTTTATCCCTGGGTCTGTCTGAGCGCCAGATCATGTGGGATGTTATTTTGCCGCAAGCCGTTCGAAATGTCGTGCCGTCACAAATGAATATGTTGATCGCCTTGCAAAAAGATGTCTCATTGCTCAGCTTTATTGGGCCGGTCGAAATCTTTAGGCAGGCGGGTGTCTTCAAATCATTGCTGGCAAATTTCACGCCTTATGTGGGCGCAGCGATAATTTTTTTAATCATCACAATACCGGCTACGCGCTACGCCGATTACTTGTTAGCCCGGCAGTCAAGGGAACGCAGCTGATGGCCAAACTCGAATTGCGCAATGTGGTCAAACGGTTTGGAGATGTGACGGTTTGCAACGGTGTCAACTTGGACGTCGAGGAGGGGCAAATGATTTGCCTCATCGGTGCATCTGGCGCCGGGAAGTCAACACTCTTGCGGTGTATTAACCTTTTGGAGCACACAGAAGATGGTGAAATATTTTTAGACGGGGAAGACATCGCAATTCCCGGCCTTGACCCACAGGCGGCCCGGAAAAAAATTGGAATGGTCTTTCAGAATTTTAATCTCTTCCCCCACATGACGGCTCTTGAAAATGCTATGTTGGCCCCTCGGCGCGTTCATAAGAAGTCACGGTTAGACCTTGAAAAAGATATTCGGTCACTTTTTTCGCGTTTCGGATTGCTGGACCGCATGAACCATTACCCAGATCAACTTTCCGGCGGGCAACAACAACGGGTCGCGATCATTCGAGCGCTGGCAATGCGACCAGAAGTCATGTTGTTTGATGAAATTACATCCGCGCTGGATCCACAGCTCGTGGGTGAAGTCTTGGACGTGTTGTTGCAATTGAAAAACCAAGGGATGACAATGGTCCTGGCAACGCATGAAATGCAATTCGCTCGACAAGCTGCTGATAAAATATGTTTCTTGAAGGACGGAAAAATCATTGAGGAGGGCACGCCTGACCAAATATTCGGCTCACCCAAACGCGCCGAGACCCAGGAGTTTTTAGCACGAACGCTCAATTACTGCTAAAATCCTCCTGCGCGACCTTTTTGCATTTGACGGCGGGGCGTTGGTCTCGGTTGAGAGTCAAACCTCCTCTGCGATCAATATGTATCTTTCCGGTCCCTGCTGTGTCCCGTTAAATGGCCAGCACGTTGTCAGGATCAGTCGCGAAGCGTGTTGAAAACTATCTTCAACGGTCAACTGCGGAGTGTCGATCACCAGCGACTTTGTTATTTTATAGCTTTGTAATGCGGCGTCACGCGCCCGGAAATTCACCACATCGCCAATGCGCAGCTTTGCCATAAATTTCATATGAGTATCGCGGTGACCGGCAAGAATGATGGCATTTGCGTGGCTTGGATCGATGGATACAGCTCCAATTCCCCATGCCATTGCCTCGCCCGATACGCGATCCAAAACGATCTGTGACAGTCTGAGCCTCGGGACGGTGAGTTCACCTGCGACTTTAAAGTCTGCGCTGGGCCAAGGTTTGAGCTCCGTTCCAGAAGCCGCCGTCTGGTCCCAAACATGTCTTAGCATGATTTGGCCCGCCAAGGCTTTCAGGGGAACCTCACTTGCACGCGCCAAAAGAACCAGAGCGGCTGCCATAACAGTATATGCAAGACTTTTAAGAAACGCCCTAGGCATGAGAAGGCTCGCGTGAAATCCAGAGCAGAGCCATGCCCAAGAAGAGCGATAGCAGTGCAAGAAAAGCTTTGTGCCGCCAGTTCATTGCTGTTTGTGGCAGAGTGTGAGTCGTGGATTGGCCATTCAGGCTTGCCTTATGGAGTTTTGCTGTAGGGGCCTGAATTTTTTGTAGTTTTGGCGGCAGAACATCCGCGCGCTCAAACTCAAATTGGCTTGTGTCCCATCCATGCGGAATTGCTGTGGGAAGTTTGGATTTAACCAGGCGGCTTGTTACAGGCCGGGCGGGCGTAACGTCTAAAGCGACAAGTGACGATAGGCGAGAGACCATGCCATAGGACAGGGCTGTGTGGAGGAGTTCTGCCTCCAGATTTTCGCGGCTGTCGGCATCCCCACTTTGTGCAATTAGGGATCTTTCTAAATTGGCAATTTTGTCTCTTGCCCAGACTTTTGCAATACCGACGGTGTCGGTCGCTTGGTCTAGTGGGACTTTGACGGTCCAGTCCTGAGTTCCAATTTTACCATTTAGGGTTGCCATTCCATTGGGATTTTGACCTTTGATTGCAATGGCGACGGGATCACCGACGTAAAGATCAGGCAGCGGGTTGGGATAAAATTCAGCGTCAAAGCCCTCCGGCAAAGTGAGTTTGAGATCGGTGACAGCTGGATTCTCGATTTTCAAAAACAGCTTATTCATCTTTTCAGAGATTTCTGAAGTTTTTCCAATGTGCAGATGTGATCCACGGCCTATTTCGGCGGCCCGGCTCATGAAATAACTGTTTGGAGCCGAGCCGATGCCGATGGTGAACAATCGTGCGGTGCCGAGGTTATTTGAAATCAAAGAGAACAGTGAGTTTTCACCAGAAACGGCACCATCCGTTAAAAATATGAGCTGTTTAATTGCTGCCGTATTGTTGCTAAAATTTCTCAACGCATAAGACAGGGCTGGATACATCTCTGTCCCCCCTCTCGATTGCATATTTCGAACAAGCTTAATCGCTTTCGCTTTTTCTGCTGGTGTGGCGGGTACCGGGTTCACCGCATAGCTAAAGTAACTGTCATCAAAAAAAACAAGATTGAAGTTATCAGTCGGCTTGAGTCTTTGCAGCGCCATTTCCAGACCAAGTTTGGATTGACGAAGTGGTTCGCCGGACATGGATCCAGAAATATCTTGGACGAAAATGATCTCTCGCGCTGGCCTATATGCAGTGTCAATTTCGAAAGGTGGGGTAAGTGTAAGTAATAAGTGATCCGCGCCTTGTGCGGCTTCTTTGAATAAGGAGGTTTCGATGTCTTTGTTATTGGCTGTCCAGCGCAATACAAAATCGCGGTCACTGGAGACCGGACCATTTAGATCAATTTTGTAGCGACCGCGCGACACCTCTTGAATGTTCACCTGATGGAATTGGCTTTCTAAGGAACCCAAGGTGAAACCTGGTTTTAGATCAATTGAAATATCAACAGGATTGATGAGTTCGTTGTGCTGAGGAATTTTGATATCGCGCGGTTGCTCTAAGGCTTCAGTTGAGGCCCCATCGGCAATACCTTCGGCTGCAAAATTCGCCGGATGGACTATGGGCAGAGGCATGAATTGAGGTGCGCTCACGAGAGGGATACGCAAGTCCCAATAGCCGTCTCTTGGTGAAATTTTACTCTGGAACTCAATCTGGACGGTGACAATTTCGCCCGGGCCAATATTAGCGATCGTATTGGTGAAGAGGTTCGGCTTTTTTTGTTCAATAAGGGAAGCTTTTTTACCCTCACTTTTGGCGGTTTCATAGGCAATTTTGGCCGCTTTTTTCTCTTTGATTTGGCCTTCAATGAAGCGATCTCCGATGCGCATTTTTAAGCTATCAACGGCAGCGTTTTCACCCACTGGGAATGCGTAAACGCCTTCCGCCCAGGATGTCCCGGTGTTGATAAATCGTTGGCTCACTGTCGTTCTGCTCACCGTCCCGGATACAGTTACCTTCACATCCGTGGTCAATAAGAGTGCTGAACTGACAACGTTCTCAGATCTCAGTAACAATTGACCAGAGTCGACGTCGTCGAGATTGATCGAGACTTGGGGTATTTCTGTTGTTGCTTCGGCAGGGTGAGAAATATAAATCGCAAAAATGGTTAGCAAAATAAACCCTGATATGCCAAAACCGATCGCCTTATATATCGTTCTAATCTGTTGGTAATTCGATGATGCGTTGGCATCTGGCTGCATTGGGCTCATCTGTGGGCTCGGTTCATTATGCGCGCTTTTGTGATGAAATGGGTTGGTTGTTAAGTCGCTATTTTTCATGTCGCTTTTCCAAATGGCCCTGGTGATGACGAGGGAAGCGCACCACCAGGGAGTTATGAACGCGATTGTTGGGAGGCATCACAATCGGCTCTGCTCGACAGGATTCTGCTGCATCCTGTTGGAGCATGGATTGCATGCCTCAATGCACTTAATGTGATCATTTGGTGCAAGTTCTATGATTTGATATGCATAAATTGTGCAGGCAATGGTCAATCACCACAAAACACCTTTGTTCAGAGGGTAAGAGGCGTCATGGCTTGCTGATTAATTTAATTTATGGATTGTGGCTGTGAAAGTTGTGCTCGCAATCGGATCTGAGTTGCCGTTAATCTGATGGCATCTTGTTGGAGGCTTGAATGAAAATTATCGGGGTAAAGACTATGCCTTTGGCGGTGACCGGCAAGATCGCATACGATTGCGCGGGTCAAAGCGCATCGCAATCGGGCTCAATAGTATGACGGATGCAATCAACCGCCTGAAGATCGAGATCATCAAGAATTTTGGCACACCCTGCTTGAGTATTGATCTTGATGTCGTTGAGCGCAATATTCAGCGTGCCCAAAAGCTATGTGATGAGGCTGGGGTGGCGAACCGTCCGCACATCAAAACCCATAAATCGCCGCTTCTCGCAAAGATGCAGATTGAGGCCGGCGCGCGTGGAATTACCTGCCAAAAGCTCGGTGAGGCCGAAGTGATGGCGGATGCAGGCATCACCGACATCATTGTCGCAACCAACCTGTTGGGCGCGGCGCGTTCGGGGCGTTTGGCAGCGTTACAACGGCGTATCGCTCTGAAGGTCTGTGCTGATAATCCGGTTGCCCTTGACGCCTATTCAAACGCGGCCCGTGAGGCGGGTCGACCTTTGGATGTGTTGATCGAGTGTGACACAGGGCAAAAACGAGCGGGTGTTGAAACGCCAGGCGAAGCGTTTGCATTGGCCCAAATGATCCACAATGATCCAATGCTCAACTTTGCCGGCCTTCTGTTTTACCCGGCGCTCGATACTTGGCCAGAGACACAGATATTTCTTGACGAGATGACCTTAGGTCTGGCGGCACTCGGTCTGAGCCATGGCATTATTTCGACGGGAGGGACACCAAATTTTGCCAATATTGGCAAGCTGCGCGGCGCCACGGAACATCGAGCAGGCACCTGCATTTTCAATGATCGCATGATGATGGAAGCCGGGTTTGCGGAGCAAGGCGATTGCGCACTGCATGTATTTACCAGTGTCGTTAGTCGCGGGGGCCCGGATCGTGGTATTCTGGATGCAGGCTCCAAAACACTGACCTCTGATACTGGCGGTCTAGACGGCTATGGATTGATCCTTGAGCATCCAGATGCGCGCATCCATAAATTTTCGGAAGAGCACGGCTTTCTTGATCTGTCCAAATGTCATGCCAAACCAGAGATCGGCGATATCTTACGCGTTATCCCGAACCACGTCTGCGTTGCGGTGAATATGGTTGATCACCTCGTGGCGGTTCGAGGTGAGACCATTATTGAAGCCATTCCCGTCGCTGCACGCGGTCGGTTGGTTTGATCACGCAGGGCGTTGTTATGGCGCATTGCAAAAACATGATTTGCACCCGAGCTGATATCGCCCACTGAGTTTTAGCTGAAATCCAGCATCAATTCGCCAGCGGACGTCGCTGTAGCTTTGGTTTCGGTCATTGTCATGGCTGTGGCTCTCAAACCATCAATGGCGGCCTGTGCTGTCGCTGCATCTGGCCAGACTATCATTGTTCTGGCAGTTTTTGCTCCGGTTGACGTGGCTTTGAAGCTAATTGCCCCAGCAGCTTTCACATTTGGCCACATAGCCGTACCGGTCGCTTGCATCGCGTCCATGTCCGAAAATTCCCAGTCTGTAAAAGTCACAAACATTTCTTACTCCATCATTACACTCATTCTTGCAGATTCAGTTTGTCGCTCAAATTTCCTCAAATCTAGTTTATACTATGAAGCGGTATGGTGCTCCGCCCCTTGATTCCCTCTGGTGCGCAACTGGCGCATCACTTGCGCGCGAGGCCGTGCTGATGCTCTTGCGGAGTGACGAAAATAACTGCGTGTATAGATAGGCGATGACAGAAGTCTAATGCCCATGCGAATGAGGCTGACAGTGGCGAAAACGCGAGAGGTTAGAGATCTCTAAGACTTGTTTCTTTCTTCGCGCCAAAGAATTGTTAACCCTGACAGAACAATCAAAATTACACCGGGGAATAACTTATCTATCGGAAGTTCGTCAAAAATTATCCAACCTAAACCAAATGCAGTTAAAATTCCGAAATAACTAAATGGGGCCAAAACGGAGGCTGGAGCCTGTCGAAACGCATACATTAGAAAAACGACACCAAAGCCACCGCACAGAGACATGCTGAATATGAGAAGTGCATCACTTATTGATTGGATCGGACTGAAATCAGTGGTTCCAGTCGCCAAAAGGATCGCTCCAAGCGCAGCCGCAATGGAGGAATAAAAATAAATGATTGCGCTTGAAATCGAAACATCGAAACTTCGAAGTGTCACCATAGAAGCGGCATAGCAAAAGGCCGCACCAATGGGTAAAGCTGCACTCCAAGTAAACAGGTTAGAGCCAGGTTGCATGATCCAAACTGCGCCACCAAATCCTACAATGACAGCGCTCCAGCGCCATAGGCCCACCTTTTCTCTGTAAAAAATGACTGCAATTAAAACGATAAAAATTGCATTGGTTTGGCCCAAGGCCGACACTGTTGCCAACTCCAGGTCCGCTAAAGCGGTGTAAAATAGAAGTTGAGCTAAAGCGACCAAGAGACCGCGGCCAAAAGCCAATTTCCATTTCTTTATTTTATAGTCTTTGATGTCAAAACTAAGTTCACGCGTATACATAAGCAATAAAATTGATGGCAAGACACCCAAAACATTCCGATAAACTGACAGCTCTTGAGGCGAATAACTTGCTGATAAAATTCGGACGTGGACGCTCATGAG
>Ga0209771_1002063_pt1 | contig 12480 bp, 24 predicted proteins | sample SaaInl59LU_5_DNA_FD_184639 | JGI IMG/M metagenome (GOLD analysis project Ga0209771, IMG submission 184639) | Marine microbial communities from expanding oxygen minimum zones in the Saanich Inlet - ESP_59LU_5_DNA (SPAdes) (version 2) | ecosystem: Environmental > Aquatic > Marine > Intertidal zone...
AACGAAGGCACTGACGAAGATCCGTACGGAGAGACTACTCCAGAGAACATGGTTGACTATCTTAAATCAGTAGCATAAACGGTTGACAAATGAAGTCTAGTCTGTTAGTATAGTATTATGATTGAATATGAATATTACGACTGGACTTCTCTTATTGATGCTAATGCTCGAGAGCGCATGGCGCAAGATATACATGGCCTTGTAGAACGAGGACAATATTGGACTAATAGTCCACCTTATCAAACAAATATAAACATTTTTGGACTACAATCTGAGCATTGGAATAATCTAAAGATGAGTTTTATTTGGAGTTGTTTTGCTTATATGAAGCAAGAGCGACAAATTAAAGCAGTTAAGAGTTGGGGATATAAGACCAATCTTGGCACAGAAGAAGACAGAAATAACTATTGGCACACACACGAGCGCCCGGATGCAACTGTACTAAGCGGAGTATACTATGCTCATATGCCAGAGCGCATTAACTTAGATATTGCAGGTACCGAATTTGCACCTAATGGTGTAGAAGATCCAAGTTCTTATTTTATTGCTCCTGCAAAAGTAGGACATTGGATTATTTTTCCTGGTAAGACTTGGCATCGTCCAGGTATACTACAAAGCAACGAATGGCGATATATTATCGCCGCCGACATGGAGATATAACATGGCAACTTCAGAAGAAAAAACAGAATTAGTCGAAACACTCAAAGGCCCACGTTTCTATCGTATCCAACTAAATGGTTACGGTGGCGAAAGTGCGTACATGAGTATTTCAAAAGAAGCACATGACTTTTGGCATCCTATTTGTGAAGAACATGGCGATTATGACCTAACCACTTACATGAACAGTGATGGCGAGGAAGAAGACGAGTACGAAAACATCGAAAGCGTACCCGAAGAAGCACAGTTCTTGCATGACAAAGACGAAGACAATTACAAGCGTCCTTGGTATGAATCACACACAGAGTTTGAACACTCATATGGGGTTGAATGGAGTAGTGCATACGTAGTAGTAGACGAAGTTGATTCAATGGAGTATAGTGCAAGTCATGTTGCTAGTGTTATTGAAGGTGAGAACTTGCAAGACATGCTCAACGAACTTGATGAAGCAAGTGGTTATGAACTTGAACCGGTTGTCATGGGCTGTGAAGATGAAGCACCAGAAGGTACAGAATATATTGCACAGTTATACTCGAGCGAAAAAGGTCAGTTCTTTGATGGCATTATCGAAACTGTAGGCGAGTTTGATATTAAGAAACTAAAGGTCTATACTACAGAATACATGAACGGTGAAGACACTGTTACATCAATTGAGTATGACAGTGTTGAAGTTGAAAACAACGGTGGGGATACTAACGGAAAAGGTTACTCTGCATCAGTTTGGGAGTATTAACAGTTACTTCTATGAAGTTACTTAAAAACACAAAATGGCGAGCAAGCACAGGAAACAGTTCAGCGTTCATGTCGCTCGCCATTTCGTATGATGTAGAACCAATGTCTTGATAGTATCTTCGAGTAATACCGTGACGTGCCTTAAGGGTTGGAAAAGCACCTGCTACAAACAAACACATATCACCAAGATCTTTAGCCTGCCTACTATTTTCAATAGCAAGGAACATTTCAGCAAATGTTGAGTCAGGCGGAATATCATCGCGATCTACAAAATCACTCAGTAGCATCACAATGTAGGCCTCTATATGATGCGGTAATTCCATACCTGATTTGGCTTGCGAATCTTTTACAACATCATAGAAGGCTATGTTATAAGCATCCTTCATATAAATATTTAGCATAGGAGAAACCAATGACTGAAGAACAAAAAACTTGGACATTTAAAGTAGAAGACATTTTCGAAGATATTCCAGAAGATCCAGAAAATATTATTATGAATATCCCAAAAGAAATTAGAGAAGCAGCAGGACTAAAAGAAGGTGATCCTATTAGAGTTCTTTGGGGTGATCAAGGTTCGATTATTATCGAAAAGATTACTCAAGAAGAATACGACATTAACAAGGAGTAAAGTTGGCTAAAGATAAAGATTTATACGAATTAGAAGGTGATATTATTGATGTATTACCTAATCAGATGTTTAAAGTAAAATTAGACAATACGCATATAGTAACCTGCTATACAGGAGGAAAAATGCGTAAATTTAGAATACGGTTAGTATTAAATGATCGAGTATTGATTGAAATGACACCGTATGACTTCAATAAGGGCAGAATTATTAAACGACTATAATAGCCGAGTGCGTAAGTTATTGATTTTTAAGTAAATCATTTTGGTTGACAATATGTAATATTAGTGTATAATAGTATATGTAATAACAACTAAGGCAACTGTTACTATGACTATTAGAATCACTGGCGGTACTAAGAATCAAAAGAAGTACGCAAGAAGTATGGTTAAGTTCTGCATTAAGACACTTATGCCGCGTATGAAAACTCTTGACATTACTATTAAACTTACGAACCCTAACGGTGCAATGGGTTATTGTTTAGAACTAGACAATAACCGTACCTTTGAGATTGAAGCAGATAAGAAACTGCGCTTGCGAAAACTGCTGGAAACTATTGCACACGAAATGGTGCATGTCAAGCAGTATGCCCGTAGAGAGTTACATCCAGTAAATGAAACTTGGTGTGGTAAAACATACAATCCTAAAAAAGTCAGCTACTGGGATCTTCCTTGGGAGATCGAAGCACACGGACGCGAAGCAGGTCTTTTTGTTCGTTGGGCTGAACAAGAAAACCTTGGTCATTTGAAGTGGACGCACGATGTCTAAATATTCACAAAAATACTTTAAGCCTACAGACTTGTTTAATTTTAAAACTCATTGGGCTGTAGGAATTGAATATCCTGTCGAAGGAAGTAAGGGCAATAGCTACACAGTTAGTATTACTGATAAAGGCTTTACTTGTGACTGCACAGGCATGACATTCCGTGGCAAGTGCAAACACACAGAAGGTGTAGCACAACGCTGGCGAGATGTTATGTCAGATGACTTTGAAGAAAAGTTCTTGACATCTAACTAAAAGATGCTATATTAAATGTATAGGCACAAGAGAGGCATACAATGATTAACTTATACGCATATACGTACCCGTCAGCAACTAAACTGTTTGACGATTATGTACTTACGAAAGTAGGTGATAGTATTCGTGACGTAGAAGTACGTATGAACGAGCAAGGCGGCGCAGCCGAATACGAAGCAAAGATGCACGTAGGTGCTTGGAACAATCTACAAGTTATTCAACGTGACTATGATGTACACAAAATCCTTACACGAGAAGGCTTGCATCACACAGACGGCAAAGGCACTGAGTGGTTTAAGATTCCTGGTAAGACTACACAAGAAGCATATGATTACATTGATGCACTAGTAGCACAGTTTGAAGGAAAGAAAGTGCGCAACAAAGTCAAGTTGCGTAAACTACAACAGAAAGCACTAGACGAAGCAATGCGTATTATTGCTGCTGGTGGAAATATTGTAACTGTAATTGCTAATTTGTGCCCCCGCTTTGGTAAAACTATTTGGGCTCTTATGTTGTTTAATGCTATCTCAGAACAGTACGGCAATCGTGTAATGCTGTTGCCAGCATACTGGCTCAGTGTACACAGCAGTTTCGTAGACGAGCTAGAGTTGTTTGATGACTTCCTAGACATTGCTCTTATTGATCCTAACAAGGAAGGTGCAGAGCAAGCCGCAGTACATGCACTAGATAACAATCAGCGTATTATTGTTCCTGTGTCATTGCACGGTGACTACGATGACTGGTCAGTCAAGCATGAGTGGATTGCACAAATCAACAACGATGACATCTTTATGTTTGCAGACGAAGGCGACTTTGGCACTCACGCAGAAAATCAAGTGAAAAAACTTGACTTCTTGCTGTCTTGATCGTATACTATAAACAATAAGGCACAAAGGATCAAGGCATGTTAATTAAAGTTTTCGCATCAGGCACTAACGTACAACGTCTAGCAAAAGGCTCAGGTCGTGCAGACGGTATCATCTACACAGCATACTCACAGCTAGAGCAAACTGAAGACAACATTGTAAAGCGTAAGTTTTACATGCTCGAAGTTGCTGGGCTAAAAGCGGCTGTAGAAGAATTAGACGAACGTGTTCAACCAAGCTGGGCTAAACTCAACGGCAAGCCTAATGGTAACAAAACTTTCCACACTATGCTGGCTCGCAGTTTAACTGGCGAAGAGCCCTTGCGTCAAGAACTAAACTTGAGCAACTTAACTGGTGAGCAGATCGAGTGCTTTATGTTGCTAGTAAGTGCTGATAAAAAAGGCATGAAGCAACTAAAAGAAATCTACGAACGTGCATTACCTAACTATCATATTAAAGTACTTAATGGTGATTACACTAGTAACAAGCAAGCACAGTACGAAACTACTAAAGAGATCAACGAAGCACGTATTGCAGGCAAAGATGGTGTTATTATCATTGCTAACCAAATGGGCTCACGTTCATACAGTATTCCAGAAATCCAAGCAACTGTAATTGCATACGACCGTGGCGGCGTAGATGCTACTGTACAGAAAGTAAGCCGTTGCCTTACTCCAGGTAAGACATATTCCGGAGAAAAGAAACTACACGGACATATCTTAGACTTGAGCTTTGATCCTAATCGCAACGAAAATATCGAGAGACTATTGGTAGACGAAGCTATTATGGTTCAGAAGAGCGAGGACACAGACTTTCCAACAGCAATCACGTATATCCTTTCAAGCATCGATTGTTTTAAAGTCAAGTATGGTACAGCAGTAGAAGTTGACGAAGAAGACATGTTCGACTTGCTGGGCGACAACGAGAACTTGCTACGTGTTGCAGATGTAACTGTAGACGTAGAAGCAGCAATGGATCTTATTGATGATCTTGCTAACGTAAAGGCCGCAGGTAAACAGGATAAAAAGACACGCGAAGCTGTTAACAGTGCTAAAAACAAAATTCGCGAAGGTGAGCAAAACAGCCGAACGCCAACTGATGCAGAGAAACGTGAGCTAGAAAAGATTATCAATAACGCTGTACGTGCTCTTAATATGAGTGCTACAAGTGTGTTTAACCTTGCAGGGAACGGCAATACTTACCGCGACTGTATTGCTACTATTTCAAGCGACACAGAAGATGCACAAGAGTTTGAAGAACTGTTTGGCGTATCTACAGACGTAGTAGAGATTATCCTAGACCGCGAAATGCTTAATGAACCTATCCTTGATGTAATTGTACAAAACTCAAAGAATATAGTTGACACACCGTTCGTTTGAACGTATACTGTATACAGTTAATAATAAACGAGGGCTATCATGCGTTTTGTAACAGACTTAGGTAAAGGCATTTTAGGAAATCCTGATCCTGTTAAACTTTGGAGTGAAGCGTTATCTTATATTCCTGATTCTTTATTAGTGAAGAAAAATTTTAAAATTCTGTGCATAGCTTCCGGGCACGGCACAGAAGCAGACGTTATTGTAAAGCGTATGTTAGCCCTTGGGCGGACTTCTTCTGAAATAAAAGATAGTGTTTACTTGCTAGATAAGTACAAAGTATTTACTAAAGACGCAATACGCAAAGGCTATACAAACGTTATTAAGGCAGACTTTTTAGAGTGGGAAACAGATATGAAATTTGATGTAGTAGTAGGCAATCCGCCTTATCAAAAAGAAAATAATCAAAACGGAAAACTTTATCCTAGTTTCTATTTAAAGTCACATGAGTTAATTAAAGATAATGGATATGTTGCATTTATTACTCCGTCTGCTTGGCTCAAACGAGCTGCACTTATCTTTAATAAAATGCGAGAAAACATACTAAACAACGATGTAAAAGTTATTAATATGGATGCTGGTAACTTTTTTAATGTTGGAGAAAGTATCTGTTACTTTATAACACAGAAATCTAAAACCAATATTAACACAAAAGTAATTTTAGACAGTAAAGAATATTCAGTTAACCTTAATGACACTATTGAACTTGTACTTACTGAAGAAGACAAGTTATGGAAGTCGATAAACGATAAAGTTACCAATAGCAGTCTACCAAAGATTACTTGGCAAGAAGATGTACACGATCATCAAAAGAAACTAATAGAGTCAGGAGTAATTAGTAAAACTAAAACTCAAGAGCATATATACCCTATCTATTATACAGCTTCTCAAAAGCAATATGCAAATCATCTATTTGGCGATAAAGATCATTTAAAAGTTATGATTAATCTTAGCGGACATTGGCATTCTAAAAAAACTCCGTGGAAGTACATTAGAATCACTAGAGCTATGACCGGACAAGGTACATTGCATATTAATTGCAAAGATAAAAATCAAGCAAAGTCAGTTAAGTCTTTTTTAACTTCTAACTTGTATCATTTCTGGGTTAATAAGGTTAAAACTAGCGGGTTTAATACTGGATTATCTAAATTGCCAATGTTAGATACAAATAAAATCTGGACTAACAAAGAAATTTATAACGTTTTTAATCTTACACAAAAAGAAATTGAGTACATTGAAAAAAATATTTGAACATATAAGAGACCGTTTGTACATGAGCGGTGTTGATAGGGAAAAGACTAGAGTAAAAGCTACTGGTGAAGTCTTTACTCCTACAGATCTAGTACAAGAAGTATTAGATCAATTACCTCAAGATCAATTTACTGATACAAGCAAGACTTTCTTAGATCCTAGTTGCGGCGACGGACAGTTTTTAGGTGAAGTATTAATCCGTAAAATAGAAAACGGTAGCACGTTCGAACAAGCTCTTAGCACAGTGTATGGTGTAGATCTAATGCAAGATAATGTCGAACTGTGTCGCGAGCGTTTACTATGCGGGCGCGAAGATTTACGACACCTTGTAGAAAAGAACATTGTGTGTGCAGACGGTCTACGCTATCACTATCGCTTCGACGGCAGTGAGCCATATGATGATGAAGGTATTATAGAAATTGGTGCTGAACAAAAAGAAATGTTTGATAACTGGTAAAGGTTGACAACTACTATATAGGTGCTATAATAGTTATATTAATTAGGCAAACACACAGAGGCACACAATGTTCGCAGAAGTTAAAAACGGATACGTACACAAGGACGCAGTTCCAATGAAAACTGTAAGCATCGCAGACGCACTTGCTGTAGCATATGCGGCATATCGTATCAACAACAACACTTATACCAAAGACACTCGCCGCTTTAGCTGTGACGAAAACAAGACACAGTTTGACAACAAGAGTATTGTACGCTACTACTGGGAGAAGAAGCAAGATACTTCTGATGCCAAATACCTTCCTACAGACTTTGAAATGTTTGAGCCCACTGAAGCAGACTATGCTAGTGTACAAGAAGCACTAAAGTGGATGAAGCGTTATGTGATGCTTGGCTTGGGTGACTTAGACGGCTTCAAAGCAGACATGGTTAAAGAACTGTCGCAAGATGAAGTGCCGTTCAAAAGAATGGGTCTTATTGCTTTTGCTCCAGAGTTTATCAAACGTGACCGTCACGAAAGCGAATTGAAGAAAGAGATTCGTGTAGAGTATCGTGACAGCCAGCATTTGGGTGCAGAGAAGGATAGTGTAGAAGCAGTGATTGCAATCCTTGACCAGCGTTACAGCGCACAGTGGGAGAGCTACAACTACACTGCGGTTACTACAGAAGGTAACTTAATCAGCTTCATGAACAAGTTCGCATACGATGTAGGTGCTATGCTACGCTGTAAAGCTAAAGTAAAAGCACAAACTAAGAACAAGTTGTTCGAAGCAAACGAAACACGTCTCAACTATGTAAAACTATATAAGGTATAAATTATGTTTACAGAAGATTTACTATGGTTGCTTGGAGCATATCTAGCAGGTTCAGGTGCTACATATTATTTGTTCTTAAAAAAGAACTTTTTAGATGCTACGGAAGCAACTATTGACACACTAATTGAAAACGGGTTTCTGCGCACTAAACGCAGCGCAGACGGTGAAGTTGAAATCTTAAAATGGAACGCTGTTGATGAATGAAGATGAACATGAATTAGGTAAAGCAATCTTTGGAGTTATTATGCTAAGTGGCATTCCTATTGTTTGGATGATTTGTTTGTTGTTCTCATGATCAAACTACAAGGCAAAGTTCCTCGCAAAGTCTATGTTGCATGCTCAGGTGGAGTTGACAGCATGGCTGCACTTGACTTTTTAAAACGCAAACACGATGTATTTGTACTGCATTTTAACCATGGCACAGACTATGGATTTAAAGCACTTGAGTTCGTGAGTAATTATTGTGCAGACAACGATATTGGATTCTTAACTAATGTTACAGGACAAGAGCGTGAAAAGCAAGCAAGAGAAAGTCAAGAAGAATACTGGCGCAGTATTCGTTATGATTGGTTAGAGCGTTGCACTGAACGACAAATTGTTACTGCACATCATTTAGACGACTGTGTAGAAACTTGGGTATGGAGTAGTATGCATGGTACAGGCAAAATTATCCCCTACAGTCGTAATGAAAGAGTACTTCGTCCTTTCCGCGGCACACGCAAAAGAGATTTAGAATTGTGGGCTAATTTAAACAATGTACCTTATATTGAGGATGACACAAACACCGATACGTGTTATACTCGTAACTATATTAGGCATGAAATGATGCCGCACGTACTGAAAGTTAATCCGGGTATTCACAAAGTCGTTGCAAAGAAAGTAAAAGAGGAGCTATCTAATGTTTAAAAAAACAACTGTTGAATTAAAAAATTTATTTCCAACTTGTTTCTTAGAATTTGAGATTGATCCAAGACTAGCCGATCAAGTTGAAGATATTTTAATTCCTCAAATAAACAAAATGCCAACTGATCACACTGGCGAACTTCATACTGATTATTTTACTGACGAACGTATTAACATTAAAGTACTATGTCCTAAACTGTATAAAGAAATGGAAAAGGCAAAAGATCAATTTAGAACGTTAACTACTTTTAAAGCAACAAATGAGTTCGATGCTTGGATACAAGATTACAGATCTGAAAAGGCGGTACATCCAAGACATCAACACGGAATTAGTGGTATTAGTGGAGTATACTACATCAGAGCAAATGAAGGTGCAGGACCTTTAATTTTTCATAATCCTGATCAAGTATTAGATTATACTGCTGCTGATGATTGGTTTAATATGTATAGAAGTACTATCTTTGAATATATGCCGGTTAAAGGCAAAATGATATTGTTTCCGTCGTATATACAACATGAAGTAATGCCTAGTCAGCCGGGTGCAATACGAACTACAATTGCATTTAACTTTGTAAGTCCAGATCATAAAGATCCTGACAAAAAGTATATCGAGGTAACTGAATGAATATACAACACGAACCGCTGTTTGATACAGCAAAAGTAGAATCAATTTATAGTGAAAAAGATGGTGTAGAAGTAAAGTATGTCTGCACTACAGATCTAAAGGCTAGCGATGTACCTGTAGATGTATTTTACAGAGCTACACCGCATCCTGAGTTTGGTAATCGTTACTTTGGCATTTACCACGATCACGTTCGAGATTGTACAATGATTACAAATGCTGACATTGTTGAAGAATTAGAATTTGGCATGATAGAAGCTGACGGTAAATACTACTACAGTCAATCACACCACGACTACAAAGTTGTAGAAGGCAAAATGATTGACGGTGGACGAGCGTATATTCGAAGTAGTGGTGGTGCTACAGTTATGCGTATTACCAACGGCAAGTTCTATGCCAAAGATGTTGAAGATTTAGTTGCACTAGGCGACACAAAAGAATACATCTATCCAGGCGGTGATTGCCAACAATAACTGAACTATTTAAAGGAGCAAGACTATGAGTAAAAAGATTACTTTCGAAGAATCCTTAGGAGACAGTGACTGGGGGCTTATTATAGATAAGAACGGACGATTGAAGGGATTGTTTATTCCCGAAGGATCGGACGAGGACGATGTACCTGAAAGCATTATTCAGGTGTGTGTTACACAGTTTGGTATCAATCCCGACGAATTTTATGGACCCGATGATGAACACGCAACCCTTCATTGACAAAATGAAAATGACACCTCAAGAAATATTTGAGTATAAAAATACCTGGAAGCTGCAAGGCTTTCAGGTTGACGTACATAGTGACCTGGATGTACAATGTAAAGACTGGTGTAGGAAAAACCTAAACCGCTGGGAATGGAGTATGGACTCATACACAGATGTGTATAGTCATAGTTTCTACTTTGAAGAAGAACAAGCCGCTGACGAATTTAAACGTAAGTTTGAAAAGTGGGTAAATGTAGGTAAAGACTAATGAGCGACGGCGAAGACTATCAAGCAATGCGCGGCGTTAATCGTCTTGAAGTAATCGACGATACTGGACGAGCATATACCAAGTATCTAAAGGATGACGAACGAGTGCGGTACATGTTGCAAGACGACAATCGTACACTAAAAGTGTTTATTGATAAAGTTACAAAGGTAGACCTATGAAAGTTGGACTAAGTTTAAGTCGTTGTATGCGTGATGTATACACCGGAAAAGTAGATGAAGAAGATGTGCTAGTAATCATTGCTCGTACCGACTTTGATCCGCACAATGATAATCACTGGAACGCTATCTGGGACGGTTATATCTACGGTGGATTGAGTAATCCAGAATGGGCAGACTTTAGAGACGAATATGATGACTTTAGACGTATGGCTATTAGACTGTATGACAACGGTAAGATTCATCAGCCGCGGCAGTTTAAAGCACATCCTCCACGCTTGCCATACTACTGGTTGGACTGCGTTGTACCGCAAGACGAAATGAATCCTGCACAACAGAAAGCGTGGCACAACTATCTACTGATTACGGATCTAGCATGACATTACCAATTGAACGCACAAACGCAGTATTAAATGTAGAACGATTCCTAATAGACTTGCGAGATCCTAAGAAGTATCCTCGTGTGCCACGAGCAGTTAGAGAAGAAGCAGGTAGACTGTTAAAACACTATCCTTCCAAATACAATATGGCATATATTGCAGATAGTTTTGAAGAGGTAGATTACTAATGTATGCAGTTATGGTATGTCTTGACGGTAAAGACGATTGGATTTATATTACTAAACAAACAGAGCATTGTTGGGACTTGCAACCTGAACTGTTTGAAGACGCACATGAAGCAATGGAGTTTGCAAAAACATTCCAACTCCCTGACAAACCAGAAAACGTAATGGTGGTAGATTATTATGAAGATTAAAATTGGCGGATATCCTAATAGATTGATTTGTAACATACACAGTAACCATATGAATAAAAAGTATGGTTATGTAGACTGGCCAGAGTACGGTACTAAAGGTTTAGGTCCGGGCAAGCATCCGCCGTTTAAAGAATCGTTCTTAGAAGGACTCGAGGACGCTATACAAAGCGTGTACAATGTGTTTAACTGGATCTGGTTTGACAGACGTACACAGAAAGTAAAAGTACGCATAGACCGTTGGGATACTTGGAGTATGGATCATACCCTTGCTCCTATTATCTTGCCCATGCTTGTACAGTTAAAAGCTACCAAGCATGGTGCACCTCTCGTTGATGATAAAGACGTACCAAAAGAATTAAAGAGTACTAACGCTCCACTTAAAGAGAATGAATGGGATATTGACGATTGGCATTTTAAACGTTGGGACTGGGTCATGGATGAAATGATATGGGCGTTCGAACAAAAGTGCAGAGATCATTGGGAAGATGATTACTATGGACCGTACATTGAAAGCGAAGATAAAAGAGAATTATTTGGTCGGTTTGAATGGATAGACGACGAAGGTAGAAAGAAACATCAAGAACGTATGAGCAACGGCTTTAGACTGTTTGGCAAATATTTTGAGAACCTCTGGGACTAGGTATGACTGAAGAATTAACAAAAGACGAATACCACGAAGAAAGTACTAATAGCAGAGCTACGAAGCTCGCTATGGAACTGAGTAAAGAACGTAGGCGTCTTAAACAAGAACTAGCTGAACTACAAACAGAAGTAGAGGATCTAACACCTACTACGCCAACAGGAACAACAGACTGGTATGTTAAGTGGACGGCAACCATTCTTGCGGTTGCAGGTGTGTTTCTTATCTCGGCTGGATTTACTCAGTACGGACAGATTGCATATCTTGTAGCAAGCGCCTGTTGGGTATATGTAGGTATGGTATGGAGCGACAGAGCTATTATGATTGGCTCAAGTATCACAGGCACAGCAGTTGCAATGAACTTGGTAACAAGTTTAACTACAATATAATTTAGGCACAAACTAGCATAACTACTTACGCTAAGGCACATCTCTAAGGCATATCAGAACTCCGTTTGATCGAGGTCGCTCGATTCGTCAAGAACCAGCCGAGGTAATGCTCGTCGCCGGTGGTGTGGCGTGTTCACCCCTTTGCGAAAGCAAACATCTCCTAAACACTATAACACTAGGAACGAGGTTATAGGTAGCGCAAGCTATGTCAGTGCAGGTAAGGAAAAGACTAGA
>Ga0209771_1002069_pt1 | contig 12461 bp, 10 predicted proteins | sample SaaInl59LU_5_DNA_FD_184639 | JGI IMG/M metagenome (GOLD analysis project Ga0209771, IMG submission 184639) | Marine microbial communities from expanding oxygen minimum zones in the Saanich Inlet - ESP_59LU_5_DNA (SPAdes) (version 2) | ecosystem: Environmental > Aquatic > Marine > Intertidal zone...
TGGAGTTAATAAACCCTGTTCAATCTCTTGTACTATCTGAAGTTTTATACTTAAACAATAATCTTTTTGTGTACGCTTTTTGTAATTTGAATCCATAGTTATAATAATTAGGTGTAACACTATGTTAGGATGTGACACACAGTACAATAAAAAACCTCAAAACAAAATACTGTTTTGAGGTTTTTTGTTTGTTAAATACTTATCTACACTAAAGCTGCTGCTATTTTTTTGTAAGTACCATCTTCTAGCTTTGCTCTAATTGCAGAAAAAGCAGTAATGGTTTCATCAATATCATCTTGTGTATGGGTTGCTGTTGGTATCAGCCTTAAAATTATTAATCCTTTTGGGATTACAGGATATACAACAATAGAACAAAAGATTCCATGATTTTCTCTTAAATCATTTACCATAGCCATAGCTTCAGGTATATCACCTTTTAAAAATACAGGTGTAATACAAGTTTGGGTCGTTCCTAAATCGAAACCTGCATTTCTTAAACCAGATTGTAGAGCATTGGTGTTTTCCCACAATTTTTCTTTTAGTTCTGGCATGGTTCTAATCATCTCTAAACGTTTTAATGCACCTTTAACCATTGCCATTGGTAAAGATTTTGCAAACATTTGAGAACGTAAATTATATTGTAAAAACTGAATTACATCTTTATCTCCTGCTAAAAAAGCACCAATACCTGCCATAGATTTGGCAAAAGTTGCAAAATACACATCAATATCATCTTGTACACCTTGTTCAAAACCTGTGCCTCTTCCTCCTTCTCCTAAAGTTCCAAAACCGTGTGCATCATCAACTAATAATCTAAAATTATATTGTTTTTTAAAAGCTACAATTTCTTTTAAACGCCCTTGCTCTCCACGCATTCCAAAAACACCTTCAGAAATTACTAAAATTCCTCCACCTGTTTTTTCTGCCATTTTTGCAGCACGCTTGATGTTTTTTTCAAAACTTTCCATATCGTTATGACGATATACAAAACGTTTTCCTGAATGCAAACGAACCCCATCTATAATACAAGCGTGCGTGTCCATATCGTATACAATAATATCATTTTTAGAAACCAAAGCGTCTATTGCAGACATAATGCCTTGATAACCAAAATTTAAAAGATATGCTTTTTCTTTATTTACAAATGCTGCACATTCACGCTCTAATTGTTCGTGATAAAGAGTGTGACCAGACATCATTCTTGCCCCCATAGGATAAGCCATACCATGCTCTAAAGCAGCTTCTCCATCAACTTTTAAAACTTCAGGATGGTTTGCCAACCCTAAGTAATCGTTAATACTCCATGTAACTACTTTTTTACCATTAAAAGACATTCTGTTAGAAATAGGACCTTCTAATTTTGGGAACACATAGTACCCTTCTGCTTGTTCTGCCCATTTTCCTAAGGGTCCTTTGTCTTTTATGATTCTATCAAATAAATCTACCGCCATTGTTTCTGCTATTTTGAGGTTGACAAAGGTAAAAAAAATTGACAGTTTATCCAATTTATAAATAAAATGAGAAAAGCTTTATTTTAATCAATAAAACCTTGATTTTTCATCCAAGAATCGTTGTAGATTTTATTCATATAACGCGATCCATGATCTGGAAAAATAAGTACGACAAAACTATCATCATTAAAATAATTTTGTGTTGCATATTGTTTTGTAGCTTGTAAAACAGCACCTGACGTATAACCTGGAAAAATGCCTTCTTTTTTTACGATTTCTCTTGCAGAAAATGCTGCATCTTTATCAGATACTTTCTCGTAAATATCTATAACATCAAAATCTGTAGCTGAAGGTATAAGTGTTTTGCCTAAACCTTCAATTTTATAAGGTTGTATTTCGTTTTTATCAAATTTTCCTGTTTCGTGGTATTTTTTTAATACAGAACCAAAAGCATCTACTCCTAGAATTTTTATGTTTGGATTTTGTTCTTTTAAATACTTACCAGTGCCAGAAATAGTACCTCCTGTTCCACTTGCTGCTACCAAATGTGTTATTTTACCTTGGGTTTGTTGCCAAATTTCTGGTCCTGTAGACCGGTAGTGTGCTTCTATATTAAGCTCGTTAAAATATTGGTTTATATAAACCGAATTTTTTGTTTTTCTGTGAATGGTTTTGGCCACTTCATAGTAAGATCTTGGATCGTCTGCAGGAACATTTGCAGGACAAATATGTACCTCTGCTCCCATTGTTTTTAATAAATCTATTTTGTCTTGAGAAGATTTATCGCTTACAGCTAAAATACATTTATAACCTTTTACAATACTAATCATTGCTAAACTAAAACCTGTGTTACCGGACGTAGTTTCTACAATGGTGGCTCCTTTTTTTAAAATGCCTTTTTTTTCTGCAACATTAATAATGTGCAATGCAATTCTGTCTTTTGAAGAGTGACCTGGATTAAAAGCCTCAACTTTAGCAAAGTAAGAGCCCTGTAATTTTTTTGTGATTTTTCTTAGTTTTATTAGTGGAGTTTCTCCAACTAATTCTAAAATGTTATTATGAATTCCAGTATTCTTTATCATGATGTTTTTTCATGAAAAACCTCACAAGTTGTACCTGTGAGGTTTCACTTTTACAGTGTGTAAAAATACGTTTTTAAGATTGAAATAAAAACAGATTTTAAAGCTTTATAGCTTCTGTACCTAATTTATTTTCTAAAGCTAAGAAAAATGTATAATCTTTAGCTGTTTCTTTTAAAGCGTCAAAACGCCCAGAAGCGCCTCCATGTCCAGCTTCCATATTGGTATGCAACAATAAAATATTGTTATCTGTTTTTAAGTCTCTTAGTTTTGCTACCCATTTTGCAGGTTCCCAATATTGTACTTGACTATCATGAAAACCAGTGGTTACCAACATATTTGGGTAGGCTTTAGATGATACTTGGTCGTAAGGCGAATAAGATTTAATATAATCATAATATTCTTTGTTATTTGGGTTTCCCCATTCGTCATATTCTCCTGTGGTTAATGGTATGGAATCATCTATCATTGTAGAAACTACATCTACAAAAGGTACAGCTGCTATAATGCCATTGTATAATTCTGGATTCATGTTTACCACAGCGCCCATTAACAAACCACCTGCAGAGCCGCCCATGGCATATAAGTGTTTTGGAGATGTATAATTATTATCAATTAAAAATTTAGAACAGTCTACAAAGTCTGTAAAGGTGTTTTTCTTGTGTAACATTTTACCATCTTCATACCAATCTCTTCCTAAATATTGGCTACCTCTAATATGTGCTAAAGCATATACAAAACCTCTATCTAACAAACTTAAACGTGTTGTAGAAAATCCATCAGGTATTGTATAACCATAAGAGCCATAAGCGTATTGCAATAAAGGTGTTTGTGAAGTTAGTTGGGTGTCTTTATGGTAAACCAAAGAAATTGCTACTTTTTTTCCATCTCTAGCTGTTGCCCAAACTCTTTCACTTTTGTAATTATTTTTATCAAATTTACCTCCTAAAACTTCTTGTTCTTTTTTTACTTCTTTAGATTTATCGGCCATATTAAAATCTATAACAGATGCTGGTGTTGTAAAAGAATTGTAAGAATAACGTAAGGTATTTGTATCAAAATCTGGATTGGAATATACACCTACAGAATATGTTTCTTCATTAAAAGGTAAATAGTAATCCTCTTTAGCATCCCAACGTTTGATGCGAACTTTGCTTAAACCGTCGGTTCTTTCTTCTAAGACTAAATACTCTTTAAATATTGAAAAATCTTCTAATAAAGTATCTTCTCTATGAGGAATTACATCTACCCAATTATTTTTTGTGGGTGCAGAAACAGGCGTTTTCATCAATTTAAAATTGGTTGCTTCGTCTTTATTGGTTAAGATGTAAAAATGGTCTCCAAAATGAGAAACACTATACTCTAAATCTCTTTCTCTAGGTTGTATCATTTGCAAACTTCCTGTTGGATTATCTGCATCTAAAAATTGTGCTTCTGTAGAAACTGTACTGTAAGAACCAATAATGATATATTTTTTAGACTTAGATTTGGTTACATAAACGCCAAAAGTTTCATCTTTTTCATGATACACCTCTACATCTTCTGATGTTGGTGTGCCTAAAACATGTCTAAATATTTTTTCGCTTCTAAGTGTAATTGGGTCTTTTTTGGTATAAAAAATCGTTTTATTATCATTTGCCCAAACAGAACCACCTGTTGTATTGTCTATAATATCTGTATAAATATTACCTGTTTCTAAGTTTTTAATTCTTAAAAAATATTGTCTTCTACTTACAGTATCTGTTGCAAAAACAGCCAATTTATTATCTGGAGAAACATTTAAACCTCCTAATTGATAATAATCGTACTCTTTAGCCATGTCATTTACATTAAATAAAATCTGCTCTTCTGCTTCTAAAGTTTCTCTTTTACGGCTATAAATTGGGTATTGCATCCCTTTTTCGTAACGTGTTATGTAGTAATAACCGTTATTTTTATAAGGCACAGAAGCATCATCTTCTTTGATTCTCCCCTTCATTTCTTCAAATAATTTTTCTTCGAAATTTTTTGAGTAAGCTGTAACATCATCATAATAAGCATTTTCTACATCTAAATAATCAATTACTTTTTTTGTTTGCTCGTCTTTAACCTCTGCCAATTTTTGTGCATCCGATAAACGCATCCAAAAATAGTTATCTATTCTTACATCTCCATGCATTTCTAATTTGGTAGGTTGTTTTTTAGCTACTGGAGCTTTTGAGTCTGTACTCTTCATATCGTTATTTTTACAAGAGATTGCAAAAATAAGACTAAATATGCACGTGTATAAATATATTTTTCTCATTTTTAGATGGATTTAATTCCTAGTAAATTTAGTAAATTTGCACCTAAATTAACACGAATAAAATAATAAAATATGTTTGGAGACATTTCTGGAATGATGAATAAGCTTAAAGAAGCTCAAAAAAAAGTAGCAGCAACTAAAAAAAGGTTAGATACGGTTTTAGTTGATGAAAATTCTACAGACAACAAACTAAAAGTTACCTTAACTGCTAATAGACAGATAAAAGCAATTTCTATAGATCCTTCTCTTTTAAATGATGCAGAAGAATTAGAAGATTATTTAATATTAACTTTAAATAAAGCCATCGAAAAAGCAACAAATATAAACGAAACAGAAATGGCTGTTGCTGCTAAAGATGGTATGCCAAATATACCAGGAATGGATATGTTTAAATAGCCTTTGTTCTTATTTTTAATAAATAAAATTTAATAAGCAAACATTCCTCCTATAATGGCTAATAGAAAAAATAACACGTAGATAGAAATAATAATAATTGTAAAAACACCTACAAATTTATAATGAGATTTTAAGTTTTCTAAAGCAGCTGCTAAATCTTCATCAATTTTAGATTGTAAAGCTATTTTCATTTTGGTAGAAAATTTAAATAAATACAAAATTGGGAAAAAGTAAATTAATGCCATTACTAGATAAATAACGGTCATCAATGGCCCAAAATTAAAAGGCATTACCTCAGAATTTGGTAAGTTACTAAATAATGCACCAGCAAAAAAACTACCTAAAACCATTAATCCTACAAAAACAAAACCAACAATAGACAAAAAATAAGTCCATTTTGCTGTTTCTTTTAAAAAGCTTCTAGAGGCATTGTTTAATGTAAGTTGTTCTAATTGGGTAATTGGATTTTCCATCATAATTTTTAAAGTTTTAATAATGTACCAAATGTAATAAAAAAATGTTTTTAAAGATGTACCTAAAAAAAGCTACAATTTACATTGTAGCTTTTAGTTAGATAATTACTTTTTAAAATCCGAAATTGTATCTTTTATAATCTCAATACAATCTCTTAACTCTTCCTCTGTCATTACCAAAGGTGGGGCAAACCTAATGATATTTCCATGAGTTGGTTTTGCTAATAAACCATTGTCTCTTAGTTTTATACAAATATTCCAAGCAGTTGCGCTATCTTCTGTATCGTTTATTAAAATTGCATTTAACAACCCCTTACCTCTTACAGATTTTACCAAATCGTTTTCTTTACAAAATTCAGCTAATTCTGCTCTAAAAATATTACCTAACCTATCTGCATTTATGGCTAATTTTTCATCTGCAACTACCTCTAAAGCAGCCATTGTAACAGCTGCTGCAATTGGGTTACCACCAAATGTAGAACCATGGTTTCCTGGTTTAATTACATTCATAACAGCATTATTTGCCAATACTGCAGAAACAGGATATGCACCTCCAGAAAGTGCTTTTCCTAAAATTAAAATATCTGGTTTTACTTCTGGTGTGCCAGAACAGTTTTTATCTTCACAAGAGCAATTACCACAGGTAGCCAATAAACGACCAGTTCTTGCAATACCTGTTTGCACTTCGTCTGCAATAAACAAAACATTATGGTCTTCGCACATTTTTTTAGCTGCTGCTAAATAACCTTCAGAAGGTACATATACACCCGCTTCACCTTGTATAGGTTCTACCAAAAATGCAGCAATAGTATTACTACTTTCTAAAGCTTGTTGTAATTCTTGTAAATTATCGTATTCAATTTTTAAAAAACCTTTGGTATAAGGCCCAAAGTTTTTACGTGCAACAGGATCGTTTGAAAAAGAAATAATGGTAGTAGTTCTACCATGAAAATTATTTTCGCAAACAATAATTTCTGCTTTATTTTCATCTATTCCTTTTACTTCATAAGCCCATTTTCTAGCAATTTTTAATGCAGTTTCTACAGCTTCGGCACCAGTATTCATGGGTAATAATTTATCAAAGCCAAAATATTCTGAAGCAAATTTTTCGTATCTACCCAACATGTCATTATAAAATGCACGCGAAGTTAAACTAAGTGTTTTTGCCTGATGTGTCATTGCATCTACAATTTTTGGGTGGCAATGCCCTTGATTTACTGCAGAATATGCAGATAGAAAATCGTAGTATTTTTTACCTTCTACGTCCCAAACATATACACCTTCGCCTCTACTTAACACCACTGGTAATGGATGATAATTATGTGCACCATATTTGTTTTCTAATTCGATTGCTTCTTGCGAAGTTAATTGGTCTAAAACAGCCATTTTAATTTTATTAAATGTTTATACTAAAAACATTCCTGTTCTACCTTTATCTTTCTAGAGAGTTCTAGAAATTCAGCGTGGGAAAGAAATCATCCTCGAAGTTTTACAAAAATAACAAATTAAATTCTTTATATGAATAATTATTTGGGCGTTTCCTAAAGGTCGCGCTTTACGTTGTATCTTTTTATGGGTTTTCGTTACCATTGCGCTAAAAAAGCGTAATTTCTCAAACTGACATTAAAAGGATGCCACTGCAATCGCTAACGCAGTTTGTTAGTATAAAATAGCATTGTTAACATAGAAAATATAAATGTGTTAAAATTAGTTAGCAAACAGGTTTAGCCCTGATTGAGCGGTTTGTTTGAGCTCTTTTTTATTCTTTTTTGAATAAAAAAAGCGAGTAGCGAAAGCAGGAAATGGCTACAAAAAAATTAGTCAATCATATTTTTTAGGTAAAATTTTTCTACTTTTTCTCTTGCCCAAGGTGTAGTTCTTAAAAATTTTAAAGAAGATTTGTAAGTTGGGTTGTTTAAAAAGGCTTTTATACCTAAAGAATAGCCTAGTTCTTCCCAACCATATTCTAAATACAATTGCTCTAAAATTGTGGCTAATTTGATGCCATGTAAAGGGTTATTGGGTTGTTGTTTACTCATTAATCGTCTAAATTTGGTAGTACAAAATCGTTTAAAACCGATTTTTTAGCCATCATTTTTTCTATCTCTTTTACGGTTCTTGGTGCTTCTGCAGATAAGTTTATAGGGCCATTTTTGGTAACCAAAATATCGTCTTCTATTCGAATACCAATACCCCACCATTTTTTATCGCAATTACTACCATCTGGAATGTAAATTCCTGGTTCCATAGTTACTACCATATTTTCTTCAAAATTACCATAATTACCAGGATCATGCACATCTAAACCAATATGATGCGACGTTCCATGAGGAAAATAAGGATGTTTTTCATCTACAGATTTTATAATCCCTAATTTATACAAACCTTCGTTGGTAATTTGCCTTGCTATTTGGTTGGGTTTAGCCATACTTTCGCCAATTTTATAGGCAGCAATACCAGCTTCTTGTGCTTTATAAACAATCTCATAAATTGCTTTTTGTGCATCGGTAAACTTTCCGTTTGCAGGTATGGTTCTGGTAACATCGGCTGTATAGCCTCTATACTCTGCACCTAAATCCATTAAAACCAAATCGTTACCAACTTTTGTTTTGTTGTTTTCTATGTAATGTAAAATACAACCATTGTTACCTGCACCTACTATACTTGGGTAGCCTTCATACTCTGCTCCATATTTTTTATACACAAATTCATGAATTCCTTGTAATTCTGTTTCAGACATGTGTGGTTTCATAGCTTTCATGACTTCTACTTGACCAATGGCAGAAATACGAACAGCTTTGGTTAATAATTTTAATTCTTCTGCTGTTTTTACTTCTCTTAACGTAGCTAAGTTTGATGATAAAAAAGAGACATCAATATTGGTTTTTGCATCTAATTTTAAAGAAATTTTTTGCTGTAAATCTTTTTTTACTTTATCAGACGTTGCTTCTTTATATTGCATTAAGTCTGTATCTTTTTTTAAAGAAGGATCATAAGCTACAGCTCTACCTATTATTTGTGCCACATTTGCACTATTTTCTATAGGGGTTGCTTTTACCATCTCATATATTTGTTTTTTTAAAGGCGATAAAAAGTTTTTTGGATTGTAAGCTGCCTTTTCTTTAAAAGATCGCACCAAATCGTAAATTTCTGCTTTTTCTCTGTTAGAGTTTCTATAATCGTCGTTAAATTTTTCTATAAATATTCTATCAAACTTTTTAAAATCAATGGTAGTGTTTATAAACGCTTCTGCATTAAAAGCAACTTTAAAACCTAACTCGTTTTTTGCACCTTCTACCCCCAAGCGTTTTCCATTCCATTGTTCTGCTCTGGCATCTCTTTTTTGTACATATAAAATTTCATTATACGTTGTACCATCTGCATTGGTTTGGTTTTTAGAAAACATTACCAAAACTCCATTAGGTTCTCTATACCCCGTTAAATAATAAAAGTTTGGGTCTTGATGAAACACATAATCTACATCATTTGCTCTATTTCTTAATGGATTTGCAAAAACAACAGCCACAGAATTGGCTGGCATTTTAGCTCTTAAAGCTTCCCTTCTACTTTTATGAAACTCTTTACCCAAATAATCTGTAGGTGTTTGAGAAAAAACACTAAAAGTACTTGCTAAAAAAAGGGCTATTAAAAACTTGTAGGTATTCATTATTTAATGTTTTTGGATGATGACCAAATGTAAAATAAAAAAATTGGAAAAGAAAAAATTAACGAAAAATTAGTTGTTGATTATTGTCCATTTTTCAATAATTTAGCTGAAATTTTAAGAAATCTATAAATGAAAAATATAGCTTTAAACAATTTACACATTTCTTTAGGCGCTAAAATGGTGCCTTTTGCAGGCTATAACATGCCTGTACAATACGAAGGTGTAACAGCAGAACATATAACAGTTAGAGAAGCAGTAGGTGTGTTTGACGTAAGTCATATGGGAGAGTTTCTAGTATCTGGTAAAAATGCTTTACCATTATTACAAAAAGTAACTTCTAACGATGTGTCTAAATTAGCCATTGGAGATGCACAATACAGTTGTTTCCCAAACACAGAAAATGGTATTGTAGACGATTTAATTTGTTACAAAATTAAGGAAGAGCAATATTTATTAGTGGTAAATGCCTCTAACATAGAAAAAGATTGGAACTGGATTTCTAAGTATAATAAAGATTTTGGAGCCGATTTAAGAGATTTATCAGATGATTATTCACTCTTAGCAATTCAAGGCCCAAAAGCTGTGGAAGCAATGCAATCTTTGACTTCTTTAGACTTGGCAGCTATTCCGTTTTACAAATTTAAAGTAGGTGATTTTGCCGGTATTAAAAATGTAATCATTTCTGCAACTGGTTATACAGGTTCTGGTGGTTTTGAAATTTACTGTAAAAACAGCGAAGTTGAACAAATTTGGAATACGGTTTTTGAAGCGGGTGCTAATTTTGGTATCAAACCTATTGGCTTGGCAGCAAGAGATACCTTACGTTTAGAAATGGGGTATTGTTTGTATGGTAATGATATAGACAACACAACCTCTCCCATAGAAGCTGGTTTGGGTTGGATTACAAAATTTACCAAAGACTTTGTAAATGCAGAGGCTTTGGCAAAACAAAAAGAAGAAAAACCACAAAAAAAATTGGTAGCTTTTCAGTTAGATAAACGAGGCATACCAAGACACGGGTATGATATTGTAGATGTAAATGGAAATTGTATTGGAAACGTAACTTCTGGAACCATGAGCCCTTGTTTGCAAAAAGGAATAGGCATGGGATATGTACCTACTGCATTTGCAAAATCTGGCACACAAATTTATATACAAGTACGTAAAAAAGTAATTCCTGCCACTGTAGTAAAATTGCCCTTTTATAAAGGATAAAAATTCATTTTTTAATTAAATATATAAAACCTTGCAAATTGCAAGGTTTTATATATTTAAAAAACTATTTTCGTCTCACATTTTTTTTTAAATCTTACTATGAATTGTTTATTAACAGGCGGAACAGGTATTGTGGGAAGTCATATTATTTTTGAGTGGCTACACAAAGCAATTATTCATAAAACTGTGCAACACCTTTTTGTAATTATTAGAAATAGTGAAAAATCTGCACAAGAACGTCTAATGTCTATTTTGCAAGACGAATCTCGACCTGAATTTTTAAACAATTTTACACTCGAAGAATGTTTAGAAAAAATTACTGTAATACCGCAAGATTTAGCAACCATTTCAAAAAAAACATTACGCAAATATTCTTTTGATACCGTAATTCATTGTGCTGGTTCTACAAATTTATTAAACACCAATGATTCTAAAGAAAAAGTTCATACTCAAAACTACTTAGTTACACAGCAGCTTTTAAAAGAAATCCCAGAACAAGTTAGTCGTTTTTTATACATCAGTACTGCATATTCTTTCGGAATTCAAGATAGGAAAGTTAATGATCGTATTGAAAATTATAAGGTTACCGATTTTAGAAACCCGTATGAAAAATCAAAATATGAGAGCGAGCGTTTTGTAAAAGAAACCTGTAACGCTAAAAATATTAATGCTCAGATATTAAGACCTAGTATTATTTGCGGTCGTTTAATTGATAAGCCTTTTTACGAAACACCCAAGTTTGATGTCTTTTATTCTTGGGCAATATTTTTAGATAAATATGCAAAAAAAGCGAAAGAAAATTTTAGAATTTGGGTAGATAGAAAAAGTGGATTAAATATTGTTCCTGTAGATTTTGTGTCAAAAGCAATTCTGCATGCGTATTTAAATCCGAGTATTAAAGAGTTAAACATTGTAAATCCAAAACAGATTTTACATAAAAATTATGTGGGCAATGTTTTAGAGTCTTTCGATATCAACACTTATGAATATGTAGATGAAAAGCCAGAAAACTTGAATGCTTTTGAACAGTTGTACTACAAAAGTATTGGCGGTCTTTTTGAAAAATATGTTGCCATTCCTGATTTGCAATTCAAACCTGAAGAAATACTAAAGTTGATAGAGAAATTACAACTAGACATTACTTTAGGAGTGCATGAAAACTTTATGAATTTGATTGATTTTTCTGTAGAAAAGAAATTTAGAAAAAGTTATTTATAACATACACCTTATTGGTAGTGGTTACAACCAGTTGTATGTGGGTCTTTAAAGTTAACAAACCTACATAAAGTATGTAATAATTAAAATGAAAAACGCATCAACGTAACTATTCCTATGATGCGCAATATACGGGTAAGAGGTATCATAGAAAAATCCCAATAATTACTTATTGGGATTTTTTTATATTTTTAATTAAAAAGTGAACTTACACATTAAATCTAAAGTGCATAACATCTCCATCTTTTACGATATACTCCTTACCTTCTACTCTCATTTTACCAGCTTCTTTTACTTTGGCTTCAGAACCATAAGTAACATAATCTTCATAAGAAATGGTTTCTGCTCTAATAAATCCTTTTTCAAAATCGGTATGAATTACACCAGCCGCTTGTGGTGCTGTTGAGCCAATAGGAATTGTCCATGCTCTTACCTCTTTTACACCTGCTGTAAAGTAGGTTTGTAAGTTTAATAATTTATAGGCAGAACGTACCAATCTAGAAACGCCAGCTTCTTCTAAGCCAATATCTTCTAAAAATAGTAAACGCTCTTCGTAATCTTCTAATTCTGTAATATCTGCTTCTGTACCTACTGCCAACACAATAACTTCTGCGTTTTCATGCGCAACTGCTGCTTTTACTTTGTCTACATAATCGTTACCAGAAACAGCCGAATTTTCAT
>Ga0209771_1002071_pt1 | contig 12458 bp, 10 predicted proteins | sample SaaInl59LU_5_DNA_FD_184639 | JGI IMG/M metagenome (GOLD analysis project Ga0209771, IMG submission 184639) | Marine microbial communities from expanding oxygen minimum zones in the Saanich Inlet - ESP_59LU_5_DNA (SPAdes) (version 2) | ecosystem: Environmental > Aquatic > Marine > Intertidal zone...
TGTTCCAGCTAATGTTTCTTTAACAGGTCAAGAATATAATGTAGATGATGCAATAGTTGAAGCTATTTTAAAATTAGATGAATTAGCTAAAATTCTTAGAAAAAAGAGAATGAAACAAGGTGCAATTTCATTTGATAGAGTAGAAGTGAAGTTTCATTTAGATGAAGCTGCAAATCCTGTTGGAGTGTATTTTAAAGAAGCAAAAGATGCTAATAAATTAATTGAAGAATTTATGTTATTAGCTAATAGAAAAGTTGCAGAATTTATAGGTAAATCAAAAGGAGGGAAGCCATCAAACAAAACTTTTGTATACAGAGTGCATGATGAACCAGATATAGAAAAATTAGCTTCTTTACAAAACATCATTAGTAAATTTGGGTACAAAATAAATACTGATACTAGAGAATCTACTTCAGATTCTTTAAATCAGTTATTAAGTGATGTTCATGGAAAAGCAGAATCTAATATGATAGAAACACTTGCTATACGATCTATGTCTAAAGCAGTCTACACCACTCAAAATATAGGTCATTATGGATTAGCATTTGATTATTATAGCCATTTTACATCACCTATAAGACGTTATCCAGATGTAATGACACATAGATTACTCCAACATTATTTAGATGGCGGAAATAACGCTAAACAAGATGTTTATGAAGAAAAATGTAAACATTCTTCAAAACGTGAGGAATTAGCAAGTAAAGCAGAACGTGATTCTATTAAATACATGCAAGTAAAATACATGCAAGATCATAAAGATGAAGTTTTTAATGGTGTTATTACTGGTGTTACAGAATGGGGAATTTATGTAGAAATTACCAAAAATAAATGTGAAGGAATGGTTAGAATTAGAGATATAAAAAGTGATTATTATATTTTCGATGAAGAACAATATGCTATTGTTGGGCAATCTACAAAACAGATGTATCAATTAGGAGATAATGTTCAAGTACAAGTAAAAAAGACAGATTTAGAACGTAAACATTTAGACTTTAATTTAATTGAAGAGTAATTTTTTAATATGATTTTAACTACAACACATAACATAGAAAATTTTAAAATAGTTGATTATTTAGGGATTGTAACAGGTACAGCTTATGATTCTAGTTATACTACAAATGGACAAAAAATGTCTTTTAAAGATATGTTTAGTATGTCTAAATACAGAGAAATTTACACATTAGGATTAGAAAACATAAAAGAAAAAGCCTTTCAAAATTTAAAAGATAATGCTATAAAATTAGGTGCAAATGCAGTTGTTGGTATCCAAATAGATGTAGAACCTTTAGCTAATTCTGCAACATTAATAGCTTCTATTACAGGCACAGCTGTTAAAGTTAAATAAATTAGATTACTGTGAGTATTCTAACTAATTTTAAAAGTATTTTAATAGATAATATATTTATTAATCAAGATGATATAGCCTATAATGATAGTCTTAACTTCGGAAGATTTACAACTAGTTCTGAAACAAAAGATTTTACAATAGAAATTACAAAAGCAGCATTTTTATTAAAATTAAATGACATTTACGATGTTGTAAAAAGTGAAATTAAGATAGATGACAATATGTATAATGATACTTCAGAATTTTCTAAAGTAAATTATTGTTCATTAGAAGAGCTTCTTACAAAACCAACATCTTTATTTGAAATTTTCACAACATATCTTCAAGATCCTTTTTTTGTTTCTTTAACTAGTAAATATCCAACCTTTGTAATTAATTCTATATCAAAAATAATTGTAGCTAATGATATCAAAATTCAAGGGAAAGTATTTGTTAAAAATTCTTTCTAGTATAACATTAATTTAGTTTCTTCGTTAAATATTGGTACATTTTTTGATTTACAATCAGCATCAAACTTAAATATTATGAAAAAAATATTTTTTATACTTATGTTTTTAGTTCATGTAGCTTCTCAATCTCAGTCTACAGTTAGCCAAAATTTAGGTGATTTTACTACATTAAAAGTCTTTAATGGTATAGAAGTAGAGTTAATAAAATCAAATGAACAAAGGATAGAAATAAGAGGTAAAAAATCTGAAAAGGTAACTATTAAAAATGTAGATAAAACTTTAAAATTAACACTCCCTTTTTCTTTAAAACCAGAAAATAATTCAGCTGATGGAGAAGTTATTGTTAAGTTATTTTACTCTTCTAATATAGATGTAATTGATGCTAATGAAGGAGCTACTATTACTGGAAAAGATATTAATCAAGAAAAATTAGTTGTAAACTCTCAAGAAAGAGCATTAATTAATTTAGTTGTAAACACTAAGTATATAGAAGTAAAAACATCTTCTGGAGGTATTATAAAATTATCTGGTACCACAAAACACCAAGATGTAAATTTAGATTTATATGGTGTTTACCATGGTTTTAATTTAAAAACAGAAAATACAAGTACTGTTAAAGCAGGTACAGGTGCAAAAGCAGAAATATTTGCAGGCGAAACATTAACAGCAAAAGTAAGTTTTGGAGGTTCTATATTTTATAAAGGAAATCCTGAATTAATTAAAGATAAAAAAGTAATAGGAGGTATTATTCAAAAAAGAAATTAAACCAAAGCTTTTTTTATATCTTTGTACTATTAAATATTAAGAAAATGAATACTTTACATATATTTTTATTAGGCATGCCAAGTGGAGGTTCTTGGATTTTAATTGCACTAGCAGTTCTATTATTATTTGGAGGAAAAAAAATTCCAGAACTTATGAAAGGTTTAGGTGGTGGAATTAAAGAATTTAAAAAAGCCTCTAAAGAAGAAGATAATGATGATAAAATAGAAGAAAAAAAGTAATTCTTTAAAATAAAAAAATAAAAAAGCGCAACTGTACAGTTGCGCTTTTTGTTTTAAATTAATTAAATCCCCCAACTAATTAATTTTAACAAATATATATAAGCAGCTTTAAAATTGCTTTAAATTGTGATAAATGGGAAGGTTTTTAAAGTTTTTGTGATAAAAAGGAAGGTTATTTAACCAATGTTAACAAAGATTTTTTACTAAACTTTCTTGAAACAGGTATATAAAAATCTAAAATATTGCATTTTAACAAATAACCTCTTGCATTGCCAGTTATCCCATTAACATACTTTGTATTTATAATATAAGATTTATGACACCTTATAATAAAATCATAGTCTTTTAAAAAAGACTCAATTTTTGTTAAGGTAACCCTTAAAATTTTTTCTTTTAATTCATTATTTTCAATAATAAAAAAACTAGCATAGTTGCCTTCAGAAGTTATATAAACTAACTTATCTAATTCAATTGTAAAAGATTCTTTGTTGTTTTCAGAAGATATAACAACGTTCTTTAGTGGTAAATTAACTTCTAATTTTGCATTATTAAAATCATTAATTTCTTTAGCTGTTTCTTCTCTCTTTTTTCTAATATGTTTTTCATTAAATGAGATAAATATGATTAATGGTAAAGCACTAACCAGAAATGTGTAATAGATAAAAGTAAAATAATTAATATGCTCTATGCTAGTTTCTTGCTTAAATAATTGCCCAAAAAACCATAAAATAGTACCATTAAAAATGATACATAATCCAATGTAGATAAGATTTCTTCCTATAGTCCAGTTATCTTCATTAAAATAGTTTTTAAATAATATTGGTGGTATTATTAAAACTATTAAAGTTCCTACAAATGTTATTAGTCCAATCCCTAGAGTATAATCAAAAAGATATTCATTAAAAGTTGAAAGTGAAAAGGGTTTAAAAATGTAAAGAAAACTAAAAACAAAAAATCCAAAAACTAAACTTAATTTACTTTTAAATTTAATTGATGGATTAAAATAATAAGGCTTATTCAACCAATTTTCTACATCTTGTAACATGTTTACAAGATAAAAATTTTATTTAAATTATTCTTTTTTCTTCTTTGATTGCTGCTTCATAGCTTCACCTATTTGATTACTTGCAGTAAAACTAGCAACCATATCATTTAGCATATTACTACCTGCTTGAGGTGAGTTTGGTAATAGAATTAAATTACTATTTGTCTCTTCACCTATAGATTGTAAAGTATCATAATGTTGTGTTACTACAATTAGAGCAGAGGCTTCTTGAGAGTTAATACCCACTTTATTAAGCACTTCTACAGACTCTTCTAAACCACGAGCAATTTCACGTCTTTGATCTGCAATACCTTGCCCTTGCAAACGCTTACTTTCTGCTTCTGCTTTTGCTTTCTCAACTATTAAAATACGTTGAGCATCTCCTTCAAATTGAGCAGCAATTTTTTCACGTTCAGAAGCATTAATTCTATTCATAGCCGCTTTTACTTGTGCATCTGGGTCTATATCTGTTACTAGAGTTTTAATAATATCAAAACCATAATCAGACATAGCATCATTTAACTCTGCTTTTACAGCTAATGCTATATCATCTTTTTTCACAAAAACATCATCTAACTTCATTTTTGGAACTTCTGCTCTTACTACATCAAAAACATAAGAAGTAATTTGATCATGAGGATAATCTAATTTATAAAAAGCATCATAAACTTTATCTCTAATTACTTTGTATTGTACAGAAACTTTTAAACGAACAAATACATCATCTAACGTTTTTGTTTCTACAATTACGTCTAATTGCTGAATTTTTAAACTTAATCTTCCTGCAACTCTATCAATTAAAGGAATTTTTATTTGTAAACCAGAATGACGAATGCTTTGAAATTTACCAAAACGTTCTATAATAGCAGCTGTTTGTTGTTTTACCATAAAAAAAGCTGCAAAAAGAACAACCAATGATAAAAATATAATAATAAAAAACGATGGTGGCATAATAAAAGTTTTAAATGTTAATAATAGTGTACTGTAAATATACTTAAAAGATTAAGTATATATATGTAGTAAAAACATTTAAAATGTTACATGTTTAAAAAAGAAATCCTCTCAATTTTGAGAGGATTTTACATTTTTACAGTAATATTTCTATAGCTTTTCTATTGCATTATTTAGTCTAGCAACAGTTTCTTGTTTACCAATCATAGCTATAATATCAAATAAATGAGGTCCTGCTAATTTACCAACCAAACTTAATCGTAAAGGTTGCATTACTTTACCAAAACCAATTTCTTTTGCTGTTATCCAAGCTTTTATTTTTGATTCTGTATTTTCTGATGAGAAATCTTCAATATTATTAATAACAACAATCAATTCTTGCATTAATTCAGGTGTTCCTTCTTTCCAATTCTTTTTTACGTTTTTAGCATCATATTCAGTTGGTGCTTCAAAAAAGAAAGACGATAATCCCCAGAAATCTTCTATAAAAACAGCTCTTTCTTTAATTAATGAAATTAATTTTTCTACATATTTTTTTTCTTTAGAAATATTATTTTCTTCTAAAATTTTAATGTATAATTCAGTTAATTCAGCATCACTTTTAATCTGCATATATTGCTGTTGAAACCATTTTGTTTTATCTGGATTAAATTTTGCACCAGATTTAGAAACTCTTTTTAAATCAAATTCTTTAATTAACTCTTCTAAAGAAAATAGTTCTTGTTCTGTACCAGGATTCCAACCTAAAAAAGCCAACATGTTTATAAATGCATCAGCAAAATAACCATCTTCTTTATATCCTCTTGAAATATCACCAGTTTTTTCATTAGTATATTCTAAAGGAAAAACAGGGAAACCTAATTTATCTCCATCTCTTTTACTTAATTTTCCTTTACCAACAGGTTTTAAGATTAAAGGTAAGTGTGCAAACTTAGGGCAATCCCAACCAAAAGCTTTGTATAATAAATTATGAAGTGGGAGAGAAGGCAACCATTCTTCACCACGAATTACGTGAGAAATTTCCATTAAATGATCGTCTACAATATTTGCTAAATGATACGTTGGCATTCCATCACTTTTAAATAATATTTTATCATCTAAAGTATTGGTATCAATTTTTATAGTTCCTCTTATTTCATCTTCTAAAATTAAAGATTCATCTTGTGGACTTTTAAAACGAATTACAAAGTTTTCTCCAGAATTTATTCTTTTTTGTACTTCTTCATCAGTTAAAACTAAGGAGTTTACTAACCTTCCTTTTTCGCGATTATGCCAATTATAAATAAAGGTTTTTCCTTCTGCTTCATGCCCTTTTCTATGAGCATCTAATTGTTCTGCTGTATCAAAAGCATAATAAGCCCATCCTTTTTCTAGTAAAATGTCTGCGTATTTTTTATACAAATTTTTACGTTCAGATTGTCTGTAAGGGCCAAAACCACCCTCTTTTCCAGGGCCTTCATCAAAAGGAATTTTACACCAGTTTAAAGCATCAATTATATATTGTTCTGCGTTTGCAACATAACGTGTTTGGTCTGTATCTTCTATTCTTAATATAAAAGTTCCATTGTGTTTTTTAGCAAATAAATAATTGTATAAAGCTGTTCTTACACCTCCAATATGTAAAGGTCCTGTTGGACTTGGTGCAAAACGTACACGAACATTAGATTCCATTAAATTTAATTTTTTGCAAAGATAGTTTTTATTAAAGAGAAGAGAAATTTGATAAAAGAAAAAAGACTTCACATTACTGAAGTCTTTTTAAAATAATTCAAAAGGATATGTATTAAAATTTATGATACACCCCAAAAGTTAAAGCTGCTTGTTTAGCCACATTATTTCCAGAAAAAGCACCTCCATAACCAGCTGTAATTCCGAAATTATTAGAAAATTCTCCTATAGCTTTTAAACCAAAAGCGCCATATTCTTGATCGTTTACATATAAACCTGTTAATTGATTTTCTGCTGGTAACATAACATTTCCGTTTTTAAATGAAGATGAAACATCTACAAAACCTATTAACCAAATAAAATTGCCTAATTTTCTACCTATTTCTCCACCAATTTTAAAGTTAGAACTATAGTCATTTGTTCTTATATCTGCACCAATAAATCCTTGTATATATGTTTTTCCAAATCCTCTACCAGCTAAAAATAATGGTGTAAAAGACCATGCATCATAACCTGTTCTTATACCTGAAGCAGCATCATAAGAACTCGTGTTTGCTTCAACAGATAGTTGACCAGATAACACCCATTTTTTATTATAAAAATTATGTTTTATACCTAAAGAAATATTTCCTAAAGCACTTTCTGTTGCACTACTTGTTAACGGAATTGCAGCAATAGAAGGAGATGTTAATTCACCTGTTTCCATCATTTTAAAAGGAATATTTACCAATAACGATGTTTTATCTGATAATCCATATTCTGTAAAAAATTGTAAAGTTCTATCAGAAATTTCTCTTTCTGTATTATAATCTGGGTCTCCAAATAAAGTATTATATCCAGAGATAGATGTAAATGATAATTGTGTATAAAAGTTACCTTTTTTTTGTGTCCAAGGACTTTGAGAATAAGCTTGTAAAGTGATTATAAGAATAACTAATTTGGCTAATTTTTTCATGATTTAAAATTTTATAAAGCATTAGTAGTTTGTTTTTATAAATACTTACAATGTCTTTTAACAATAATTTGAAAGATACTATTTACAAAATCTGTATTTTTATTAATTGATTATGAGGAATTTTAAAAACATACAACAAAAATTACATCAATTTACTCGAAAGTATTATACTAACGAGTTGATAAAAGGAACAATTCTTTTCTTTTCTTTTGGATTGTTATATTTCTTTTTCACGTTGTTTTTAGAATATTTTTTATGGCTAAAACCAACAGCAAGAACCTTTTTGTTTTGGACTTTTGTTGTTGTAGAACTTTTTTTATTGATTCGATTTATAGCAATTCCTATATTTAAATTAATAGGCTTTAGAAACGGAATTTCATTTGCTGAATCTTCAAAAATTATTGGAGCTCATTTTCCAGAAGTCGAAGATAAATTATTAAACATATTACAACTTAAAGACAACACCAATAAATCTGATTTAATATTAGCAAGTATTGAGCAGAAATCTCTAGAACTACAACCCATACCATTTGTTAAAGCTATTGACTTTAAAAAAAACAAGAAATATCTAAAATATACTATTGTTCCTGTTTTAGTATATGTAATTAGCTTATTTACAATTAGTAATGGTTCTTTAACAGAAAGTTTAGAACGTGTTGTTAATCATAGAACAGCATATAATACTCCAGCTCCTTTTGCATTTATAATAGAGAATAAAACCCTTGAGGTAATTCAAGGAAAACCCATTACTATTGTTGTAAAAACCGTTGGAAATGTAATTCCTAGTGAAGCAAAAATTTTGTTTAATAATCAACAATATTATTTACAGAATAACGAAGAAGCCTTATTTTCATACACATTTTCTGATGTTCAAAAACCAATAAATTTTTATGTACAAGCTAATGGAATTCAATCTCAAGATTATCAAATTAATGTCATAGGTACACCAACGATTAATAATATTTCATTAAGTCTAGATTATCCATATTATACAAACAGAAAAGATGAAGTTGTTCAAAATACCAATAATTTAGTTGTTCCAGAAGGAACAAAAATTACATGGAAAGTAAAAACCAATCAAACCCAAGAATTAGCATTCATTCAAAATCAAAAAAGAAAAATTTTTGAAAGTACTTCATCAGATAATTTTGAATTTACAAAACGTATAAAGAGACCTCTAAGTTATCAGATTTCTTCATCTAATGAAAACCTTTTAGATTTTGAGAAATTACAGTTCGCAATTGATGTTGTAAAAGACGAGTTTCCTCTAATTTCTGTAAGCTCAAATATTGATAGTATTTCACGCGGAACAGCGCAATTTGCAGGTCAAATATCTGATGATTATGGAATTAAAAAATTACAACTTGTGTATTATGAAGAAGATAATTCTAATAAAAAACAACAAATAGAGTTTCCAATAACCAAGCAAAATATTCAAACTTTTTTCTATCAATTTCCTGATGGTTTACAACTTTCAAATGGAGTTAATTACGAATTATATTTTCAAGTTTCTGATAATGATGCTGTTAATGGAAATAAATCTACAAAAAGTAAGATTTTTAATTATAGACAAAAAACAGAAGAAGAAATAGAACAAGAGCTATTACAAGAACAAAGAAATACAATTAATGATCTAGAAAACTCTGTTCAAACGCAAAAGAAACAACAAGAGCAACTAGAAAATATTCAGCAAGAATTACAGAATAAAAAAAGCATTAATTGGAATGATAAAAAGAAGGTAGAAAGTTTTATAAAGCGTCAAGAACAATACAAGAAAATGATGCAAAGACAAACAGATAAGCTTCAAGAAAACTTAGATGAAAAAACAGAAAAAGATAAAACATTACAAGAAAAGAAAGAAGATTTAAAAGAACGTATTAAAGAATTAAAGAAACTAGAAAAACAAAAAAAGTTATTGGATGAAATCCAAAAAATGGCTGATAAATTAAATAAAGAAGATTTAGTTCAAAAAGCAAAAGAATTAGCACAACAAAACAAGCAACAGCAACGTAGTTTAGAGAAAACATTAGAAATGGTAAAACGTTTTTATGTTGAACAAAAAACAATGCAAATTGCCAATAAAATAGAAGAGTTGTCTAAAAAACAGGAATCCTTAGAAAAAAGTCAAGAAAATAATTTAGAAGCTCAAAAAGAGATTAAAAAAGAGTTTGATGAGATTAAAAAAGAACTTCAAGAATTAGATAAAGATAATGAGAAGTTAAAAGAACCAATGGAATTGCCAGATGTTGAGGATGAAAAAGAAAAAGTAGAAGAAGAATTAAATAAAGCAGAAGAAAACCTAAAAAATCAACATCAACAGAAAGCAAAACAGAATCAAAAACAGTCATCAAAAAAGATGAAAGAGATGAGTGCTAAAATGCAGAAATCTATGATGGAAATGCAAGGAGAAGCTATGGAAGAGAATATAGAAGATTTGCGTAAAATTTTAGAAAATTTAGTTATCTTCTCTTTTCAACAAGAACAGTTGATGAATAAATTTAGTGAAACTTCAACCTCACATCCAGATTTTGGTAAAGACCTAAAAAAACAAAATGAAATTAAAACGTATTTCGAATACATAGATGATAGTTTATATGTTTTAGCAATGCGTGTTCCAAAAATATCTACTAAGATTCAAGATGATTTATCTACAGCACATTATAATTTAGATCAATCTTTATATAATTTTTCTGAAAACAGATTTAATAACGGAATTTCTAATCAACGTTATGTAATGACTGCCACCAATAATTTAGCAGATTATTTGAGTAATATTTTAAATAATATGCAGAACAATATGTCTATGAAAATGGGTAAAGGAAAAAAAGGAAAAGGTCAAGGATTTAGTTTACCAGATTTAATAAAAAAGCAAGAATCACTTTCTGAAAAAATGAAAGATGGTATGAAGAAAGGAGAAAAGAAGGGTAAAGGAAAAGAAGGAAATAAACCCGATAATAATGGTAAGAAAGGCGAAGGTAATAAAGGGAATAAAACAGGAAAAGGCGAAGGAGATGCAAATGATGATTTAAATGGAGAGTTATACGAAATCTTTAAACAACAGACTCAATTAAGGCAAGAATTACAGGACGCAATAAAAGAAAATGAGCAAGGTAAAGCAGGTGGCAATGCAAATGCAAAAAAAGCATTAAAAAGCATGGAAGAATTAGAAAACGAAATACTTGAAAAAGGATTCAATGCTGCAACACTACAGAAAATGCAAAATTTAAATTACGAATTATTAAAACTTGACAAAGCTGCCTTAGAACAAGGAGAAGATAAAAAACGTAAATCAACTTCAAATACTTTAGAAAACCGAAGAAACAATATCAAGGCACTTAAATTTAAAAAGCAGTTTTACAATCAAATAGAAATATTAAATAGACAATCATTACCTTTGCAGCAAAATTATAAAAAGAAGGTAAGAGCTTACTTTTCTGATACTAAGAAAGAATAAAATGATTGTTTTTAATTACGAAACACCTTTTGAGTTACCTAATGAAATACAAACTCAAGAATGGATACAAAAAGTAGTAGCTGATAATGGTTTTGAAATTGGTGAAATCAACTATGTTTTTTGCGATGATAATTATCTTCATAAATTAAATGTTGAGTTTTTAAAGCATGATACCTTAACAGATATTATTAGTTTTGATAATACCTTAGGTAAATTAATTTCTGGAGATATATTTATTTCTATAGAAAGAGTAGAAGAAAATGCAAAAGATTTTAAGGTAAGTTTTGAAAATGAATTACACAGGGTAATGATTCATGGTGTTTTACATTATATGGGTTTTAAAGATAAATCTGATGATGATAAAATAAAAATGAGAAATGCTGAAAACGCTGCTTTGTCTTTTTTAAAATACAGATAATCAAATAAATAAATATAAAGTTTCACGTGGAACTTAAACAACTATGAGTTTATTTACAACAAAATACGATGTTATTGTAGTTGGTGGTGGACATGCAGGAAGTGAAGCTGCTGCTGCTGCTGCAAATATGGGTGCACATACTCTACTTATTACAATGAATCTGCAAAATATTGCACAAATGAGTTGTAATCCTGCAATGGGTGGTATTGCAAAAGGTCAAATTGTTAGAGAAATTGATGCTCTTGGGGGTTATAGTGGTATTGTTACAGATAAAACAGCAATACAGTTTAAGATGTTAAATAAATCTAAGGGCCCTGCAATGTGGAGTCCAAGAGCTCAGTCTGATAGAATGCAATTTGCTGAATGTTGGAGAACCATGTTAGAGAATACTAAAAACTTAGATTTCTATCAAGATTCAGTTAATGGATTGTTGTTTGATGGAGATACTATTATTGGAGTTAAAACAGCCTTAGGTTTAGATATAAAAGCAAAGACTGTTATTATTACAGCAGGAACTTTTTTAAATGGATTAATTCATATTGGAGATAAAAGTTTTGGAGGAGGTAGAGCTGGAGAAGGAGCTTCAAGAGGTATCACAGAAGATTTAGTTGCTAAAGGTTTTGAAGCAGGAAGAATGAAAACAGGTACCCCTCCAAGAGTTGATGGAAGGTCTTTAGATTATTCTAAAATGACTGAGCAACCAGGAGATGAAATCACAGAAAAATTTTCTTATTTACCTGTTACAACTAACTTAAAGAAACAACGTTCTTGTTGGTTAACTTATACAAATCCTGAAGTGCATGATTTACTAAGAGAAGGTTTTGATAGGTCTCCAATGTTTAATGGTAGAATACAATCTACAGGCCCAAGATACTGCCCTTCAGTTGAAGACAAAATAGATCGTTTTGCAAGTAAAGAAAGACATCAAATTTTTGTAGAGCCAGAAGGTTGGACAACTTGTGAAATGTATGTAAATGGTTTTTCTACATCTTTACCAGAAGATATACAAGACAAAGCTATAAGAGCTGTTGCTGGTTTCGAAAATGTAAAGTTTTTTAGATATGGTTATGCAATAGAGTATGATTATTTTCCACCTACACAATTAACACATTCATTAGAAACAAAGTTGATTAAAAATCTATTTTTTGCAGGTCAAATAAATG
>Ga0209771_1002075_pt1 | contig 12441 bp, 7 predicted proteins | sample SaaInl59LU_5_DNA_FD_184639 | JGI IMG/M metagenome (GOLD analysis project Ga0209771, IMG submission 184639) | Marine microbial communities from expanding oxygen minimum zones in the Saanich Inlet - ESP_59LU_5_DNA (SPAdes) (version 2) | ecosystem: Environmental > Aquatic > Marine > Intertidal zone ...
GGAAGACGGGCAGTATGGTAGCATGTACTTTAACGAAACACTGAACGACTGGTCTAAGTTTGATATAAACAAACGTACTAAATATGATGCTGCGATAAGTTCAGGCTTGGCGATAATGGCATGTAACAAAGAATTGTATAGACCAGTGGGCAAATTAGAAAGAACAAAGTTAAATATAAAGATTTCAAAATTCCGTCAAGAGGGTTTGAGTTCAGAAATAATAAAATAATTTATGGTTAAGTCGGTTTCAAATAGCGCTTTCCCCAGCCAGATAGCTAGCGATGCTGAAAAAATGTCGCAAGAGTATGGGTTGCAAGTAGGTAGAGCTATTCAAAACGAATGGTTCTCGAGTAATTCGGGCACTACTCGTTTCAGAAGCAACCAAAATACGTTTCATAACCTGAGATTGTATGCACGTGGTGAGCAAAGCGTTCAGAAATATAAAGATGAACTTTCCGTTAATGGTGATTTATCTTACTTAAACCTTGACTGGAAGCCCGTCCCTATTTTATCTAAGTTTGTAGATATTGTAGTTAACGGTATTGCAGATCGTTCTTTTGATTTAAAAGCATATTCACAAGATCCATACGGTGTAAGCAAACGCACAAAGTATATGGAATCTATTATCCGTGACTTGCAGACAAAACAGTTAAACGAGTTTGCCAAAGAGGCTTTTGACATAAATTTATTTGAAAACAGTCCAGAGCAGTTGCCGGATTCTAAAGAAGAGCTTGAATTGCACATGCAGCTGAGCTACAAGCAAGGAATTGAAATTGCTGAAGAAGTAGCTATAAACACATTGCTTGATGGCAATCATTACGACTTAACTAAAAAGCGTCTTTACTACGATCTTACGACACTCGGTGTTGCGGCTGTAAAAAATAGCTTTACTCAGTCGGAAGGAGTAACGGTAGACTATGTTGACCCAGCTTACTTGGTACACTCTTATAGTGAGTCTCCTTACTTTGAAGACATATATTATGTAGGTGAAGTAAAATTTGTGCCTCTAAACGAGCTTAAAAAGCAATTTCCGGATTTAGATACAGCTCAACTAGAAAAAATACAAAAGCAAGGATCAAATAACCACAGCGCAGGATATGATCAGTCATTAGTAAACCATGACGTTCGTGACAGTAATGTGGTGCAAGTGTTGTACTTTAACTACAAGACATACATGAACGAGGTGTATAAAGTTAAAGAAACAGCAACCGGGGCTTCTAAAATTATAGTAAGAGACGATCAGTTTGATCCACCTGTAGAATTGTTAGAAGCTGAGTTTGGTAAAATGGCACGCTCACTAGAAGTATTATATGAAGGTGTACTTATATTAGGCACTGATATTATGCTTAAGTGGGAAATGGCTAAGAATATGATGCGTCCTAAAAGTGATTATGCTAAGGTTAAGATGAACTACAGCATCGTTGCGCCGCGTATGTATAAGGGTAAGATTGAATCTATTGTAAGCCGTTGTACAGGCTTTGCGGATATGATACAGCTTACGCATTTGAAAATGCAACAAGTGTTGCAAAGAATGATGCCGGACGGTGTATATATGGATGCTGATGGGTTAGCTGAAATAGATTTAGGTAACGGTACAAATTACAATCCGCAGGAGGCACTTAACATGTTCTTCCAAACAGGTTCTGTTATTGGACGCTCATTTACTAGCGAGGGCGATATGAATCCTGGCAAAGTACCTATTCAGCCATTACAGACTGGTGCGGGCGGCCAAAAGCTACAAACCCTTATTCAAACATACAACTATTACTTACAAATGATTCGTGATGTAACGGGTCTAAATGAAGCACGTGATGGTTCATCACCAGATGCTAGAGCATTAGTAGGTGTACAAAAAATGGCAGCGGCTAATTCAAATACGGCTACTCGCCATATTCTTGATGCGGGATTGTTCTTAACGGCTGAAACTGCTGAATGTTTGTCTTTACGTATTTCAGATATATTAGAGTTTGATCCGTCTAGAGAAGCGTTCATTCAAAAAGTTGGTGGTCATAATGTAGGTATTTTGTCTGAAATGGAAGATTTGCATTTGCATGATTTTGGTATTTCTTTAGTGCTTTCACCGGATGAAGAAGAAAAATCACTTTTAGAAAATAATATTCAAACTGCATTATCCGCGGGTCTTATAGACCTAGACGACGCTATTGATATCCGTGAAGTTAAAAACTTAAAACTAGCTAACCAATTATTAAAGCTACGCCGCAGGAAAAAGCAAGAGCGCGATCAAATGATGCAACAGCAGAATATGCAAGCGCAAGCGCAGGCAAACGCGCAGTCTCAACAAGTAGCGGCTCAGGCAGAAATGCAAAAAGACCAAGCAGCACTGCAAACTAAATCACAACTTGAGCAGCTTAAAGCACAACTTGAGCAACAAAGAATTGACAAAGAGGTAGAGGCAAAAATGCAGCTTATGGCTCTTGAGTTCCAATACAACATGAAACTTAAAGGCTTAGAGGTTGACTCAGCTAAATCTAAAATTGCAGAAACCGAAGACCGTAAAGACAAAAGAACTAAAATTCAAGCTACACAACAAAGTGAGCTTATAGACCAAAGACAGAAAGGCGGAGCACCTAAAGACTTTGAATCCTCTGGTAATGATATACTTGGAGGTGGATTCGGTTTAGGAAGTTTCGAACCTAGGTAATAATAACCATAACAATTATATAATATTTTATCATGAGTGAAGAAACTAAAGACACATCCCCTGTCTCGCAGGGTGATGATGGAACTATTAAAGTAGATTTTTCAGCAGCATCCCGGGAAACACCAGCAGAAGAACCTGTTGAACAAACTGTAGAAACAGCGCCTGTAGAAGAAGCAGCTGTTGAAGAAACACCGGAAGAAGCGCCTGTTGAAGCTCCAGTAGCTGAAACAACGGAAGAAGAACGCGTCTTAATGGAAATTACAGACGAAGAAGTTGAAGAAGCTGCCGAACAGTTAGAAGATGAGGTGGCTGACGCAATTGAAGAATCAGTAACGTCGGGTGCAAAGCTTCCTGAAAACATTCAAAAAGTCGTGGACTTTATGGATGAAACAGGGGGCTCATTAGAAGATTATGTACGTCTTAATACAGACTATTCTAGTTTAAACGAAGACCAGTTGCTTCGTGAATACTATGAAACAAAGTACAAGTCGTATGATAGAGAAGACATTGACTTTTTATTAGCCGACAAGTTTTCTTACGATGAAGACATTGATGACGAACGCGAAATACGTTTAAAAAAATTAGAGCGTAAACAAGCATTAGCAGAAGCTAAAAATCATTTAGATAGTTTAAAGTCTAAATACTACGAAGAAATTAAAATGGGTTCAAGATTGAATCCAGAACAACAAAAAGCGGTTGAATTTTTCAATCGTTATAATAAGGAGAGTGAAGAGGCTACTAAAGTAGCAGAACGACAAACTAGCAGGTTTAAACAAGAAAGTGCGAAAGTGTTTAGCGATAAATTCGAAGGTTTCGATTATAGCGTTGGGGACAAGAAGTACCGCTTTAAGGTTAAAAATGCTGGCCAGGTTAAAGAAACTCAAGGCGACATTAACAACTTTATCAAGAAGTTCTTGAATGAAAAGGGGGAAATGAAAGATGCTAAGGGTTATCATAAATCGCTGTTCACCGCTATGAATGCCGATCAAGTTGCACAACACTTTTATGAGCAAGGCAAAGCCGATGCAGTAAAGGACAGTATGGCACGCACGAAGAATGTCGATATGAATCCGAGAGGGACTCATGAAAAAGTTACGACACAAAATGGGTGGACTATACGCGCTGTAAATGATGGGGAAAGTACTTCTAAACTCAAGGTCAAGTTTAAAAAATAATTCATTAAAAACAAATAAGAAATGAGTTTTGCAACGTCGCCAGCTGGTCTGGCAAACTTAGCTCACCTTACTCCACGTCCTATCAAGGGCTTGTTCGGTGACAATTATCTGTCTGTGGCTGACATGGACTTTACACAACAATTCCTTCCTGAGGTATACGAGAAAGAAGTAGAGCGCTACGGAAACCGTACAGTATCAGGATTCTTGCGCATGGTTGGTGCAGAAATGCCTATGGCTTCTGACCGCGTAGTATGGCAAGAGCAAGGACGTCTTCACATTGCATACGACGGTATTACTGTTGATGCTGATGGTGATGCACTTACTATGCCTTCTGGTCACTTGATCGGTGCAGGTATGACTTTGGTAGTGTCTAAAGGATACGTAAGCCACAAAGCATATGTTACTTCTGTATCTGGTACTACTGTAAACATTGCTGTTTACGATACTTCTGATGCAAACTTGAGCAGTACTTTTGATTCTGCAACAGATGCTAAAGTATTTGTTTACGGTTCTGAGTACACTAAAGGTTCTAGCAATGCTGGTAACTCACTAGATGCTTCTTTTACTACTTTTGACAACAAGCCTATCATCTTACGTGATAAGTACAATGTTAAAGGTTCTGATGTAGCTCAAATTGGTTGGGTTGAAGTAACTACTGAAGCTGGTACTTCTGGATACTTATGGTACTTGAAGTCTGAGCACGAGTCTCGTCTACGTTTTGAGGACTACCTTGAAATGAGCATGGTTGAAGCTGAAAAAGCGCAAACTAATATTGCTCAAGATGCTGCTTTTGGTAACACTGCTAAAATCGAAGGTTCTGAAGGTTTATTCGCGGCTCTAGAGTCTCGCGGTTTGGTATTTAACGACCAAGACTTCAACAACGCTTCTGGTTTAACTGGTTTAGGTGACTTTGACGTTATCCTTCAGGAATTAGACAAGCAAGGTGCTATTGAAGAGAACATGATGTTCTTGGATCGCACAACTGCTTTGGATATCGACAACATGCTTGCTCGTGCTAATAGCTACGGAACAGGTGGTACTTCTTACGGAGTATTCGATAACTCTGAGGATATGGCTTTGAACTTAGGTTTCTCTGGATTCCGTCGTGGTTCTTACGATTTCTACAAGACTGACTGGAAATACTTGAACGATTCTGCAACTCGCGGTAGCATTGCTGACGTTGAAGGTGTTATTGTTCCTGCTGGTACTTCTACTGTATACGACCAAAACTTAGGTCAGAACATTTCACGTCCGTTCTTACACGTACGTTACCGTGCTTCTGAAGCTGAAGATCGTCGTATGAAGTCTTGGGTTACTGGTTCAGTTGGTGGCAACTACACTAGTGATGCTGATGAAATGAACGTACACTTCCTTTCTGAGCGTGCACTTTGTGTTCAAGCTGCGAACAACTTCGTAATGTTGAAGAAAACTCAAGCATAATTGAGTTAATATTTATTCACCCTCGGCTTCGGTCGGGGGTGATTATTATCTTTTATTTAATTATATTATATCATGGCACAAGCTAAAAAACCTGCGGCAAAAAAGCCTGCAGCAACACCAGCACCTGCACCTGCAGTTGTTGAACAAGTAGTCGAAGCACCCGCTCCGGCAGCACCTGTAGATACATGGGTATTTAAAGATAGATTGTATGAACTTACTTCGGGTCGTAAACCACTTGCGTTTACATTACCTACCGTACATTCAGCGCGCACTCCCTTGTTATACTTTGACGAAACATTAGGTTACAACCGCGAGTTGCGTTATGCAACAAACCAGCGTACTCCCTTCGTTGATGAGCAACAAGGCACAGCAACATTAGGTCGTATCGTATTTAGAGACGGCATCTTGCGCGTACCAAAAGAAAATATAGTTTTACAAAAGCTTCTTTCTTTGTATCACCCGTATACACTACAAGGTCGCATTATGGAATACAAACCAGAACAGATCGCAGAAAACGAAACTGGCTGGATTGAATTAGAGCTAGAAGCGATGACTGTTGCAAAAGGAATGGACATTGACGAAGCAGAAGCAATTTTAAGAGCTCAATACGGCTCACAGCAGGTATCTAACGCGTCTTCTAAGGAGTTAAAACGTGATTTACTAATACTTGCGCGTAATCAACCTAGTTTGTTCTTAGATCTAGCTAATGATGATAACGTTATGTTGCGTAACATTGGGATTAAAGCTACCGAAACCGGTATTCTAGCATTATCACAAGACCAACGCACATTTACATATGCAAGTAACGGTAGGAAACTGTTGACGGTACCGTTTAACGAACATCCATATTCAGCGCTCGCTGCTTATTTCAAAACAGATGAGGGCATGGAAGTATTACGAGCCGTAGAAAAACAGCTATAATACATATCTTTTTGTAATTAGGCTGCTGTAAAAAGCGGCCTAATTACTTAATATACATAAACAAACACAAAATGGCAGTAAGCGTAGATACAGTATACCAAAGAGTATTAGCTATCCTTAACAAAGAGCAAAGAGGATACGTAACGCCTCAAGAATTCAACTTGTTTGCAAACCAAGCACAGTCCGATATTTTTGAGCAGTACTTTTATGATATTAATCAGTTTGGGCGTATGCATGGTAATGACACCGAATATTCGGACATGCTCAACCTATTAAATGAAAAGATTAATATTTTTGAGAAGACCGGTAATATGACTTACTCAGCACCTAATTGGACGGTCCCTAGTGACCTTTACCGGTTGGGTACAATTATTTATAACAATATTGAAGCAGAGCGTATCAACGCAAATGAGTACTTGTACATTAACGCTTCACCATTAACTAAGCCTACAAATGACCGCCCAATATTTGTGGCTAGCTCTACGGGCTATAAGGTATACGGTGCTGCTGCATTAACTTCAGGAGTATCGTGTAATTATATTAAAGTACCCGCAACGGTAGAGTGGGCTTATAACACTGTAGTTGGGAGAGCAGTATATAATGCTACTGATGCTACAAACTTTGAGCTCCACGCTTCAGAAGAAACTGAATTAGTTTTTAAAATACTACAATTAGCAGGACTTTCTATAAAAGAACTTCAGGTTTACCAAATTGGTAACCAAATGGAGGGGCAAAACACACAACAAGAAAAAGCTTAATAAATGGGATTAATTAATCAAACACAAAAGCTCTACTATGAAGGTGCCGATGGCAATTGGAATAGCAATGACGAAAATTATGGTGATTACCAGTTTGTAAGCATTAAAGATATCATTAACAATTTTATTATTGCTTATGTTGGAGAAGATAAAATCATTAGCAAAATTAAGCGCACAGATGTTGCATTTCATGCTCAACGTGCTTTACAAGAGCTCTCCTTCGATACATTACCCTCAGAAAAAGCTTTAGAAATAGAGTTAGGGCCAGCGCTTGAAATGATTCTGCCCCAAGATTATGTTAACTACGTTAAGTTTACTTGGTCCGACGCATCAGGTATTGAGCATGTAATACACCCAACCCGCCATTCAAGTAACCCACAGGCTATTATTCAAGATAGTGATTACGAATACACGTTTGATGGCAACGGGGAAAAACAATACGCGGACAAATCTGAAACTCTAAAGTCTTTTGAGGGAGCAAGTGCTGCGGATAACAATAAAGCGGAGCTTAGTACAAGTGAGCTGTTCAATCTTTACCGCCACGGCCGCCGTTATGGTTTAAACCCTGAGTTTGCACAGAGCAACGGGGTTTTCTACATTGATAAACTAAAAGGTATCGCTCACTTTAGCTCAGGCTTAGTGAACAAAGTCGTTACCCTTAAATATATAAGTGACAGTTTAGGAACTGACGAAGAAATGCGTGTGCATAAATTCGCAGAAGAAGCTGTATACAAATATCTCGCTCATGCTATTCTGGCTACAAGAGCAAACACACAAGAATATTTAGTCGCGCGCTTTAAGAAAGAAGCGTTTGCAGCAAAAAGAGTTGCAAAACTCCGTATGTCTAACCTTAAGATTAGCGAAATTGCTCAAATTATGCGCAATCAGGCTAAATGGATTAAACACTAATAAATGCCAAAACTAGCACACAACTTTGTCCAGGGCAAAATGAACAAGGATCTTGATGAAAGACTTGTGCCTCCAGGCCAATATCGTGACGCTTTAAACATTCAGGTTTCAACATCTGAAGGTTCAGACGTCGGCGCTGTTGAGAACATATTAGGTAATACTAAGCTAAATAAAAAGTCGTCTTCCGTAAATTGGGCGGCTAATTTTGGTTTAACCTCTGCGCAGTGCATAGGTGCTGCTCGGGATACTCAAAACAACAAACTGTACTGGTTTGTTACCTCAGCATCGGTTGATGCTATCTTAGAGTATGACGAGGCCACAGGATTTGTTGCACCTATATTAGTCGATACAAGCACAGTATTAAATTTTAACACGGCTAACTTTATAACCGGTGTTAACGTTTTTGAGGGGCTATTATGCTGGACCGATAATTTAAATGAGCCTAGAAAAATATTAATATCTAGATTTAAAGCAGGTAGTACGCAGGGTGGAACGAGTATAAATACTCATACGCAGGTGTATAGCAGAAATTTTATTGCTTCTGATATTACTGTAATTAAGAAAAAGCCAAACGAAAGATTGCATTATACCGCGGCTTCTTCTACAGTAACAGGTGTTGGTGCGGGTTTAAGTAGAGTTACCGTAAAACAAAATTTTACAGAACTTTTTGGAGGTGTTAAAGTGCCTAGAGCAATAGGCAGCACCATTAATATTACTACTAGCGAAGCCCCGACAGCTTGGGCGGTTAATGATATTATAGCGCTAACTGCCTACGAGTTTAATAACGATAGAAATCTTAATGATCAATATCAAGTACGTCTTAAAGTTACCGCTCTTCCCAACGTAAATACACCAAAGTTTGTTCCCTGTATTATACTGTCTATATCATCTGATATGCCAGATATTGAATTGGACTGGGTGTGTGTGTTGCAAGAAGACCCTCCTATGTTTGAGTTTTCTTTTCCCCGTTTTGCATACCGGTGGAAGTATATAGACGGAGAAGTATCTGCGTTTTCTCCGTGGACTAATGCTGTTTTTGTACCTGATACATTTGAATATGGCTCGTTTGATGCTTATAACGAAGGTATGCGTAATAACTTGCGCAAACTTACGTTAAGTAATTTTGAAACGCCACCTGCAGATGTAGACAAAGTGCAAATTTTATATAAAGATTCTTCTGAAAATATAATTTATAAAATAGAAGAAAAGGCAGCGAATATTGGTGGTGTTGCGATTACTTCGGAAGTAGTAACAAATGTTATTGAGTCAAATCAAATACTTAGGCCATACGATAATGTACCAATAAAAGCGCTTGCGCAAGAAGTTATAGGCAACCGCATTGTGTATGGAAACTATGTGCAAAATTACGATATAATAGACGAAATTGACTTATCTGTTTCTTTACAGTCGGTTGATATAACAGAGTTGAAAAAGCCTGAAGAAAGCGTAAAATCACTGCGGGATTACCAGGTCGGAATTGTTTACGTAGACGAAAATGGCAGAGAAACGCCGGTTTTTACTAATAGTTATTCTACAGTAAAATTAGGTATAGACAAAGCTTCTAAGGTTAACAAATTAAAAGCTGACTCTGGACAAGATGCCCCTTCTTGGGCAACACATTTTAAATACTACGTTAAAGAAGTTTCAAACGAATATTATAATGTTTCATTAGACCGCTACTATGCGGACCCCGATGGATTTATGTGGTTGTCTATTCCTAGCGCTGAAAGAAACAAAGTGCAAGAAGGGGACTTTTTGGTATTAAAAAAGCAGCATAGAAGCGATTTGCCTGTTAATGAAATTACTAGGTACAAAATTTTAGATATTAGCAACGAAGCACCGGAGCCTATAAAAACTAGAAGGAAGTTTAAAGTTTCGGCTGGCTGTACAAGAGGAACCGATTCCGCAAGAATTGCTTCTGGCTTAAAAACATTTAAATTTGTAGGGCCTAATCCTAACGCTGGTAATAGCGAATTTGTAAGCTCTTTAAACCAAGATGTGTATGTAAGATTTGTTTCAGGTGTAAATAGAACAGCGTTTTATGAGGTGGAAACTGCAGGGTTTACTAGTGATTCTAGCAATCATTACGAAATAACTTTAAATAAAAAGCTTTCAACCTACACTTGGCTAGCTTCTGCAACAAACATAACAGTTGAGGTGCATGATAGAAGAACCGATATACTGCCAGAATATATAGGGCGATTTTTTGTTAAGATTAACAGGGACATAGCGTTTGATGAAAATATAGTTTATAACTTTACAAATAACCCAGGAGATTACCAACAAGACGGCGTTGCTAATCCAGGCGTAATAGTTGATAATATATCCGATAATCCTGATGTAGATAACATATTTGTAGTCCAGCAAGGATGGGATGAGCATGCAGATGCCCAGCCTAGTGTAACCCTATTTGGCAAGCCGACTATTAATTCTTACAATTTTGGTTTAGTGTATGCCCCCTGGAATGGTACTTACCCTATAGGCGGGACTGGGATGCAAAATTTTGATACTAAAGCGGTTGTCGGAGCGATTGTTCAATTTAGAGAGTCAACCGGTAATTGGAGCTCGCTATATGAAATTGCATCGGTTGCTAAAGGATCTTATGTAAGAGGGCAAGGTTCAGGGGGTACAAGCCAGGGTAATGACGAAGGTGGATACTATTGGAATTACACTCTAACAACAGCTTATAAAGATGGAGACATTGATCCAAGTCAAGTTAGAATTTCTGTAAGAAAAAGAACACAGCCTCCTGTATTTGATGAAGACAGCGATGTACTGCCTGTAGAAAACCCTGCAATATTTGAAGTTGAACCAAACCCTGCGGTTGATTTAGATTTATATTATGAAGCAACTGAAGCACTGCCAATTGCTCAACTTTCTACTGAACAAACATTAGATTATTTTAATGTATATTCTTTTGGGAATGGGGTTGAATCAGATAGAATACGTGACGATTTTAACGCTAAGCGTATAGGTAAAGGAGTTAAAGTTTCTAGTGTTATTGAAACGGAATATAAGCAGGAGCGCCGAAAAACAGGTTTAATATATAGCGGGTTATTTAATAACACAAGTGGTTTAAACGAATTAAATCAATTTATTCAAGGCCTTAAAATAACAAAAGATTTAAACCCTATATATGGTAGCATACAACTTTTAAAAGCAAGAGATACTGACTTAGTGACTCTTTGTGAAGACAAATGCTTTAAAATTCAGGCTAATAAAGATGCGTTATTTACTGCGGATGGTAATCCTAATGTTACTTCTACAAACAATGTACTCGGGCAAACAATAGCATACGCGGGTGAATTTGGTATATCTAATAATCCTGAATCTTTTACAACATATGGTTTCAGGTCTTATTTTACAGATAAAGCTAGAGGCACTGTAATACGCCTGTCTATGGACGGCATTACCGAAATAGCTGAAAACGGCATGTCAGACTACTTTGAGGATAAGCTTAAGGCTGCCTCGGGGGCTATTCTGGGCTCGTATGATGAAGCCTCTGGTTCTTATAATGTATCATTCAGCGGTGATGAATCTGTAGCCTTTAAAGAGGGCGTGAGAGGCTGGACTAGTAGAATGTCTTTTGTGCCTGAAGCAGCAATATCGTTAAACAACGATTATTACACTATGAAAAATGGTGAGCTATGGGTACATAACAGTGCAACGCGTTCTAATTTTTACGGCGTTCAAGCTAATTCCACGGTAACTCCTATATTTAACGACGCGCCGTCTAGTATTAAAAACTTTAAAACACTATCTTACGAAGGTGATGCAGGCTGGGTAGCAGATGTGCTTACTGACCAGCAAGACGGAGAAGTAGAAGCCTGGAAGAAGAAAGAAAATCTTTACTTTAACTATATTAAAGGTAAAGCTACTACGTTGGCTAATATTGATACCGGTGAGTTTGCCGTACAAGGGTTGGGCTTTCCAACATCTGTTAGTGCTACCTCTACGCAAGGGGTTTATAGTTTTGTTTTAGAAGCGGTAAACGTGTCTTTACAAAAAGGTGATAAAGTATATTTTGAAGACGCTAGTGATTCTAACACAATAAAGCTTTTAGGAAATTGTGTTACTGTAGGCTCTAATGCTATTACAGTAGAAATAATTCCGCAAGATCCTTCTACAACAGCGGACTTTATATTTTTTGTAAAAGACACTGAAAAAAATACTTCGGGCATAATAGGTTACCATGCATCCGTTGAAATGAAGACAACTAGCTCGGACAAAAAAGAGCTCTTTGCTGTTAACTCTGAGGTGTTTATCAGCAGTGAATAATACGTAATAATGAATAATAACTTAATATAATACGAATGTTAATAGACAGCGTAATCCAAGGGGGCGTAGGAATTGCTTCCGGTATTATAGGTCATAAGAAAAGAAAAGCCGAGCAAGCAGCCGCTCAGACGCAGTATGACCAAAACATGACGAGGTATCAGTCTCAGGATTTGTCAAATCCATATGCAAATATGGAGAATGTTTATGAAGACCTTACCGTAAACACGCAGGCAGCCGACTTTGCAGCTCAACAGCAATCGCAAGGTATGGCTAATACTATGCAAAGCATGAAAGGTGC
>Ga0209771_1002081_pt1 | contig 12417 bp, 8 predicted proteins | sample SaaInl59LU_5_DNA_FD_184639 | JGI IMG/M metagenome (GOLD analysis project Ga0209771, IMG submission 184639) | Marine microbial communities from expanding oxygen minimum zones in the Saanich Inlet - ESP_59LU_5_DNA (SPAdes) (version 2) | ecosystem: Environmental > Aquatic > Marine > Intertidal zone ...
CAAAAAAATACTGTCTGAAAAAGGCATCGAAGCCAACGCAATTACAGGCACCGGAAAAGATGGACGCATCACAAAAGAAGATGCTGTTAAGGCTGTTCCATCAATGGGACAACAAATAAACGTAGAAGGACGTGGTGTGTCACGTTCTAAACTTTCTATGTTACGCCGAAAAGTAGCAGAACGTTTGGTGACTGCCAAAAACGAAACGGCTATGTTAACGACGTTCAACGAAGTTGATATGTCACCAATTTTCGAATTGAGAAAACAATACAAAGAAACCTTTAAAGAAAAACACGATGTTGGACTTGGATTTATGAGTTTCTTTACGCTCGCCGTAGTGCGTGCCTTAAAATTATTCCCATCGGTCAATTCTATGATCGATGGCAAAGAAATGATTTCCTATGATTTTTGTGATATCAGCATCGCTGTGTCAGGGCCAAAAGGACTCATGGTGCCTGTGATTAGAAACGCGGAAGATTTAACGTTTAGAGGGGTAGAAGCAGAGGTGAAACGTTTGGCCATTCGGGCTCGTGATGGACAAATAACCGTCGATGAAATGACAGGTGGAACCTTTACCATTTCTAATGGGGGTGTTTTTGGAAGCATGCTTTCAACGCCAATTATCAACCCACCACAAAGTGCCATCCTTGGAATGCATAATATTGTCGAACGTCCTGTAGCTATTGATGGGAAGGTAGAAATTCGTCCGATTATGTATGTTGCATTATCTTATGACCATAGAATCATTGACGGTAGAGAATCGGTTGGATTCCTTGTCGCTGTTAAAGAAGCGCTAGAAAATCCACAAGAATTTTTGATGGATGAAGATGTTAAAAAGGCACTAGAGCTTTAAAGTTACAGTGCTAATAAGGTACAAAGGTAAATAAACAAAAATATCAAAAGCCACCTAATTGGTAGCTTTTGATATTTGAGATAAGCTTTAAAGTTATTGCTTAATAACTCTAATTGTTTTAGTAGTGTTAGCTATAGTAACTTTAACAAAATAAGCTCCATATTGTAAATTAGACATATCTAACTCACTATCCGTTGTATTTGGAGATGCTCTTAATATTTCTTGACCTAACATATTATACATTGTAACATTCTCAATGGTTTTTTGAGCGTTTAATGTTAATGTATTTTTAACTGGGTTAGGGAAATATGTAAATGAGACAACGTCAAATTCTGTTGTAGACAAACTCTTGTCTTCTACTTTAAGTGTAAAACTACCTGGTGCAAAATTTGTACCATCATCAGTTACTCTAACATAGTATGTATTTCCAGATGTAAGACCTGTAGTTATATCAGAAGTATTACAACTTAATGCAGATGTACCTCCACAATCATTAAATAAAGAATAATTAGCTGCAGAGCAAGTAATAATTATTTCTTCAGACGCAGGTGCTACAAATGAGTACCAAAGGTCTCTTATACTTCCTGAATCACAAGTAGATGTTACACCAGAGTCCGTAGCTCCTGTATTATCTGCTGTAATTTCTGTTCCTAATGTTAACCCAATGGCATCTACACATTCATCATTTACTGGAGGCAACTCTGTAAAAGACACATTATCAATTGAGATATCTCCTTCATATGCACCTGCTCCTGTTGCTCTAAATTTTATTGTTACAGATTAACCAGCGTAAGATGCTAAATCTACTATTGCAGATCCCCAAGGATCTGTAGCGCCATATCAGCTAAGGATTGATTTACAACACTATATGACTCTATTGTACAACCCAAAGGGCTTTGTATATTTGCAAGATTTTTTTTAATCATATATATTATTTTAATTAATATTTCAAAGAATCTTGTCTTCAAAATTCTTCAAATAGGGACATGTTTAAACAGCACATCAGTCTGTACTAAGTAAAATAATATCTTAAACGTCGGTTAAATTGCTTATTGAAGATTGAGATCTGGGGATCAAAATTGATTTAAATTTAGCAAAAAAAAGTAAAAAGTTCCGAAAAAAATAAAAACTTTAACATTTCAATTTAATGCGCTTCGAGCCAATTGACGCCCCTATCCATTTCCACATCTAGGGGAACACTTAAGGAATAGGCGTTTTCCATTGCATCTTTGATCAAGGTTTTCATGGTTTCCAGTTCGTGTTTGTAAACATCAAAGACTAGTTCATCATGCACCTGAAGAAGCATTTTGGTTTTAAAGCCACCGGCTTCCAGCTTGTTATGGATGTTAATCATCGCAATTTTAATGATATCTGCGGCGCTTCCTTGGATGGGAGCATTCACCGCATTTCGTTCTGCAGCTCCTCTGACAATCGCATTTCGAGAGTTGATGTCTTTGAGGTAACGACGTCGGTTAGAAACCGTTGTCACATAGCCATGATCTCTTGCAAAATCGACCTGTGAACTCATGTATTTACGAAGTTTTGGATAGGTTTCATAATAGGTTTCAATCAGTTCTTTGGCTTCGGTTCGGCTTAAATCCGTTTGGTTGCTCAGTCCAAAAGCCGACACGCCATAAATAATTCCAAAGTTGACCGTTTTGGCATTTCCACGCTGTTCTCTCGTCACTTCTTCCAATGGCACATTAAAGACTTTTGCCGCGGTCGAGGCGTGAATGTCTTCACCGTTTTTAAAGGCCTCAATCATGGTTTCCTCTTCGCTCATGGCTGCAATAACCCGCAATTCAATTTGAGAATAATCCGCCGCCAAAAGGATGTACTCCTCATTTCTTGGAACAAATGCTTTTCGTACTTGACGCCCGCGTTCGGTTCGGATCGGAATGTTTTGAAGGTTGGGGTTGTTACTGCTCAAACGCCCTGTGGCAGCCACCGTTTGCATGTACTCGGTATGGATATGTCCAGTACTCTCTAACACTTGTTCGGGCAGTGCATCTACATAGGTGCTTTTCAGTTTGGCAAGTCCTCTGTAATCCAATACTTTTTGAATGATGTCATGGTCTTTTGCCAAATAAGACAACACATCTTCTGCCGTACTGTACTGGCCTGTTTTGGTTTTCTTTGGTTTATCGACCAGTTTCATTTTTTCAAACAAAATCACTCCCAATTGTTTGGGCGAGGCGATATTAAAGGTCTCTCCGGCAGCTTCAAATATTTCTGTTTGTAGTCTCTCAATATCATTGTTTAAATCTGCCGAAAGCGAATTTAAAAATGCGGTATCTAACTTGATACCTTCCAATTCCATTGACGCCAATACTTTGACCAATGGAATTTCTATTTCATTAAATAATTTTAAGGTGTCGGCATCGGTCAATTCTTTTTTGAAATGACGTGCCAATTGATAGGTAATGTCCGCATCTTCCACCGCGTATTCGGTGAGTTTTTCAAGGGACACATCGCGCATTGAAAGTTGATTCTTTCCTTTTTTTCCAATAAGCTCTGTAATAGAAATCGGACTGTAATTCAAGTAAGTTTCTGCGAGGACTTCCATGTTGTGACGCATATCAGGATTGATCAAATAATGCGCAATCATGGTATCAAACAACGGTCCTTTAACCTCAATTTTATATTTGTGCAATACTTTTAGATCGTATTTTAAATTTTGCCCAATTTTCTCAATATGAGTGGCTTCAAAAAACGGTCGAAATAACTCCATCAATTTTTGGGCTTCCTCAAATGACTCTGGAAACGGAATGTAAAATCCTTTATGTGATTCCCATGAAAAGGAAATTCCTACAAGTTCTGCTTTCAACGGATTGAGTCCTGTGGTTTCGGTATCAAAACAGACCGAAGTTTGGTTCATGAGTTGCTTAATAAAAAGCTTTAACCCTAAATCTCCTGAAACACTTTGGTAAAAGTGCGGTACTGAAGTGGCGGTTTCTCTGCCGTAGTTTTGTGTCGCCACAGCCGCTGAAGGTTCGTCTCCACCAAACAACGAAAATTGCCCAGCTCCTGCTTCGGATATTGGACTCGCAGCGGGTTTTGGAGTAGATGCTTCTGGAGTAGAAGCTATACTTTCAGGGGGTTTTACAGCAAATGTTTTATTAAAATTATCGATCAATCTTCTGAACTCTAAATCTTGAAAAATGGCACTTACTTTTTCGGTATCAGGTGCAGAGAGTTCAAAGCTTTTGACATCAAATTCTACAGGTACATCCAACAGAATAGTGGCCAGTTTTTTTGAAAGAAGTCCAAGCTCGGCATTGGCTTCAATTTTTTCTTTCATTTTTCCTTTTAGCTCGTGGGTGTTTGCCAATAAATTTTCCATGCTGCCATATTGTGCAAGTAGTTTTTTGGCTGTTTTATCACCCACCCCAGGAAGTCCTGGGATATTATCGGAAGCATCGCCTTTCATCCCCAAAAAATCGATCACTTGAAGTGGGTCTTCAATTTCAAATTTTGCTTTGATTTCGTCGATTCCCCAAGTTTCATAGCCGCCTCCAAACACGGGGCGGTACATAAAAATATTCTCACTGACCAGTTGTGCAAAATCTTTATCGGGAGTCACCATAAAGGTTTTATAGCCTTCTTTTTCGGCTTTTTTGGCAAGGGTTCCAATGATGTCATCTGCCTCAAAACCTTCTTTGACAACCGCAGGGATATTCATCGCTTTTAAAATCTCATAAATATAAGGCACGGCTACTTTTATTCCTTCAGGAGTTGCATCTCTATTAGCTTTGTATTCTTTAAAAATTTCAACACGGTCTTTACTGCCACCTTTGTCAAAACAAACCGCTAAGTGGTCTGGACGTTCTCTTTTTATAACATCTAGTAATGAGTTGGTAAACCCAAGAATGGCAGAGGTATCTAGCCCTTTAGAGTTGATTCGAGGGTTTTTGATAAACGCATAATAGCCTCTAAAAATGAGAGCATAAGCATCGAGAAGAAATAAGCGTTTTTGTTCGGCCATCGGAGTTGTTTTAAGCGTCTTTGTTAAAATATTCTGATTGTATTGTTTCGTTTTTTCCTTGTTGGAACTTGGTCATACTAAACCATTGATGGATTGAAAATGAGCCTGTTTGTCCTTTTTTATTAATGGCAATGTAGCCCACTTGAAAATTTTTGTAATTGCTATTGGGTTTATCAACGATTCGTCGAATAGCAATTTCACAAGCTTCTTGAGGCGTTTTGCCTTGTCGCATCAATTCTACAACCAAAAAACTTCCGACGGTTTTTACAACCTCTTCACCAAGTCCTGTGGCGACGGCGGCTCCAATTTCATTATCAACAAAAAGCCCTGACCCAATAATGGGAGAGTCGCCAACCCTACCATTTAATTTATAGGCCAATCCGCTCGTTGTACAGGCTCCTGAAAGGTTTCCATCCTTATCGATCGCCAACATTCCGATTGTGTCGTGATTTTCTATATTAATAATGGGACTGTATTCACTTTTAACTTTCCAATCTTCCCAGCTTTTTTTGGAATTTTCAGTCAGCAAATTTTCTTTTTTAAATCCCTTTTCAAGTGCAAATTTTTCAGCACCACTTCCAGCGAGCATCACGTGTGGGGTGTCTTCCATTACTTTTCTGGCTACCGAAACAGCATGAGTGATGTTTTGTAAAAACACTACGGAACCACAGTCGCCATTTGGGTTCATGATACAGGCATCAAGGGTGACATTTCCGTCTCGGTCGGGGAGACCTCCTTTACCAACAGACTGCCCTTTTTCATTTGCTTCTTCGACTCGACAGCCTTGCTCAACAGCGTCTAATGCGCTACCTCCATTTTGTAAAACCTCCCAGGCTTTTGCAGTGGCATTTTTTACATCCCAAGTTGCAATCACAAGCGGAAGAGATGCGTCTTCCAAAGTGCTAAGAACACCTTTAGAAGATGAGGTTTCAGCACAGCTGGTTAAGTGACTTCCAAGTGCTAATCCTACCCCCGAAAGGGAAGCATTTTTTAAAAATTTTCTTCTTTTCATTTTATTCATTCAACGAAACTCCTTGTTTTTTCAAGACACTTTTTGTTTTGAAAGCATAAAATAAGAGATAAACAAAACAGGCAACTGCAATCCAATACGAAGATTGAATACTAAAAATATCTGCTAATTTTCCTTGTAATGGAGGAATAATGGCTCCACCCAAAATCATCATAATTAAAAAAGCTGACCCTTGTGAGGTATATTTTCCCAATCCAGAAATACTTAATGAGAAAATACATGGCCACATGATAGAGCAAAATAAACCTCCTGAAAGTAAGGCGTACAAAGCCAGTTGCCCCGATGCAAAAATGCCAATAAGCACTCCAATAACTCCTAAGGTACTAAATATTTTCAAGGTTGCAATAGGATTGTCTTTAGCGAGGAAAAACCCACCTACTTGTGTGGCGACACAAATACTAAACAATAAAATTTCTGTTGAAGAATATTTACCAAAATTGACTAGAAGTATAACACCAAAAGCAACATAAGGTACTAAAATGAGCAACCATTTTTTAAGCCCTTTACTGGGGTTAAAAACAGTGATAGCGCCTACCCATCGGCCAATCATCATACCGCCCCAATATAAGGAGATGAAGGGAGCAATTTCAGCATCGTTCATGACTTTCAAGCCTAATGGATTAAGGTAGTTAATTTTGTCTGCAACAAACTTTAAGAGTTCTCCTAAATTAGATTGAATGGTCACTTCGACTCCTACGTACGTAAAAATTGCAAGCATCCCTAAAACCAATTGTGGGTATTTCATGGCACCCCAACCTTCGGGGGATTTTGCTGCACGTGTATTGGCATAAAACACACTCGCAATCACCGCAAATAATGCGATCAAAAGTAAATAAAGCCGTTTGTTTTCAACGGCTTCCGTAGCGGCTTCACCAGTAGCATAGGTGTTAAATATGAGCCCGAAACACACAATAATAATAACCGTTAATGCAATCAGCGTGTTTTTTGCCTTGTTTGCAGGTTCAAATGCCTCATCTGTTGTGGTGTTCGGTAGTTTTTTAGAAAAATGAAACAGAGCTGCTGCTGCTAAAAATAAAGCACCAACGCCTATGTAAAGCAACTGAACAGTTGTTAATTTTATCTCGTTATTTAGAATCATTTGGTTCAGTTCATCTCCAGATAATGGTGTAGATCCAAAAATGATTAAGGCAATCACAATGGGGCCTATTGTAGCTCCAAAAGAATTCACACCTCCCGCAAGATTTAATCGGTGCGACCCCGTTTTTGGATCGCCTAGCGCAATTGCAAATGGGTTCGCTGCCGTTTGCTGAAGTGAAAACCCAAGACCTACAATAAATAAAGCTAATAACACCAAATAAAAGACAGAACTATCTCCTTGTTGTGCCCCATTGACAAAAGGGTACATTAACAAGGCACCAAGTGCCGAAATTAATAACCCATATACAATGCCATTTTTGTATCCCCAATTATTTAGAATGTCTTTTTTTACAGCACTCGATATGATAAATAATACGAGGGCTCCTAAATAGTATGCGCCATAGAAAGCAAAATCTACTAGCTGAGATTGAAATTGATCAATACTGAAATAGGTTTTGCAAAAGGGAATGAAAACCCCATTAGAAGCGGCAATGAATCCCCAGAAAAAGAAGACGGTGACTAAGGTTGTTAATGCTGAATTGTTGTTTTTTGTGCTCATGTTATGTGTGGTTAGTTAATTGTGATCTCATCTGCAAAAAGCCAGCTTTTACCATCATGTTGAAATCCTAAATGCCAACTAGGTAAATCACCCTTCGTTTTTCCAATTATTTTAATATATCGGTATTGGTTGTTTGTTTTAAATTCAATTGTTTTAATTTCAACTTCATCGCTTGGTTTCGGTGAGTCTAGTTGGATGGAATCAATGCGTTTAAATTCAACACCATCTTTGGAACCATAACAAACCACCTTAGAAGGATAAAAAATCCAGGAGCGTTGATCTTTTAAAAAATTAATTTGTACCAAATTTATTGATTTTTGACGTCCTAAGTCAACAATTGCAACTAAATCTTCATTAAAATAACCCTGCCATGTTCCTGTTCTAAAATCAGAAGTTCCTAAAATACCATCTATCAGGGCGTCATTTCCACCTGCATTGTATTGATTGGCAAAATTAGTTTCGAGTTTTATACTAAGAGTGGGATCAATTTTAAAGAAATTGGTACTAATAACACTGCTTTTGACCGTATCTTTTTGGGCATAAACATGCAAGGTTGATGCTTCCGTGATCTCTAGAGGTTGTTTGTACGTTTGATAATTGGAATCATCAATCTTGAAATAGATTGTGGCTTTTGGGTCCACATTCCCAAGACTTACCGTAGTTTTTATTTTAAAAGCAATGTCTCCCTTTGCTATAAAAGGAGCTGGTACAATCAAAAAATCGTCGATGGATGTACTGGGTTCTGCCCCTTTTTTAGTACCCCATTGAGAGGGTTTATATGTCATAAAAAACTCTAAATCTCCCCCATTTATGATTTCTGAATGGTAAATAAATGAGCGTTCAAGCGGAGTTCCATTTAATTTTACAGACGCAACATAGCGGTTAGAATCACTCAAGTTGTTGGCCCTTATAGAAAATGTGTTTTGATTTTCGAGATGAATGCTTGCGGATTTAAATAGGGGTTTTCCAATGATATAGGTGTTGGAAGCAGGAGTCACAGGATAGAACCCTAAGGAACTAAACACATACCAAGCACTCATTTGTCCACAGTCTTCATTTCCCGAAATTCCATCAGGAGAATTGCTGTATAGGGTCGTTAAAATTTCATGAACCTTCAATTGAGTTTTATAGGGCTTATTGACAAAATTATATAGATAAGCCATGTGATGACTTGGCTCATTTCCGTGAGCATATTGTCCAATTAAGCCAGTGATGTCGACTTGCTCTCTTCCTGTGGTTTCAAGCTTTGCTGAAAACAAAGTGTCTAAGTTTGTTTCAAATTGAGCTTTGGATCCGAGTAAATTGATGTAGCCACTCAAGTCATGAGGCACATAGTTACTGTATTGCCAAGCATTGGCTTCGGTATAATTAAAATTTACTTCATAAGGGTTAAAAGGTTTAAACCAAGTGTTTTTAAAGCGCCCTCTCATAAATTGTGTATGAGGGTCAAATACGTTCTTATAATTTTGAGCACGTTGAATGTAGGTTTTATAAACTTCTGAAATACCGAGTTCATTTGCCATTTGAGCTAATGCCCAATCGTCATAGGCATATTCTAAGGTCTTTGACACAGATTCACTTTCGTTTTCCATAGAAATATATCCGAGCGATTTATAATCTGCCAGTCCTAGTTTGTTCTGTTGCGCACTGTGTTGCATTGCTTTTAATGCCTTGTGAGCGTCGTAATCTCTAATGCCTTTCATAAACGCATCAGCGATCACAGAAACAGCATGGTAACCAATCATACATCCAGTGTAATTAGCAGATAAATCCCAAATTGGCAAGATGCCGCCTTCATCAAATTTAGCTAAAAAGGTATTTATGAAATCATTTGTTTTGTCAACTTCAATGAGAGTATATAAGGGGTGTGTTGCTCTGTAGGTGTCCCATAACGAAAAGACGGTATGGTATTCAAATGCTTTTGATTGATGAATTTTTTGGTCCATCCCACGATAGCGGCCATCCACATCTTGATACAGGTTTGGGGCAATCATGGTGTGGTAAAGCGATGTATAAAAATTTGTTTTGTAGTCGCTGTTTTTAGAGGTTACGGAGATTTTATTGAGTTTAGAATTCCATTCATTTTGCGCCTCGTTTTTAAGTTTTTCAAAATCGAAATCCGAAATTTCTTCGTTTAAGTTTTGTTTGGCACCAGTTTCATCTACTGCACTAATACCAATTTTTACAAGGACAGGTGTATTTGTTGGGTTATCAAATTCAATAGCAGCTTTTTTACTTTCAAATTTGTAATTTTTTGCACCAATTGCTTTGTCCGATAGTTCGTAGGAAATTGTTTTTATAGGGTGCGAAAACTGTATATAGTAATAGAGTTGCTGGTTTTCAGCCCAAGCTTTGGAATGTCGATACCCGCTCAAAGAATAAGCATCAATTTGATGAATTTTATGATCTAGCAATAGGTCCCGATGTGCTAAATCTAGAATCAAAAATTGATTTTCTGAGGATGCATATTGATATTTATGCATGCCACTCCGTTTGGAAACGGTAAGTTCTACATCAACATTAATACGGTCTAAAGCAACTTTGTAAAACCCCGGTTCTGCAATTTCATTCTCGTGAGAAAAGTGAGCTTTATACCCTTCCTTGCCGTCGCTTCCATTATTAAAAATCACTTTATTGGAAGGCATTAACAAAATATCGCCATAATCGGAAACGCCAGTACCACTTAGATGGGTGTGAGAAAACCCATAAATATAAGAGTCACTGTAATGATAGCCAGAGCACCCATCCCAACCCTCCAATCGTGTATCTGGGCTCAATTGCATCATCCCAAAAGGGCGTGTTGCGCCTGGAAATGTATGCCCATGCCCCCCAGTTCCGATAAATGGATTTACAAAAGATAAGAGATTTAAAGGCTCTTTCTGTGAATCTCTAGAAGAATTTGTGCAATTAAAGACACTTAAAAGGATTAAAAAACAGTAAAATTTATAGCTCATAATTTGATTTAGAAATATACTAAAATTTTACAAATCTAAAAGTATCGTTAAATAAAAATATTAACTCTAATATCATACGCTTTTGTTTTACTTTTGCTGCTGACTCTTACTGATTATGATTCGATTAATAATTTTTATTTTACTTGTTTTAGCATTGGATTTTTATGCCCTTCAAAGTTTTAGAAGTGTGGTTAGAAATCCATGGATTACTTACGGATATGAGATTGTTTCTCTGATTGTACTTGGGAATATTGTTTATCAGGGAGTGACGTTTGACCGAGGTTCAGGAGCTAATTCTGGATTTTATTTGTCTTTTACGTTATTTGTATTGGTTTATGTTCCCAAATTAGTGCTTTTGGTTTTTATGTTTGGCGAAGATGTATTTCGTGTATTTGAAGCAGGAGTTAATTATTTCGTATCAAAATCAGATGAAAGTTCCGCACTTTTTCGATCTCGACGAAAATTCATCGGGCAACTTGCCCTCGGGATTGCAGCCATCCCCTTTCTTTCTATACTTTATGGAATTACAAAAGGAAAATATAACTTTAAAGTTTTAAAATACACATTAGAATTTGAAGATTTACCAGCGGGCTTTGACGGCTATCAAATCACTCAAATAAGTGATATCCATAGTGGAAGTTTTGATAACAAAGAAAAAATTGAATATGCGGTCAACCTTGTGAATGAACAACTTTCCGATGTGATTATGTTTACGGGTGATATGGTGAACAGCCAGTCCAAAGAAATGCGCCCTTGGAAATCGACTTTTTCAAAGTTAAAGGCAAAAGATGGCGTGTTCTCTATTTTGGGAAATCATGATTATGGCGATTATACGCGTTGGCCTTCCGATGAAGCTAAAGCAGAGAATTTTCAAGAACTGTTGGACATTCAAAAAGATATGGGCTTTGAATTGTTAAGGAATGAAAGTCGATTTATTGAAAAAGATGGCGAGCGTTTGGCAATTATAGGAGTTGAAAATTGGGGGAAAGGATTTAAGCAAAAAGGCGATTTGTCCTTAGCTTCATCTAAAGTGGAGCCAAATGATTTTAAAATACTTTTAAGCCACGATCCTTCGCATTGGCAATATGAAGTTGTCAAAGATCCAACGCATTACCATCTGACTTTGAGTGGGCACACCCATGGGATGCAGTTTGGAATTGAGATTCCGGGGATCATAAAATGGAGTCCTATTAAATGGCGCTATAAATACTGGGCAGGCATCTACCAAAAGGCCGGTCAGTACATAAATGTGAATCGTGGATTTGGCTTTTTAGCCTTCCCTGGACGGGTTGGTATTTGGCCAGAAATTTCCGTTATAACGCTTAAAAAACGGATTAATAACACATAAAGTTTAGAAAACAGTATATTTACCCCAAAATTATATTTATATTTATACAAGATGTGGGTATGAATAAGTATCATTATCATTGAAGTTTGATACATAAAACACCATGATATGTCAAAATTTGGAGAGTTAATTGATGTTGAAATCCCAGTATTGTTCGAGTTCTTCACAGAATGGAGTGACGAATCTGAAGCAATGCACGATGTTCTTAGAGATGTTGCTGCTGCGATGGGAGATAAAGCTCGAGTCATAAAAATTGACGTTGAAAAAAACCAAGACCTTGCAGAAGCACTTCGTATAAAAGGTTTGCCAACCCTAATTATATATAAATCAGGCGATATGAAATGGCGTCAGAGTGGTGAGCTCGATGCCAATACAATTATCGGAAGGATTCAGGAGTACATGTAAATTTTATAATTTCACATTCACTCCCTAAAGACCGTCCAACACATCCTCTTCTATCTGAGTAGGTTCTTCTTCTAATTCGCCGGTAAACAATCTAAGATAGCTGTTAAATTTTTCCATTTCCGCCTTTATAAACGTCTCGGTTTCATAGAGTGTTGTTATATCTACCAAGCTTCTATAGCGTTCTA
>Ga0209771_1002082_pt1 | contig 12410 bp, 11 predicted proteins | sample SaaInl59LU_5_DNA_FD_184639 | JGI IMG/M metagenome (GOLD analysis project Ga0209771, IMG submission 184639) | Marine microbial communities from expanding oxygen minimum zones in the Saanich Inlet - ESP_59LU_5_DNA (SPAdes) (version 2) | ecosystem: Environmental > Aquatic > Marine > Intertidal zone...
TGCAGCCATACCTAAAGCATATGCTCCTAAAGCTGCTGCATTATTTTTAATTCCTTTAACATTTAAATCATACTCACCGAACTCTTCTACTTTCTTTATAAGTTCTTCTGAAATGCTATCTGTACCGAATAAACTTCCAATGGCTCCTATTGCTCCTCCTACAGTGAAGGCTGCCATACCAACACCTAATGCAGTTAAACCAGCTCCTACAGCGGTCATTCCTAATCCACCTGCCATAAGTGCTTTTCCGTCTAACTCTTCTACAGATTTCATTCCTTCCACAATCTTAGGCATCATAAATGATAGAATAAGTCCTGAAATTCCTACTGCTGCGGTAAGCGTAACTATAACACCGGCTAATACGGCTGCACCTGACAATACTGCCGGATTGAATGCAGATAGTCCTTTAGCAAATCCAGATAATAGTCCACCGGTCTTAGGAGTTAATCCTTCTGGTAGAACTGCTTTGCCTTTAGCTGCACCTGCAGCTGCTGCTACTGGTGATGCTGCTTTCTTTTTTGAAAAGAATCCTTTAAGTGTACCTAGTAAACCTTTATTCTCTTTATCTTTACCTTTAGAAGGCATTATTTTAGCTTTTAGGCTACTAAAAATACCTCCTTTAGGTTTAGGTGCTGCAACTCGTTTTCCTGCTGCATCTCTAAAGAATGTTCTACCTTTCTTATCTACGCCTTTAATAGGAGCGTCTTTACCTTTAATTTTACTGAAGAGCTTACTAAGCATTCCTTGGTTTGCCGCTCCTGCTGGTGCTGGTGCTGTTTTCTTACCGAATAAACCTTTTACTTTAGATGCAGCGGCTGCTCCGACATTCTTAACAAACATTGGAAGCATTCTAGTACCTCTCATTTTGTTGAAGACTCCACCTAATGCTGATAATCCTTTAAGACCTAAAGTTATAGTTCCTCCAGCGATTGCTCCTGCTCCTAGTAATTTACCTACTAGACCACCGTTTGATAATAAATTTTTATTGGCACCTGTAAAAGCATCTTTGAATGTCTTAATTACCAGGTCTTTAATTCTCATTAAAGAAGCACCAATATTTTTAGGATCAAATGCTGCCTTAAGTTGTTTACCGAAGGCTAAAGCTCCTAATTTAATATTTTCCTGAAATTTATCAATTCTTTCTTGTAAAGAAACCATAGCCTGGGCTGCTTTGAATTGCATTTGACCGATTTCTTCTTGAGATTTTTTTTCGGCTTTGGCATTCATTTCTTTAGCCCCTGCATCTCTTGCAGTCATCTTCGACTGCTCATCCATTGAGTTTAGAGACTTATTAATTTCCTCTCCACTCATGTTAACGACCTTCCCGAACATTTCCTGAGCTAGAACATTATTCTTTAAGGCAGGTCCATGTTCTTTTATTAAGCGTTGTACTTCTGCCTGTTGAGTTGCTATATCTCCTGTCGCGGCAGCTGCTCTTAATTTATCGAGGTTGAGTTCCTTACCGAGCATTAACTCAGCTTCCATTTCATTAGCCATGGAATTTTCAAAATCAAGAGTGCCTCTGGCAGCAGCTTCAATTTTACTCATTTCCATTCCCATTTGTCGGGCGCCGTATGCAGCTTTAATTAATGCATCAGGATTTTTTGCATTGGCTGCTAATACCGTCTCAGACATATGAGCGATATCTTCGAATATAGCTCTAGGGGCAATTGCTGTTTTATTGAGAGCGTTAAGCTTTCCTACAGCTCCACCAATATCTGTTGTAAAGTCTTTAAATGACTTACCTATCTTAGCTGATATCTTAAATAAATGTGCGGCTGCTTCTGCGCCTACACCCATTCTATCAGTTAGAGCACCAAAAGTAGTTAACTGTTCTCCCGTAAATGATAAGGATGTACCAAGTGCATTATTTAATGATCCTACGAAGCCTGCAGCTTTTTGCAAAGGCATTCCTAGTTTTCCTGCTGCTGTAGATACAGCTTTCATAGAATGGGCTGCAGAAATAGCAGCTCCACCCATACCTTTTCTGATAGCTACGCTTACTTCAGAAGCTAATTTAGCTCCATCGAAAAGGTTTTTTAGAAACCCACCAAGCATGGCTGCTGATAGTGCTTTAGCAAATCCAGTAGCGGCTTTTAATCCGGCTCCTAATTTACCTGTACCTTGTGCGGCGGCATCTTGATACATCTTAGCTGCTGAGCCTAGTTCTCCAAATAGTAGATTGAAAGCGTCTCCAACAACAGGTATGTGCTTACTTAATGATTCACCAAGTTTAGCAAATGACTGTAAAAGTGAACCACCTGCTTTATTAATTTTTTCAATTTCTTTACCTAGTCCTTTTGCAGCATTAATAGACTGGTTTTGTTTATCTACCCTTTCGTCTAGTAATTTATTCTGGCCGGTAAGGTTAGAAGCACGTTGTCTAAATTCAGATTCTTCTTCTTTGTACCTTAAAGAAGCCGCTGTGGCTGATGCTTTGTCTTTTTCAGCTTGAGCTATCTTTTCTTTATTGCCTGTTGCGAGTGCTTCTTGATATTTAATCTCACCATCTCGCATTGTTTTAGAAGCTTCAATAGCTCGATCTTGAGCTATAGCATTATTAGCATCTATTTCTTTTTGAATAGCACCTCTAGCAGATATAAGCTTAGCATTTTCTTGCTCTGCTTTAACGATATTATTCATGAAGGATTTCCTAGCACTAGCACTTTTAAGTGTAGATACAGTCATTTTAGACATAGCCTCTTGAAGTTGAGAAACTTTGCCTACTTCTCCTGAAGATACAAATTGTTTTACCCCTAGGTCTTTAGCATTTTTTTGTAGAGCAGCAAACTCTTGTCCAAGTTGACGTATTTCGGCTTTTGCGGCTATCGCGCTTTGCCTCATTTCATCAAGCTGCTTTTTTCTAGCTTTTGATCCAGCTGCGTCTCCTAAAGGGTTGTTAATATCGTCTGCCATCTAGATAGTGTTCTTTTTTATAAATAGTAAAGGCCTCTATTATTTAGAAGCCTTTGTACTATAGGACGGTGATATATTCGGTCCTTTTGGAATATCATTAGTCGGTTTAGAATTTCCGCTTTCTTTATTCTGTTCTTCATAGAATTCTGCAATTCGTTTGAAGGTTAATCTTCTTAACCATATCGGCATATTATACACGGTGCCAAAATCATAGCCACCTTTACCATGAAACACTATTTCGTGTATTTGAGAAAAGAGTCCAGCTCTATACTCAGCCGCTTCGTTAGGCGTCAGGCCAAAAAAAGTTGATAGTGACCGGGACGTCGATGTCCTCCCCAACACCATTTTCGTCCACGTGGTACACTTTAAATTCAACATCAGGTTGTACTCTAGTATATTCTTCTCTTAATGCTCTTGCATCTTGAGCTAGTAGTCCTTGATCTACAAACTGTCTTATGGTAGAAGTTTCTCTGTCCCCATTAACTGAGGCAATAATATGTTTAAGTCTAGTAGACATAGAGGTATCATTATCTCTATTAATTTTCTTTAGACCTTGTACTTCTCTATCTACTTTTTTATCGTCTCCGTGAGTAAGTAGTTTAAAGGTTACTTCATTTCCACTTTTCGGTAAGGAAAAAGGAAAGTCTCCATTATCACTTGGAGTAGCATCTACAACTTCTTTTTCTTTGATCTCACTTAAATCAACTGTAATTGTTTGTCCTTTGTACTCAATATCATAATCTTTACCGTAAGAGAGGATTCGAGCTGCTACCATAATAGCATTCTTATCACCAATTAAGAGATCATCATAGTTAAAGTCTGTTACAAGGAGAGACTGAAGTAATTTATCAATAACGATACCTTTTGAGATATAGTTCTGATTTGTAAGGATATCCTCTTCTTTGGCAGTCATATACTTCATCTCGACAATACCACTACTTAGGGGATGTCCTTCGGGATAGTGTTTACCCTTCGAAGGTAATTCTACCTGTTCGGTAGGAATTTTAAATTTTGGTTCCATAAATTATTTTTAATGTAAACTAGTTTATAAATAAATATAGGCAATTTAAATTTAAGAACCAACTCTAAACCAAAAAAAAAGCCCCAATAAGGGGCTTCTTTATATATAAAAGTATTGTATCCTAGTAATTAAGTATGCAGTAATCCATGTTGATAGTAATTCCTAAATCAACTACTGCATCAGAAGACCAATCATACTGACCGAAATCTCCATTTGTAACGAATGCTCCTTTGATAATCCACTCTCCAATAACATCTCCGACAGGTCCTAGTACGTTAAGAGTTAAATCTTTCTTATAGAAGTCTGAATACCCAGCTCTACCAGTTACTGATTCGTATCCTAGTCTTGCCCATTCCATTACGGCTTGTGCTCCACTTGGAGTAATTGGATCGTATAAAGTCATAGTCATCTCTGCCCATTCTCTTTTACCTCGGATTTTTCTGTATGTGTTGATGTGATCAAGCTTCACTACATTATCCGTAAAGGTAGGAGCTTTGACGTTCTTTATCATGAAAGATGGAATTGCATCGATATACATGATAAATCTATTTTGAACCTTCGGCTCGAAGGCTCTGAACATTATTTCGTTAGGATCTAATACTGCCATTTTATTTGTCGTTTATTATAAATATTATACTTTTAAATTATTCTCCCAATGTAGCTCCAGTTGGTTGGATAACAAAGTCTAATGTAATGAATTCCGCTGTTTTAGCTGGCTGGATAAAGATCTGACCTACTAGTTGGTTTCTGTCGATTACATCAGCAGTGTTATTTGAATCGTCCATTACAACTCTATAAGCGTAAAGTCCTTGTCTCTGTACTACTGATTCTAAATATGGATTAACGTTTGCTAAGAAAGTGTTTCTAGTTGCGATAGTATTTTGTTCGAATACTAAAACCTTAGCTTGATCTCCTAAGAACTTCTTAAGATCGATCAATAATCTTCTTACATTTACACGATCCAATGCTGATTTTTTCTTCTGTAAGGTCTTTTGACCGAATACTGAAATACCAGATCCTGGGAATGTAGCGATTGGGTTAACATTTGCAGCATATAGTGTATCTCTATGAGCTCTTGTTAATTTTCTTTCTGCTTGAATTACGTTAGGAATACCTCCTCTAGTTAAACCTGCAGGTGCAAACCATGGTGCAGCAGCTGCATCTGTAAATGCATATACTCCAGGAATAACAACTGATGCAGGAGCAAATTCTAATTTACCTGTAGAAGAACCTATCTGTACCCATGGCCAGTAAGAAGCTGCATATGAGCTATTTAATACTGCTGCATGTCCAGCGGCTCCAGCTACTGTACTTCCATAAGGTGAAAGGTCAACTACTGCTATTGAATCTCCTCTATCTGATGCTAGGGAAATCATTGAGTCTAATTGTACTTTGTGATCTCCGAAATTGTATATAAGACCAGGTGCTGAAATAATGTTAAATACATATTCGTCCTGGTTAGTTAGTAATCCAAAGGCGTTTTCGTAGTCTGAACCTACAAGACCTTGAGTATTACCGTTAGTAATATCTCCAAAGTGTTTGTTTGGCTCATCAGATTGATAGTTTTGACCAGCTGCACCAAAGAACGAACCAGAAGATGCAATTGGTAATGAACCTGTATAAGCAGCTTCTCTTACATTAATACCATCGTTAGATAGATAGTTAAGTGTTAATCTGTCTACAGAAGATACTCTAATATATTTAGATCTGTTAACGTATGTTCCAACAGTACTTAGGTATGTTCCATCTGCTCCTGCGTTAAGACTCTTATATTGGTCTCCAATCACTTTAGCGATGTACCCTGAACTGTTAGGATCTAAACTTAGATCGTTAAAAGATTCTAATACTGTTTTTGATTTGTTGTTGTCATCACCTCTTCTAAGAGAAAGTGAGAATGTACCAGCTCCAGAATCTATATTTGAGATTTCCCATCTGATGTTATCACCAGAACCGGAAACTAAAGATCCGTCACTGTTTAATGCGCCAGCATCTCCTGCTCCTGTTGAGTTATTCAACAAAGATCCTTTACCTAGTGTCTGTAAAGTAAAAGGAGCTGCACCAGCATCTGCTGCTGCGATAGAAGAGTTACTTGCTCCAGTAAAGGAACCGTTAACTACTCTAGTTACTAAAGCAGAGTTACCACCTTGCTCGAAGTATGATTTTACTGCTACTGAAGTTAAAAATTCAAATTTGCCTGAACCTGATTCGAAAGTTGTTCCAAAAATTCTTTGGTAATCGCCGTATGACGTTACAACTGTAGGTTCAAAAGTTGGTCCTTTTACTGCAGGACCCACAAAAGCTGCTCCAGCCTCTAATGCTGCAGGTGCTATAAAGGATCTATCTAGCTCGTTTGATAGGACCCCTGGTGAGATTAATGATTCTGCCATTGTATCTTAAATTAGATTATTCGTTCTTTAATAAATATCGTTGTTAAATCGAAAACTGTTGATTAGTGCTAAAGTTCTATTAACAATAATAAATAGGAATGAATGGCCGAAAACAGTTTTAGATTGAATTAAATTCACCTGTTGACAGATTGACTGTCCCTTTACCGTATTTCTCTTCTAAACTTTTTGCGAGTGTTGTTTCTTTTTCTCTTAAACTTTTAAGAAAATCTTCTGCGCGTTCTCTTCTTTGTTCAAGATTAATCTCTGCGATTCCTATCAACCCCATTTCTTTAATAATTAGCTCGTTTTCTTTCTGAACGGTATTAATTACTTGGATCTCTTGTTCTGTAAGTTTGTTACTTTTCATGTTCTTTGTTATTAGCAATAATTAAATCTGTATCTTCTATTATTTTTATTCCGGTGCTCTCTATAAATTCTGTCCAAAATATACTTCCTTCATACCCTTTTCCGTATTCATTTATGAGTTCTTTATTTAACTCTAGAGCGTCCTTATAGTTAAATGTAGTGAAAATTTTATCAAATGCCAACTTAGTTCCAGAAAATACTCTTTCGTCTAAAGTTCTATAATACGTTTTACCGAATATACAACTATCAATAGTAGTGTCATTTAATATAGGTCTACACTGTACTTTAGCTTTAGTATAGAACTTATTTAAATCTCCTGAGTAGGGTATTATGTCCGTATCTATATTGGGTTTAAATTTAATTACTGTATCACAGTCGCTCTTTATTAAACTATATGCTTGTGATGTAGAATAGAAATAAGACATTAACTTTTCTTGGTCTGTAAGATCTTCTGCAACAAAAAAAAGTTCTTTACAGTACTTCTTATATCTATTTAGTTTATTAATCCAACGAGCATTATCTTGAGTATTCCAAGTATGTACACATAATGTAGTATCTTTATCTAAAAATGGTATTATATTATCGGACAGGTTGTGTAGAAAACCTGAAATTATAACTGCTTTATTCATAACGTGCAATATGATCGCTGCAAATACCTAAAGTATGTTCTGTAGGTTTATTATCAGTCACTTCTGGCATTACTAATATACCTCTATCAAAAGGTTCTATTGACCAAATATACCCTTTAGAGGTGAGTACTCCTTCGTCTACATTATGTCCAAAGTAATTTAACTTCATACCTGTTGAGTCTATTTCATTAAGCTTAGAAAGTGATGCTCTGTCTTTACAGTGTATCCACAGTTTATTGTGATGCTTCTCAATTAATGCAAATGGAAAATCATATAAAGGTTCATCATGACCTAAATAGAACTTACCGGAATGAAACCATACATCTATCTCACAATTAAAGCCATATTGTAACGCTTGAAGAATGTACGAAGGTTTATTCTCCATTTCCGGTCTTGGACCGTTTATATTACCTCTATGTGAGATTAAAATCATTTATAGTTCTCTAAATAGTTCTTTAAGTCTTCAGGTGTTCCTAATCCCCACATATTATCAACATTGAAAGTACGTATTTCTTTTTTATCTTTTATCGCTTGATTAAATACAGGGCAAACATAAAACTCATTATTTACTCTAATATCTTCTTCTATCATCTCTTCTGCATACTTAACAAAATCAGATCCATTCTTCCAATAATAAAAACCTACAGTTGCTAAATCCGATATTGGATTCTTTTCTGCTACTTCAGTTACAAGTCCTTTGTCATCAGTTTTAGCAAAACTCCATTTAGGATGAGTTGCTTTAAATGTCACTATACCTCCATCAGCTTCTGTTTCATTCATCTTATACATAAACTCGTTAGAGTCCCATTCTACAAATTGGTCTGAGTTAGCAAAGAATAAAGGGTTATCTGTGTTGATATGTTCTTTGGCAAGCAATGCAGTACAAGCAGCTCCTTCTGTAATACCGTCTACTTCTACTATCTTACAACCTGGTGTGATTAAGTCTAATAACGTATCTAAGTTGTACTGCTTTCTATGTTCTTTTTGTACTACGTAAATAAAGTTAGCTTTTATATTAAGGTTGTCTGTAACTACTTGAATCATTGGACGACCCTTTACGTCTATAAGGGGTTTTGGAAAGGTATATCCTGCTTGTTGAAACCTACTTCCAGCACCGGCCATAGGAATTAAGACATTAAGGTTCTGGTCTCTCCATGCTGGTGTTGATTGTTGTTCTCCCATTTCTATTTCTGTTATTTTTTTAAATATATTAGTATAGGTAACCTCTTTAGTGTTTTTAACTCGTAAAATATAAGACTTACTTCTCGCTGCAGCAAGCAGCCCGTAAGGAGAATCTTCTACTATCAAAGTCTCTTCAGGTAAGCATTTCATTTTTGATATTGCTTTCCAGTACATTTCTGGATGAGGTTTACTATTATCTACATCTTCATTCGATATAACATAATCCATGTATTCCATAATACCTAACTTAGATAATACTGTCAATACTGTTTTACGTATAGAGTTAGAGCATACTGCAAGTTTATATCCTTCATCAACTAAACTCTCCATAATAGATTGTAAAGTTTGATTAGGTTTTAACTCTTTAAGTTTCTGTTGAGTTAACTTTTGTTTTAACTCCCAAATTGCCTGATGGTTATCTGTAGGTAGTTCTTTTTCTTTAGATAACATTTCTAGTTTTTGAAATGTTTTTAATCCGTCGTAGGTAGATAGGTGTTCATTCCAACTTATTGCATACTCCTCTCCTAATGCTTCGTTCAAAGCTTCGTAATGAATATTTTTAGCTTCTACTAAAACTCCATCTAAATCAAATATTATTAATTTTATCTTACTCATTTAATATACTATATAAATGCTCTGCCCAAGCAGTATGGCAGATATCTGTAGGGTGATTAATTCCATAGTACTTTGGATTACTGTTATCAGACAATCGGTACTTATCTTTAATATACGAATCAAAATGCGAATATACAACTTTTTCGTCAACCCATTTAGATAAATTTAGATTCCTACCTGCATACTTATCAATCCTTTGAACATTATCAAATGCATTAAAAAAAAGGTAGTCTATATTTCTAGAATCTAAATAATTCTGTAATGCAAGGTAGTGCATAGTACTAGTTAAATCCATATTAAAAATGTCCTCGTATTCATCTAGTGGTAATGTCATATTTTCATCATGAGGCCTTGCTTGAGCTAACTTGTACTTACCTTTATCTTCTGTTTTAAAAACCGGTACACGTAAAGGTGATGACCAACCTACTATAACAAATATATCTTGCTTTCCTTGACTTAGTAACCATTCAACGCTTCTTATAGTGCTATGTAATATACCTTGGTTATCATCACCTAATCTACCTGCATTCCAAGTCTCAACGTCTAGTAATCTGCCAAGTACTTTAGGCCATATCTCACTATCGTAGAATTTTGCCATAACTCTTTTATTCCGTGGCATACTAAAATCGGCACTTCTTCCAAAATGGGGTACAATATTATACCAGTCTAAGTCCATTTTAGACTCCCAGTTGATTGTCTGTGCTGGGCTATCTCCTTGAGTCCAGCTGTCTCCGTTAGTTAATAGTACTTTCATATAAATCTACCTCTATAAAATTTATGATTGAATTCTTCTTCTGAGTCAAATTTGTTTAAGCTTAGATATTGTTGAAATGGTATTTTAAGGCTGAATTCTTTTAGTTCTTTTGCCATAGCTGCATTTATAGAAACTTTTCCATCTCTAGTATCATCTATTCCCAATATTGTAAAATGTCTTTCCAGCACATCTGCTCCGTTAAAAATTGCAATCTTAGGTACTTTTAGACCATCTTCCCAGGGGTTAGAATGGTCACTATATCCTATAGAATCTAATTTCATAGTAGATTTCAAAAAAGCAATATTATGAAGTTGTGCATCTTCAAATTTAGTCGGGTATTTACAGGTACACTGTAACATTGTATACTTAATACCTAACCTATCTAAATTTATTTTAGTTCTTCTCATTTCTGAAAAGGTTAGGGAAGATGTTGAGAAAAATAACTCTTCAAATTCTACCCCTTCTAGTCCTTTACCGTAATCAAAAGCAGGAATTGAATACCCAGAAAGTTTAAGTTTTTTATATCCTAATCTATTGAACCTTTCTATTTGCTTTTTAGAAAATAAAGTAGTCATAGGCTCAACTCCGTACTCTCTACATTTATCAATAAAGAACTTTTCATCTTCTTCTGATAGTTCTAATCCTTTAAGTCGTTTATGCTCAGGTTCATATGGTCTAAAGTCTTCGTACTCTTCTCTTTGAGCTAAAGAGTCTGCGAGTATAGTTTGTATCTTTACGATATCACAGCTTTCAGATGCTGCTTTAATCATTTCTTCTAATAATTTCAAATCACCGTTATGGTTCTGACATAATTCAGCTATTATTCTCATATGAGTATTTTTTCTATTACCCTTTTATATGCTCTTTCTTGAGCACCGATTGCGGTGCCTCCGACGTGCGGTGTAATAATTAAGTTTCTATGTTTCTCTACCTTTAATGGGGTAACTTTAGAGTCATGTTCATGTTGTATAACGTCTGTAGCATACCCTAGAACTTTATTTGAATAAAGGCTATCTAAAATGTCATCTTCATTAACTACTTCTCCTCTACTAGTGTTTACTATGTATATAGGATTTTTAAATTTGCTAATGTATTCTTTGTTGATTAACTCAATATTATTAACTTGTAAGTCTATATTGATACTGAGTATATCTGTATCTTCAAAGAATCCTGGATCTTCGAAGTCTATATCTTTTGCTAATACTGATTTGTATAACTTTTTAGTTCTTGTTTCTAATAGTTGACCAAGTCTACCGTATCCTAATATACCTAAAGTTAAATCAGAAAGTTGTTTTAACGGCTCTAAATTACGTGTTAAGCAAAGTGTTAAGTATAGGTTATGTTCAGCAGTAGAGCTAATATCCCAAAGTACATCATCATTTTTTATACTCGTTATATTAACTAAGTCCGCTGTGATGTGGTTAGTACCTGTAGATGGGCTGAGGATGCTAGTAGTATTAGCTTTTTTAATTATCTCGTTATTAACTACGCAGTTTCTATAGTTAGGAGCAGAAAAGATATAATCTACCGGAACTACTTTTTTAGATATGTCTATACATTCAAACTTGTCTTCTACAAAAGCACTGAAGTTTGGTAAATGTTTATATGGAGTAAGAAAGCCTATTTTCATCCTAAAAGAAATTTATCATCAATAATATACTCTTTATATTCTTTTCCGGTTGTCCAGTATTCGTGTTCGCAGTTTATAACCATAACTTTTTCATCCTGTGTTTTACTAAGTGTGAAATCTGGATGAGCTAAGAACATTAGTTCTTCCATTATACGTTTTGTTTTAAATGTATTCACTACTAAACAGAAACCTTTATGTTGATTTAAGTTGACATAGTACCTAGCAGTTGCTCTAGGTGCTTGTATAAAGTTAAATGCTGTCGTAGTATCAGTAACTTCCTCACTACTAAACATATTATACATACTTTCTGCCTTGTCTATATCTTCTTGAGTATAGTTATTTCTTTCTAATGCTTTTAATAGTCCGTTTTTTTGATGCGTACCCGGGTTGCCTCTAGGAAAATGATTACGTTTGTGTTCTGTTAAGGATTCAAAACTTCTATTAAACCAATAGAATCTTGTTTTTTTACCAGTATCTATATCTCTTTCATTAATATTAAATCCAGTAAAATAGTGTATAAGAGTATTTACATTACGTTGGTTTGCTTTCTCTAGTTCTTCTGGGACTGTTGTATAGATATTTAATTTATTATTGTATAGTATTCTAAAGTACTTATCTGTTAGTAGAAAAGTATTTAATAGGTACCGGAAACTAGGGTGTGCTGGTGCAGTTTTTTCGTGGGATGTACCGTGAGCGTCGATGTAGGGTATTGATTTCGCGTAAACATTAAAAGCTTTTAGTATAGGTGTATTATGTGGCTCATGAAACTTACAGGGTAATGGGTTATCATAGCTTTCATCAACGAATCCATACTTAACATGACTCATATCTGAATATTTGTTATACACTATAGGAGTATGACTTTCCATTAATTCTTCGACTGTATTGACTTTTTTCAATATACTCTGAG
>Ga0209771_1002093_pt1 | contig 12371 bp, 7 predicted proteins | sample SaaInl59LU_5_DNA_FD_184639 | JGI IMG/M metagenome (GOLD analysis project Ga0209771, IMG submission 184639) | Marine microbial communities from expanding oxygen minimum zones in the Saanich Inlet - ESP_59LU_5_DNA (SPAdes) (version 2) | ecosystem: Environmental > Aquatic > Marine > Intertidal zone ...
CCATCTCTGCCTGAGCTAATAACATAGCTGCTGGGTCTTGTGGTGGCTGTTGCTGCGCCTGAGCTTGTTGCTGTTGCAGTAACTCTTGCTCTAGCTCTGGTGTAACTGGCTTATAGTATCTTTCACTATTGCGAATACCCGTCATCGCTAACATATCTGCTAGTGTGTTACGGATATTAGTAACACCTACGACTGGGTTCTGTGCGCCATACGACTGATACACTTGCATCTGCATCTGCAAAGTCTGTTGTAAGGCTATTAGCTTCTCTTGCTCTTTACCAGTACCTAAACCTACGTTAACAGACATATCCATGTCAGAGTTCCATGAGCGAACATCCATAGGGATAAACTGACCGTTAAGGCGAATAAACTCCTCATCATCAGCGTTCTTAATCATGCAATCTAACATCAGCTTAAATAAGCGTTTAAAGCCACCCTCAGCTAGATTACGTGCAATGACTTCAATCTGCCCTGCTCCGCCCTCTACAGTCGCTTTGACGGCTGTTGCTGTAGCACCTTGTAGTGCATCGCTGTCTAAACCTAGTGATGCTTGTGAGATACCTGTCTTATCAGAGACTTTCTGGTCTAAGTAACCCATGAATGGTAGTACTTGACCTGCTACGAATGGGGTCTGTAAATCACGTACTGCACCTGATTGCTTAACTCGGATAATCGCACCGATCTCATTATTGAGTACGTCATCTACGTTAACTAAGTCCTCGATAATCTCACGCTGTGGGTTGTTCGTTAGTGCTACGTTATCTAAGATACCACGTAAGACACTGGTAGTAGCGTCTTGCTCGTTGATGAGGATATCAGCAATAGAGCGACCAAAGAATGAGTGAGGCTCTGGGTCTGCTTCAAATACTGCAAATGGGTTATCTTGCACTGCTTCAAAGTCTAATACTTCATGGTTAGAGCCACCAGTAATAACCTTATGTAATACTGGAATACCCGTACCCTCTACGTCCATCTTGATATAAGACTCACACACCATGACCATCTTCATGGATGGGTCTAGGTTTTCATCTTCTTCTTGACGGTCAGAGAAATAACCTTGTCGTGCAAATTGTTCTTCGTCCAACATAGTGTCAGACTCGTTCATGCCATCTAACTCTACTACGTCATCATACTCAAAGCCCATAGCGACTAAATCACCTACGCGCATCTCGGTACGTTGACCAATAATGTAGAAGTCATCCATAGAAGTAGCGTTACGGTCTACGTATAGCTCCTCTGGTGGCACTGACTCGACTTTAAGGTCGCCTGAATAGTATCGACGCACTATCTTGGCATCATGGCTTACAATGCCATTCTCGTCCGTCATAGTGTGTTCTAGTACTTCTGTGTCAGGGTCATTGACTAACAAGCTAAACTCATCTTCATTCAGGTTTGTATACTCGTAAGAGTCAGACTTTTCTTTCTGTTCATAGTAAACCTTAGCTACACCTACTTTCTTGAGTAACGCGTCATGGATAGCATCAGCTAGGACTGTGTAGCCCTTGCACTGATTAAACTTGTAACTACAGTAAGATGTGGCTTGGTCTGATACTGGTGCCTGGTCTGGTCGTCTAGGGATAAACTCTACTGGACGATCCGTTGATAAGAACACACGCATAAGCGCTGGCTTAATGTTACGGATGGTATCTCGTACTTTAGTATCTACTACTTTAGAACGACCTATCTCGGACTCAATATCTACCTTGCCGTCATAGTAACGCTGAGCTTTAATGCGGTCTTCTGCAATCTCTGACTGTATAAAGTCTACTGCGTCATCTACCGCACTTGATACTATGTTCTGAATATCATCTTTTTCTAATGGCTTCATGTTAATCCTTACTGCTGCGATACTTGGATAGCTTGCTGCTGAGTTGCTCGCTGGGCTGATTTGCCCATTGTATCAGCAATAGTCTTAATTTTCTGCTCTAATCTAGCAAGTGCTGTATTGTCGGTAAGCGCTGCTCTAACAAGGGCTGGGTCTTCTGAGAATATCACGTTAACCACCTGCATACGCTGCTGTGGAGTCAGACCGCTAGCCGCTTTCTCGAATAACTGGCTAATCATCTGCATACCTGCAACTGGACTTCCTGATAACGTATCTACCACCTGACCTACATTAAAGTTCTGACCTGCTCTAGCTCGCTCTTGTTGCAATGGAGCTGTTGGTGAGCCTGCCATGGATGGCATCTTCTGCTTAATTTCAATATTGTCGGCTGTGCGCTGCATCTGAGCTACAATTCCGTCAACTTGGTCAGGCTCTAATGACATTCTAAGAATCTTGCCGATATTCTTATTCTCATCAGCTAAGTCTCTAAATGCTGTACCAGTCTGCATCTTCCTGTTAATGGCATTCATTAAACCAGTACGGTACGCTTTAAGCTCTGTCTCGCCCATATCGCCTAAAGCTATCTGAACTTCTTCTGGGTCTTTAGTCAGCGCTTTTCTACCTAACTCCAGCGCATCTTTAGCTCCGAATCTAGTCTGAGCTACTGCTCGTGCGCGTCTAACGTCAGGGAACTCTGTATCAATAGCGCCTTTAATGGCTCTGGTGGTATCACCTGCCACCTCACCTAATGCGCCCTGACCTGCCATATTTGACTGCTGTGTAAAGTCACGCATAGCGCGATAAATCATTTCAGCATCTTGAGCTGTTGGCTGACGCACCATCTGTATAGCGCCTGCATCATCCTTAGCAAACAATGGCACTAAATTTCTCGCTCGGTACACCTCAGCAACATCATCAGCAGCTTTAGGGAATCGCTGTATAATGTCCTGTAATTGACCTATCATGCCACTAGATGGACCACCGCTTCTACCGAACGATCGTGAATATAAATCGTTAACTTGAGACCTTAGCTCATCATCTTCCATCTGCGCCCGTCTAAGCTGGTTTCCACTCTGACCAGCAGTAAGCCCAGACTCTAATGATGCTTGACCTGCCGCTCTCTGTGTGGCTTCTCTTTGAGATGTGCGCTCTAGTATCTCTCTAGCTGCTTCACCACCCTCATTAACATAGTTCTTTAACGCTATAACCAAGGTTTTATTGTCGGATATCGTCTTGCCGTCCATTACATCAGCTAGGATTTCTTCCTCATTCTTGCCCGTAATATCCACTAAGCGCTTCAACTCAGCTTGGACCGCATCACTGGCTTTATCGCCCATCTTCTCTCTGGTATAGGATAATAATTTATTTCCTAGTGCGCCAATGCCTTTAGATAAAGCATAACCCAGACCACCTGCGGCAGTACCTACTGTCGTACCCATGCCAATGTCACGCATAGTCTCACCTAACTCCTCAGCGTCTGAGTAGCCATAAGCTGCTAAGGCTGATTCTGCTGCAATGGGTGCGGCACGTTGAGTAATAGCGCCAATTCTTGATAATGGAGCTGCTGCGGCTACTGGTGAGCCAGTTCTAGCTGCCAGTAAAGTGGTAGGGATAGCACCTGCAATCTCATATCCTGCTGAACTAAGCGGGTTCTGCTCTTGATATGATGCCAGTTGCGCTCTAAGCGCATCTCTTTCTTGCTCATAGTCACCACCTGCTACAGATTTGACACCAGCTTCAATCTCCTCGCCAAAGCCTAGGGAAGCACCTTGAATAAAGGCTCTTAGTCTCTGTGGCTCTGACAGCTCTTGATTAGCCTTAGCTCTAGCTTCAGATGGCGATAGAGCTACTGGTGACTCTACAATGTACTTGTATTCTTTACCGCCTATCTCAACTTTTACTCGATACTTTTTCACTGTATCTCCTCCACACCAGAGTCTGACTGAGTAACTTTAAATGATGGTAACTGTGTAGGTATATCTTGAGCTGTATTCTGGCGAATATACTCACTATACGTCATGCCGCTTTGTGATAATGTTCTAGCTTTCTTTCTGATCTCATTAGCTAACTTAGCTTGCGCTTGATACTTATTCTGAACGTATACACGCAATTCTTTTGGACCTAGGTTCTGAGGAATCTCTGTGCTTAATGCTAACTGCAACTCGGTATCACTCAATGCGCCAAAAGTAGCAGAGTTAATCACTGTAATACCTAGCTGATTAGCCGCACTTCTTAGTGACGCTGTGGCTTCATTTAGCACTGGCAGTCTAGACATGATAAAGCCAGTATCAGCGCCCTCATCAATATTCCTAATGATACCCTCATAAAGCGGCAACTTAGACTGGATTGAGCCTGCTTGCTGCATTGCTAAAGCTGCTTGTTCTTGCGCTTTCTGCATGTCAGAGAATCTTAGTTTTTCAGTAGTTTCTAGCCTAGCTAGTTCCTCTCTGGTTAATTGATTTGCGCCCTCAATATTTACTCGCTGACCACCACGTACAATGTACTGCTGACCAGTTACGGGGTCTACACTAAGACCGCCTGTAACCGAGCTGCTCTTACCCATCTGCAAAAAGTCCTCATAAGAGCCTTGATAGCCTTGCTGTTTAGCAAACTGAAACTCACGCACTTTAGATGGCTGCTCTGTAGGTGAGCTAAGCTTGCTTTTCATAAGCTGTGAAGCATAAGCCATTAACATCTGAGGATTACCCTCTAATGATTTTAATGTAGCTTCATCCACACCCTTAGCACGTAAGAATTCGATGGTCTTATTTGCTTGCTGGTTGATTAAACCCTGCTTCTGACGCTGAGCGATATTACCCTTTGCCAAGTCAATTAAGCCTTGGTTAGGGTTAATAGTCATACCCTGTAAGCCGATAGTTAACTTATCAGCTAAATTAGGGTTCTCATCAAAGTAGTTACCAATCTTGTCAAACAAGTTCATATTAGCGTCTCCCTGACATTGCTTGTGCGCCTAACGATAAAAAGTCGAATAAGCCTGGAGTCATTGTGTTCTGTTGCTGCTGCTGACCAGTCTGTGAGCCACTGTAAGCACCTATAAGCGTATTTAACGCATCTTGTGGTGAGTTGTAGTAGCCCTGAGTTTGGTCTCTGCCAGCGTTGATTAGAGCTTGCATTAGGGCTTGTTGCTGATTACCTGCTGCCATCTGGTTCTGGTTAAGCGTGTTACCCATGTTAAAGCCTAAGTTAGATAAGCTACCTAACTGACTACCACCTGCTAATGTCTGGTTACGGTAGTTCATGCCAGCATTCTGATTAGCTAGCTGGGCTTGCAAGTCATTAGCCATATTGGTCTGAGTCATGTTATTTGCAGCGTTAGCCCCAAACTGACCTGCTTGGTTCATAGCGCCCATATTAGCCTGAGTCATTTGATTCATTGATGCTTGGTTAGCCAATGATGCTTGGTTAGCAGCACCTGCTCCAAATTGACCAGCTTGGTTAATTGCACCCATATTCGCTTGAGCCATCTGGTTAGCAGCCGCTTGATTTGCTAATGATGACTGATTCAATGCACTTGCGCCAAATTGTCCAGCCTGATTTCTAGCGTTCATGTTCGCTTGAGTCATCTGATTAGCTGACGCTTGGTTAGCTAACTGAGCTTGGTTGGATGCTCCAGCCGTGAACTGGTTAGCCTGATTTCTAGACGACATATTAGCCTGTGTCATCTGGTTTCTTGATGCCTGATTTGCCATCTGAGCCTGATTAGACGCGCCTGCTGTGAACTGGCTAGCTTGGTTACGCGCATTCATGTTAGCTTGTGTCATCTGGTTTCTAGCAGCCATATTCTGCTGCCCAGCCTGCATTTGCGCTTGCTGGTTAGCTAATCTTGCCGTATTAGCCGCACTCGCACCGAACTGACCTGCTTGATTCATGGCATTCATGTTAGCTTGCTGAGTCGTCAACTGGTTCTGAGCGTTCTGACTTTGAGCCTGTAAGCCTAAGTTCTGATTCGCTAGGTTAGCTTGGTTTATACTGGCTTGATTAGCTAAGTTAGCTTGATTCTGAGCTGCTGCCCCAAACTGTCCAGCTTGAGCTAATGCTTGTTGGTTCGCCTGTTGTGTAGCAAGTCTATTCGCTGCACTGGTAGACTGAGCTTGCAAGCCTGCCTGTTGGTTCGACTGGCTAGCCGTTAATTGAGCAGCCTGGTTAGCTAAACGTGCTTGATTACCTGCACTTGCTCCAAACTGTGATGCTTGGTTCAATGCGTTAGCGTTAGCCTGCTGCGCTGCCAATGTATTAGCCGATGTAGTCGTGCTAGCCTGTAGACGTGAAGCCTGGTTAGCTTGGCTCGCTGCTAGGTTAGCAGATTGATTAGCTAGAGCCGCTTGCTGTCTATTCTGAGCCGTAAACTGACTTGCCTGATTCTGAGCTGCTTGGTTAGCTGCTTGAGTGCTTAGTCTGTTTGCTGCGCTAGTGGTCTGAGCCTGTAGCCCTGCTTGTTGATTAGCTTGACCTGCTGTTAACTGAGCTTGTTGGTTAGCTAATTGAGCTTGATTTCTAGCTGTAGCCCCGAATTGGCTTGCTTGGTTTTGAGCCTGCATATTTGCCTGCTGCTGAGCAAGTCTATTAGCTTCAGTAGTGCTTAATGCTTGCAAGTTAGCAGACTGATTCGCTTGACCTGCTGTTAAGTTTGCAGCCTGATTTGCTAGTGAAGCCTGATTGCGAGCTGTAGCACTAAACTGATTTGCTTGATTAGACGCTTGCTGATTAGCTTGTTGCGCTGCTAATCTGTTTGCCTCAGTAGTGGTTCTAGCTTGCAGTCCAGTTTGCTGATTTGCTTGGCTAGCTGCTAGCTGGGCTTGCTGGTTGGCAAGTTGTGCTTGTTGTCTATTTTGAGCGCCAAACTGTAGCGCCTCATTGCCAGCTTGCATATTTGCTTGCTGTGTAGCTAGACGGTTAGCGGCACTTGTTGTTTGCGCTTGAAGTCCTGCTTGCTGGTTGGCTTGCTGTGCGTTCAACTGCGCCTGTTGATTTGCTAGCTGAGCTTGGTTGCTTGCTTGTGCGCCAAACTGTGAAGCGGCTTGTCGTGCTTCTTGGTTAGCACGTTGAGTAGCTAAAGTGTTGGCTGCTGACGTTGTACCAGCTTGTAAGTTAGCTTGCTGATTTGCTAATGCTGCTTGTTGCGCTGTAGCTACGTCTTGACCTGCTAGTGCTGCTTGTTGTGCAAAACCTTGTGAGCGTAATTGCGCTGAGGTCTCTGCTGCTTGCTCTAATGCTGCTCGGTTAGTTTCCGCCTCTACGACACCTTGACGTGAGCCACCGAATGCATTGGCTGCTGTGGCTTGTGCGCCAACATTGTTCATCTGCATTTGACGCTGACGCTCAATGTCTTTCATCGCATTATCGACTACTTGCTGCTCGTATGGGTTTTTATATAGCCCCATGTTTTGAGCAATAGTCTGACTACCCACCTGGTTAGCAGATATAGGACTAACACCAGTAATAGTAGATGCATTAAAGCCTTGACCAGTAACATTTTGAGCATTGACATTTTGAGCATTGACATCTCTTACTCCAGCCATGCTTCTAGCGTTATAGCCCTGTCCAGTGACGTTTTGAGCGCCAATACGCTCAGCGTTAACATCTCTAGCGCCTGATATTCTGTCAGCGTTATAGCCTTGACCTGATACATTTTGAGCGCCTATGTTTTGAGCGTTGATATCTCTAGCACCAGACATTTGACTTGCATTGTAGCCTTGACCGTAAACATTTTGAGCGCCTAATCTCTCGGCTCTGATATCACCTACGCCCTGCATGTTTTGAGCGTTATATCCTTGCCCATAGACGTTTTGTGAGCGTATATCTTGACTTGTTACTGGTGCAGCACCGCTAACGGTAGAGGCTCTATATCCTTGACCGTAAGTGTTTTGAGCGCGAATGTTTTGCTGTCTAATATCGTTTACACCTGAGATGGTAGGTGCTTGATAACCTGTTGCGCCTGCCATAGCTCCACGCACATTATTAGCTTGGATTTGATTAGCGCCTTGCATTGTCGATGGTCTATAGCCTTGCGATCCAGTTGTAGCTGCACTCATCTGACTAGCTGTGCCTTGAGCTGCATTATAACCTCTAGAGCCAGCTAAAGCTGCACTACCTTGAGCTGCATTGTAGCCAGTGCTTGATGCTCTTGCTGCTTGACCTAGCGCTGCATTATAGCCAACACCTTGAGACATAGCTGCTTGAGCTGTTGCTGGGTTATAACCAATGCCTTGAGCTAGAGCTGCTTGCCCAGTAGCTGGATTGTAGCCTTGAGCCTGACCTTGTTGAGCGGTCACTGTTGTTGGCATCATGCCTAATGCTTGACGCGTAGTGCTTAGCGCATCAGTATACGCTTGAGCAGACTGATTAAATATGTTTGGCTGAGCTGGTTGACCACCTAAATTAGTTCCTGCTCCACCGTCTGTCGCTGGCACTGTTGGTGCCATTGGACCTTGCTGTCTATTGTCTGGTGTAAGTGCTGGCGTGTTAGCGCCCATCTGTGGCATACCCATAATTATCGTACCTTATTAAAGTTGCGCGTTATTTTCTTAGGCGGCTTACGCTTACCATTAGTCTTATCTAACTCGTCAAACAAGTTCTTAACAGTAGACTGGGTAGCTGCTGGTTGGTCTAGCATATTACCTGCATTGTAGAATGAGTTAGGCGCTGTTAGCACTGGACGGTCATCTACCACAATGGTTTCAAATTGTGGCGCTGTAGGTGCTGTAGGTGCTACTGGAGTCCCTACTAATGGCGAGCTGTAGCCTAGATTAATGTTAGCAATATCAGCTTCTGTTACTGGCTTGGTAAAGTCTTGCTCCATAGTAGGTAGGTTAGCGCTAACAAATGAATCTTCACTGATGCCACTTTCTACTGGGTCATCACTTAATGCGTCAATTAAGCTGCTGATGATTATTCCTGTGGGTGTGTAGTCTAGGTAAGCATTACCTAAATCACCTGCTAAATCCATAGCGCCTTGACTTAGTTCTTCAAAGAACGTCGGTTCTGGCTGCTCTGGCGATAATGTGCCAGTGGCGTTTACATAGTCACTCATTGCTTGGTTAGCGTTAGGTACAAGTGTCTCTGCCGTTAATGGCTGAGGGATACTAACATTAGGAGCTATTGTAGGTGCTATAGGCTGAGTCTCAAAGATGCTTTGACCACCGCTAGGAACTGTTATGTTAGCCATTGGATCATAAACTGGCTGCGCTGGTGCTTGCTGTACTGGCTGATTTCCCATAGCTTGTTGAGCCGCTAATTCTTCAGCTCTAACTGCTGCTAACTCATCTTGCATAATCTGCTGTTGTTCTTGCTGATTATATGCTGGCGGATTATATGGTGACTCAGGGATAACTGCTGGCGTAGAGTTAATATCCTGCTGCTGAGCTTGGTCCATAGTGGTGCTGCCAACGTTAGGTGTGCTAGGCGTAAATGGTGCATTAGTGCCTGACTGTGAGATAGTACCAGTACCTTGCGCGCCACTTATAGGGTCAATAAACAAGCTATCAATTAATGATTTCTGACCTGGACGAGCTTCACCAAAGCGACTTACTGCATCAGAGAATAATGGTTGAGATGAGTAACCCATTACACCACCAAAATTCTGCGCTTGTGGCATACCAGCCATCGCGTCAGTAGGTGCTGATAAGCCAAACGCACGACTCGCATCGGCTGTATTCTGGAATCCTGCTGTTTGCATAGGATTAAACGCTGCTACATCTGCGCCATAGTAAGGAGTATATCCAATACTTGCTATGTCTTGAGCTTTACCTAAATTAGACCTAGCGGCTGCTTCTAGCCACTCTGGAATCTTTACTTTTGACTCAGTAGAACCACTGAATAAACTACCCATTATATAACCCTCGTCATACATGCCGAGTCAACTGACCAGCCATGTTGTTTTAACGCTTTAGTCCAGCCCATGCGACCAATCATCGTCATTAGCTCGCAATTTCTAGACTTCGCAAATTCTATTACTTCTTCGTGTAAATCTGTTACACCCTCTAAGTCACCACCAGCTAAGAATACAAATAGCACTTTCTTTCTAGGGTATTGAGTGATTTGTGTGACTACGCATCCTCGGTCATTAGCAAATAACTGGAACTCACCTTGCTCTATACCACGCACCACATCTTCAAAGTCGTGAGTACCGTTAGAGTATTTTAGTGCGCCTATTATCCATTTGCTTATCATTGATTAACTCGTATGATTGATATCGTTGCTGCTGGTGCAGATGGTGCGTAAGATGTAGCTGCTGTCGCCTCTAGCCATCCATCAATGTCATCAACTGCCCACATAGCCTTTAGTGTATCATTTTTAGCAAAACTAAACAAAGCTGCTCGTGACATAACCTTGGTTGAGCCATTATCTTTAATACTAGCCACTATTGTCGAACCTGGCACATTTACGTCATTAATTCTTGGAAAAAACCTAAACACCTTAACTGAACTGGAGTCAGACCTAATCTGCGCTGAGAATGTAATTAAATACTTGCCTGGCTCTTCGATAGTAATCTCATCAGAGGATACTGTAATGCCACTAGCGTCTGTGTCAGTCCATGTAATACCATAAGCTGTATCTGCTGCGGCTGCTGTGACATTAGAGTCTACATAAGCATTTAGTGTACCGTTAGACAATACTATTTGTCTGAACTCGCCATCTACAGATACCACTGGGTAGCTATTCTCAGCATCCCACAATAAAACACCATCTTGAGTAGCTCTAGCATCATCAGTCTTAAACTGTAACAGTGAGCGTACTTGGTCTAAGTATTTGCTTAAACGGTTAGCCCACGTTACTGTGTCGTCGTTAAATAGCCTGGGTGTCATCGTCTGCTACCTTGCTTGACTTCCAATCTATTTACACCTACTCGCCAGTCAGAGTTAGTATCGCCTGTTAGGCGTATTCTTAACTGTCTGCCAGTGATTCTTAGGTCAGTAGGATTAGACATATTGTAAGCGCCATACGCGTACTCATCACCGTTAGGGTAGAACTTAGCATAGAAGTTAGCGGTAACATCGCCTTGCGTATTCTCATCAGGTATCATTGACGTGACTGACATGACATTATCACCGTTACCTAGACTAATAGCACCTGACTCTACGAATGGCGTATCATTGTCGTAGTTAAAGCCTATCTCATGCTCGTATAAGTAACCATTAGTGCCGACATAGGTAGGTCTAGTGTATGCACCTGAGTCTACCCCAGTTGTACGCGCCATAGTACCTATATGCCAGTTATTGTCTTTGTAGTTATAAGCTACATAGCGGTCATTCTCGTTAGCTGTTGAGCTAGGGTAGAACCAGAGTATCTCATTGAACTTAGCGTTAGTTACTGCAAATATCTTAGACATTTGTGATACGTTGATATTAGTGAATACATGGTCAATTACTTCACATGGTAGCTCTTGTACTTTACCGCCACCGTAGAAGTAGAATGAGCCATCACCCATCCAGTATGCACCTGAGTCTACTGCTGATACTGCTTTTTTACTGATTATTCCACATGATGATCCAACACGCTCAAACCCGTATACATAAGGTGAACCCTGATAAGTGGCTACGTGAGCATCATTAGTAGTTAGGATTAATGTCTGATTCTGTACGCGCTTAGCGCACTGAATAGAGCCAGTAGTCTGTAACTCAATGTCACCAGCTTCATTAGTCGCAAGTGGAGTCCATACTGTTAAACTTTCTCTATCAGACCACTGAACCTTTTTAGGATTACCACCTGCACCTAAGCAGAATAGGAATCGCTCCTCAGTCACAATAATACCAGTGTTATCTACTGGCGCTTCGCTGATCACTGTCGCGTCATCACCCACCACTAACTGCCATTGATAGACCTTACCGTCATCGCTAGAACATGCTAGTAAGAATTGACCAAATGTATCTAGTGACCAAGTAGTAGCTGGCTGAGGCGTATCGGTCTCTGGTCTAGGCACACCATAAGATGAAGTACCGTAGAATGTGTTACCGTAACCATCAGCAAAGGTCGCTGACTCTATACCGCTAACAAACCCAGTAGGTGTAATATCGTACTGAATACCAGCAGCGTTATACACGTATAGATTAGAGAATGAGCCACCAGCTATCCAACGGTCATCGTCATTATCTTTCCATGATACTAGACCTCGCAGCTTACCTGCTACGCTCTCATCACTACGCACACGCCAGCCTTTCATTGGCTGTAGCGTATTGTCAGTCCAGCGCACTAGATTGCTATCAATCCAGCGCCCTCGACCTTGGTATTCAGTGCCGTTCTTGTAGACACCTGCTGGTAACTCTAACGGTAATAGCATATTAGCTCCCTACCAAGGTGTGCCACTGATTACTTGTGGAGCAGCTTGGGCTGCTAAGTCTGCGTCCAAAACTGATTCAATCTGTGCGACTTCTTCATCACTAAACCAACCAACTACATCTGATTCGGTTAGATTTTCAAAGGCTGTGAAGCCATCAGACTCAGGGTCAGGAGTAAAGCTCTTTGTGCCGTATGTGTTAGCTGTGAAGTCTTCGGTTGCCTTTGTAGCTGTCCAGTGTGCTACAACTAC
>Ga0209771_1002102_pt1 | contig 12342 bp, 10 predicted proteins | sample SaaInl59LU_5_DNA_FD_184639 | JGI IMG/M metagenome (GOLD analysis project Ga0209771, IMG submission 184639) | Marine microbial communities from expanding oxygen minimum zones in the Saanich Inlet - ESP_59LU_5_DNA (SPAdes) (version 2) | ecosystem: Environmental > Aquatic > Marine > Intertidal zone...
ACTCGAACCCCCAACCTTCTGATCCGTAGTTATGTTGCAGTACGTATATATAGCCCAGGTGGCACTGTACACCGGTGTTTTATTAGTCAAGCCATCCTTTCCAGATATGCCCATTTCCGTCCGTTTGCGCCAATTGAACGGAATCTAAACGGAATTAGAGGTCCTCTTGCTTGAAGACTGAATCAAATGACTTGTCTGGCAACTTCCACAATAATGAGCGGATAAACCCAACGGCCTCTGCTGCGCCGTGAAGACGATCCATTCCGGCATCCTCCCACTCAACTGAAATCGGTCCTTCATAGCCAATAAAGTTCAAGGCCCTAAGAGAGGATTCCCAGTCAATTTGACCCCTGCCAGTCGAAACAAAGGTCCAACCTCTTCGAGGATCGTCCCAACCCAGGTGAGAGCCGAGTCGTCCAACCCTGCCGTCAGCGGGCCGAACGAAAGTATCTTTGCAATCAACGTGGTAAATACGATCAGCAAAATCTAGAATGAAATTCACCGGGTCAATATCTTGCCAGTGCATGTGACTCGGATCCCAATTCAAACCAAAGGCCGGTCGGTTGTCTATTGCCTTGAGTGCCCGGATAGTCGTGTAGTAGTCATAAGCAATTTCCGAGGGGTGCACTTCAAGAGCGAACCTGACACCCTCAGAATCAAAAACGTCCATGATTGGATTCCAGCGCTTAGCAAAGTCCTCGTAGCCAGCCTCGATTACCTCTTTAGAAACTGGAGGGAACATAGCAAAATACTGCCAAATTGAGGAGCCGGTGAACCCAACAACTGTTTCCACTCCGAGCTTGCGAGCCGCAATAGCGGTTAGCTTCATTTCCTCACTGGCGCGCTGGCGAACACCCTCTGGTTCACCATCACCCCACACCTTGGGTCCGACGATGTCCTTGTGCCTGAAATCAATTGGGTTGTCACAAACCGCCTGCCCTTTCAGGTGATTGGATATCGCATAAACCTTCAGGTTGTACTTTTCCAGAATTGACAGACGCTCCGCCACGTACTTCTCATCGACCGCTGCCCTATGGACATCAAAGTGCTCGCCGCTGCAGGCGATTTCCAAGCCGTCGTAACCCCAGTTGCTCGCTAGCTTCGCGACCTCTTCAAGCGGAAGATCGGCCCATTGACCGGTAAATAAGGTAACTGGACGAGTCACTATTTCTCCTGTTGTTAGTTGGGCAAAAGGCTAGTTGAATTTTGGTGTTTCTGGGCCGCTACATCCACCCAAGTCCCGCTTTCAGCCGATTCAAGAACCGCGTCGACCAATGCTGCTGACCTGAGGCCGTCTGCAAGTCCCGGGACTCCAGGGCGAACATCCCCCAGAAAACCAGAGTATGCGTCTGCGACAAAAGAGTTAAATGCGTCTTGGTACCCCTGTGGGTGGCCTGAAGGAACCTGAGACAGACGCCTGGCATCCCCGGAGCTCAAGGTTTCCTGACCGCTTGTCACGATCTGGGTGGAAGTCATGCCGCCAATTAGCATGGAGTCTGGCTTCTCTTGATTGAAGGTGAAGGAGGCCCCTGGCCCGCTCAGCTCAATTAGGAGTTGGTTCTTCCTACCAACCGAAACTTGGCTAACAGTAAGCGTGCCGACGGCACCCCTTTGTGTTTCGAACATAATTGTCGCAATGTCCTCTGTGCCGACCTCCCTGTCTCCGCGAGACTCGTAGGCCTTAGAGGTGTTTGCTATCAAGCGAGTAATGCGATCCCCTGACACGAACTCCATCAGGTCACACCAGTGAGTACCGATGTCCGCAAAAGCCCTGGAGCGCCCTCCAGAAACCGAGTCAACTCTCCAGTTAGTAGCTTCCGGATCTGCCAACCAATCTTGCAGATAGTTCCCATGAATCAGATGAAGAGGGCCTGCCTGCCCCTCTTGAATCCTCGAGCGCAGCTCTCGGACAATTGGGTAAAAACGGTATGCAAAAGGAACAGCAAAACCTACTCCCGATTTCTCAACCTCAAGGGCCATCTCAACCGCCTGCGAGTAAGAAACTGCAATTGGTTTCTCGCAAACAATGTGTTTATTAACTCGAGCTGCCTCAATGGCCATGTCGGCGTGAAAGGCATTTGGAGTACATATGTGCACGACATCGATGTCTGGCGATGCGATTAGTTCTTGCCAGTTACTAAACACAGTGGCGATGTTCAGATTTTCCGCAGTCCCTGTCCCTGACTCCAGGGATGAGCTTGCCAGTGCGACAACATCGTGGCCGTTGTCTCGGATGGCCCGGGTGTGAACCTGAGCCATGAATCCACCACCGAGTATGCCGGCCCTAAGCCCCTTCGACATAAATCTACTTCTTTCTCGAAAGAGCGACAGCCAGAATAATGATGGCTCCACGCACCACTTGCTGCTGGCTAACGTCAAGACCCATCAGAATCAAACCGTTGTTGATCAGACCGATAAAAACTGCTCCAAATAGCGAACCAATGACCTGTCCTCGACCGCCGAACAAGCTAGTGCCTCCTAGAATCACAGCGGCGATAACAGAGAGCTCGTCTCCTGTTCCCCACTGAAAGCGACCTGACTGAAGCCGTCCGGCATAAAGCATTCCAGCCAGAGCTGCGCCGCCTCCAGAGAGCATCAGGACGATGAATTTCACCCGAGCTGTCTTGACGCCTGTGTACCCGGCGGCAACCAAGTTTCCACCGGTTGCCCTAACGTGTCGACCAAACTTAGTTTTATTCATGACGATCGCACCAATTCCGACAACCAGAGTCACCCAGATGAAGATGGTGGGGACAGGTCCGAGTTGACCGCCGCCGAAAATAGCAATGTACGTTTGGTCAGCAATTGGAATAGGTGCCGAGGCCGTAATCCAGCGGGCCACTCCAACAAGAAGACCCAGCATTCCCAGGGTCACCAAAAAAGAGGGAACCTTCAGCCAGGCAACTAATCCGCCGCTGATTGCACCCGCGACTAGCCCAACCGAAAGCCCTGCCATAATTCCAGGGACTAGGCCCCAGCTACTTATGGACATTGCCGTGACAACAGACGAGAGGCCTGCTATCGATCCGACACTCAAATCAATTTCCGCGGCAGCAATCACGTAAGTCATGGCGACGGCCATGACAGTTATGGTTGCGGTTTGCCGAAGAATGTTCATCAGGTTATTCGGGTTCGTGAAGCCTGAATCTCGCAATAAAACAGCGAATAGCAGAAAAACTGCCACAAACGCGATGTAGATGATGTTCTGGCGCCACTCAAATCGCTTTAGCCGACTAAGTGTTGGCGCAAATGCTGTCTGATTACTCACGATGCTCCTTGGATTGCTAGCTGAAGATATTCTTCGTTGGGTATTTCTTTGCGATCGAGACTCTTCGAAACTCGCCCGTCCTTCATCACCAGAATTCGATCTGAGACAGAAAGTAATTCCGGGAGCTCTGAGGAAATGAGGATTACAGATTTGCCGCTATTGGCAATAGTTCGCACTAGATCAAGAATCTCGCCTTTGGTTCCAATGTCCACCCCGGCTGTGGGCTCGTCCATCATGAGAATCTCTGGGTCGGTGGCAAGCCATTTGCCAATAACGACCCTTTGTTGGTTTCCGCCAGAGAGCGAACCTACTGTTATTGCTGGGTGAGCAAGTTTGATTTCGAAATGCTTAATTATTTCCTGGCTCTTTTTTAGGGCTTTCTTGCTCGAGAGCAATCCGGCTACTGTCAGTTGATCTATGAGCGGAAGTGTCAGGTTTTCAGTGACCGGATGATCAAGAACCAAGCCCTGGCTTCTTCGATCCTCAGGGATTAAGGCGATTCGATTCAAGATTGCATCTGCAGGCGAGTTGTTCTTGATTCTCTTGCCATTAATACTGATGGTCCCGGAGGTAGGCCTAAGCACTCCAAACACTGTATTTACAAGCTCGGTGCGGCCGGATCCCATGAGCCCCGCTAAGCCAAGAATTTCCCCTCTCCTCAGCTTCAAAGAGACTCCTTGCACCTTGCTTCCGCAAGTTAGGTTCTCAAGCTCTAAAACAATTTCCTCGGATATATTTTCTGAGCGGTCCCGGTGTAGGAGGTGAGCTGACGACTCTCTTCCGACGATTGCCTCCACGATTTTCTCCGGAGTCAGATCTTCCAGCCGAGAGGTAAGGACTCTCGATCCATCCCGCAGCACGGTAATACGATCCGCTATGCGATAAATTTCATCCATCCGATGCGAAATGTAGATGATCGAAATTCCTTTCTTCTTCAACCGTTGAATCAGACTAAAAAGACCTTCGGTTTCATGCTTTGCCAACGAAGCAGTGGGTTCGTCCATGATCAAAATCTTTGCGTCCTGGGCAAGTGCCTTCGCGATCTCAGTCAACTGCCACAAAGCAGTTGGGAGAGACTCGACGAGCCTGCCCGGATCTAAATCAACTTCCATGGTCTTAAACAACTCAGTGGCCAGGGACTTGGCTTTCGAATCTCTAATCAATCCATACTTGGTCGGCTCGTTGGTAAGAAATATATTCTGGGCGACCGTCAGGCTTGGAATCAGCGAAAACTCTTGGAATACCATGCCGATTCCCACCCTTTTGGCGGAAAAGGTGTCTGTGATTTCAACCTTTGACCCGGAAATGTAAATTGAGCCAGAGTCTTTCTGATAGACACCTTGCAAGATCTTCATCAACGTTGATTTGCCGGCGCCGTTTTCTCCTGCAAGGGCATGAACCTCCCCGACTTCTACACTAAAGTCGACCGCCTTGAGCACGGGGTTGCTTCCAAAGGACTTGCCAATTTCCCGCATCTCAATGACCGGCACAAGCTCCTTAGGCACCGTCTGTTACCACTCCGGTATCGCGATTCAACTGCGAAACCTTGGTCCAAAGACCGGTCCCTGCCGACCTTAGGATTGCATCGTCAATCAAAGCTACTTGGTACCCATCACCGAAGTCTGGACGAACTGGCTCTATTCCAGCAATTGCAAGGAACAGGTCGTGAGCCTCGATGATCTTGGTTTCGCCATAGCCAATGCCAAGGGCAGGGATCGGCCATAGCGCGGCGCCATTAGGGTGATTAGGTCCGGTGTAGACGGTCCTGAAACCTCGACGGTCATCACCGTCTGATTTAAAGCAGACCTGAAGCTCATCGCGGTTTTCGTAGTTAAAGTAAACGGAACCTTCTGAACCATGTATCTCTACCGTGATGAAGTTATTGCGGCCCCAAGCGTTTCGGGTTGCCTCCACAGAACCGATAGCTCCAGATTCGAACTTGAGAAGTGACATGACCTCATCTTCGACATCCACTTCGCCCTTGGGCCCTTCGGAACCGCCCTTTGAATTCCCAAGAGAGTCGACTCCAGATTGCTGCACTGGACGCTCCTTGATGATGTGATTGGTTAGGGCTGAAACTTCGGTCACCTCACCGGCAAGGTATCTGGCTAAATCCAAAACGTGAGTAAGAATGTCACCGACAGCACCTGAACCCGCAATCTTCTTTTGGAATCTCCACGACAGCGGGGAGTTTGGGTCCGCAGACCAATCTTGCAAATAAGTAGCGCGAAAGTTGAGGATGTCACCGAGAGCGCCTTCGTCTATGTAGCGCTTGGCCAATGCAAGTGCTGGGGTTCTGCGGTAGTTAAAGGCAACCATATTGACTGCAGTTGACTTACGAGATTCCTCATACATCGCTGCGGCTTCCTCGACAGTTCTAGCCAAGGGCTTCTCGCAAATGACGTGTTTGCCGGCTCTAAGAGCGGCAATAGCTATCTCAGCGTGGCTGTTATTAGGTGTTGCAATGTCGATTAGATCGATCTCCGGATCTTCAACCAACGTTTTCCAGTCACTAGTTGAATTCGCGAAGCCAAACCGGGCTGCTGCTTCGCTAGCAAGCTCGTCAGTGAACTCGGCTACCGTGTGCTTGACTGGCATTATTTCAGATGGCCAAAAAAACATTGGCACCGCTGAATAGGCGAGGGAATGTGCTTTCCCCATGAAACCGCCTCCGATGAGACCTACGTTTATACGCTTCATTTGCTCTCCTTAGCTAAACTGGTACGAGCCCAGATGGATGGGTGAGTTAGAGGGCCGGGTTTTACCCCCGGCCCTCTAACTCCTTAATTACTTTACGTAAGCGCTTGAAACTGAAGAAGGTGCATCTACGCTGTAGACAGTCTTCCAAGCCTCGAGCACGTTTTCGTGGCTAACCGGCAGAGCGCCCAGGGCAACAAAGACGGGTAGTCCAGTTTTCCCGACAGAAGACGCCGCTGCGAGACGAGCTTCAGCTACTCCTTGATCGTATGGACGTTGTGCCCCTAGACCAATAATTAGTTCATTCTTTGCTAGTTGAATAGCAACGTTTGTTCCGAGGTCCTGAGTTGCGATTTTTAGGTCAAGTCGACCAGCTTCGCGAGCTGCAGCCATCATGCCTTCAGCTGGAACATCCCAGACTCCCCAAAGGCCATCGATATCTGGATACTTGGTCAGCAGCGCCGTGGCCGCTGCTTGAGCGTCACCAGCAAAGTCAGGTCCACCGATGCCTTTTTCCTCAACAACTTCGATATCTGGGTACTGAGACAGCACGTCCTTGAAGCCCTGATAACGTTGCGCCGTTACAAAGAAGTCAGCATCGTGGTAGATCAAGCCAATTTTACCCTGACCGTTTAGAGCTTTTGCCATTAGGTGAGCAGAGGCAGCTCCGTTACCCATGTTGTCAGCGGACACAACAGAAACATAGTCCGTGCCTCCAACCATGTCTGCGGGAACGTTATCCATGAAGACCAACTTAATTCCCGCAGCAGCGGCCTTTTTATAAGCAGCGGAGGTGGCAACTGGGTCGGTTGGAATTGAGATGATGATATCTGGGTTCAATGCCATTACCGTTTCAATGTCCGAAACCTGCTTCTCTGGCTTGAAATCGGCATCGGTGACTGCCACAACTTCAATTCCCAGGCGAGCAAACTCGTCCTTGAGTCCTTCGATCTGCGCGCTGGACCAGTCGTTTCCGGCGTAGTGCATGACGATTGCCGCTGTTAGACCTGCGCCTTGAATCTGGGCAACCTCATCAGCAGTAAGCACAGTGGATTCAAATCCAGCTGGTGCTTCGCCGTTGGGTCCGAGGCTCAACACAGAGCTAGTCAGTTCCTCTAGAGCTGCGTCGACCTGAGCAGAAATGTCGATTTCATTGGCCGGAGGGGTTGTTCCTTCTACCTCTGATTGCGCAGTCGTACCGCTCACAGTACAACCCGCAAGGGCTAGCAACAGGGCAAGACTTGCCCCTGCAGTTTTTGTCACCTTCTTGATCATTCGATCTCCTTGATTTTGGTTTTAATTGTGCGATGGATGGATGGTTTTCTATTTGGCGAGCAACACCTCTAGATACCTCTTACTGGTTATTGCGGCAGTTTTTGGATCCCCCTCAAAGGAATCGAGTTCCACCATTAACCAACTGTTGTAATTTGTTGCGCGAATCGCTTCCAACACGGAAGGGAAATCAATGTCCCCCTCACCCAATGGGGTGAATTGCCCGGTCTTCTGCGAGAGGTCTTTTAAGTGAACGTGCTGGAGCCTGTCTCCGTAGCGCTCGATTGCTTCCACTGGGTCTATGCCTGATGCAACCAGGTGAGCAGTGTCTGGACAGAAACCAATCGAGCAGCTGTCCATGATCTGATGAAATCCGCTCAGGGTTTCGGAAATTGTTCCTAGGTGAGGGTGATAGCTACTCTCCAGCCCATGAGTTCTGGCAATGTCTGCAGTCATATCTAAGCCACGACCGACCTTCTTGAAATCATCAAGCTTGGGCCCATCAGGCCTCTTTGCTCCGCCACCAACAACCAAACGACTGGCGCCAAACTTCTTAGCCAGTATCGCGGCTCGCTCAATCTTGAAAAGCTCGTCGTCAAGAATCTCGTCATAGATGAAATTTGCTCCCGTGTATACAGAAACAAGCTCCAGGCCCGACTCTCTAAGAGCAGTTAGGAGGACTTCGGGCTCGTTTTCAAATTCCGCGAGGTTGCCATCGAATAACTCCGTGCCTTGATAACCGGCCTCGGCAATATCTGTTAGCGCTGCAGCAGTATCACCATGGGTCATGTAAAACAGGTCTTTGATGCTCGTAACACCGCCGGGGTGCCCAACGACACCGCCCCATGTAATTGTTGAATAACCAAGCTTCACTTGACTTGCCTCCTTGCATAAAGTTGTTGAACATAATACTGCCGTTCTTAATGATACTTATGTCGAATTTCGACAACTTGTTATCTATTTGTTACGAACTTATTTGGAAATATGAAGAACGTGCCTCTCTATAATTAGAAAGTGACTGAAACTCGAAAGATAAACCTAGGTCTCAGCTCTGGACGCCTGCTGCAGTTCTTCAGAGACGGAGAGCCGCACACTAAGGCGGAACTAGCGAACCTCACTGGATTGGCCAGGTCTACTGTCTCTTTGCGCCTAGATCCTCTGCTGGCACTGGGTGTCATCGGTCCAATGACAGATGCAACTTCCACTGGTGGCCGCCCTTCAGCGCGCCTGCAGTTAAAAGAGGATGCTTTCGTTGTGGGGGCAGTCAGCTTTGGAGCAACTCACGCTCAGGCTTCGTTGGCCGATCTCAGTGGCAAGATTCTGGTTTCAATAGACACTAAGCGTCAGATATCTGACGGACCGGAGGTCTGTCTCCGTTGGATGACCAGCGAGCTTAAGTATCTGCTTGCCGGATTAGGAATACAGGAAGACCGTCTATTGGTAATTGGGATTGGCGTCCCGGGGCCTGTGGAGCACACAACCGGACGCCCAGCTAATCCACCAATCATGCCCGGCTGGGACGCGTTTGATATTCCAGAGCGAGTCAATAGAGATCTCCAAGCAAAGGTTCTGGTTGACAACGAAGTAAACATGATGGTTCTTGGCGAGAGGTTCATGAATTTCCCTGACGTGGAGAATCTGATCTTCCTGAAAGCCGCAACAGGGATAGGCTCCGGCATCATTGCCGGAGGAATACTTCAGCGTGGCGCCGATGGAACAGCCGGAGACATTGGCCATGTTCGAGCACTAGTTGGGACGGATGTTGCCTGCCAGTGTGGAAACTTCGGTTGCCTGGAAGCAATCGCCGGAGCTCCAGCAATTATTAGAAACGTGAACGAGGCTGGCCTTCCAATTCGAAACACTTCAGATCTGATCGATGCTGCGCGCAGGTCAAAGGTCGAGGCGATTCGGGCTGTGCGTCAAGCAGGGAGGGACATCGGTGAGGTTCTCAGCACCTGCGTAAGCCTTTTGAACCCTGAGATTATCGTCATCGGTGGGTCACTCTCTTCTGCCGGGGAGCACCTGATTGCTGGTATTCGCGAGGTCGTCTACGGACGGTCGACACCTCTAGCAAGCGAGAATCTCACAATCGTCCAGAGCAGAGATAGTAGGGGTGAAATTGTGGGAGCTGCTGTCATGGCAATCGATTACGCGCTCGACGAAGCAACCATTGATCAAATGCTAGAAGCGATTTAGGAAACGAGTACTAAAAAGGCCTTACTTGGCCCCGTCGAGAGCCACCCAACGGATTCAGCCTGATAAAGCCAAGTGCCAAGAGTGAATCGTAAAACTCATTGTTTTTCCGGTGCTTGTTTCCTCGACAACTAGTGGAAATGACGAAACCCACGAAGTTGTGAAGTCTTCGCGGGTCTCGTGCGCTTGGAGGGACTCGAACCCCCAACCTTCTGATCCGTAGTCAGATGCTCTATCCGTTGAGCCACAAGCGCTGGTGAGTTCTAAAGTCTAACTTATTTCGGGGAAGAAAAACACGCGCGTTTCAGTCGTCCCGTCGACAAATGGAAAAGTACTTGCCTTAACCCTCTAACTTTGTCAGCACCAGATAAGGAGACACTCGTTCTAGGAAACTTCTTGGTTTGCCACTAGTTGCTGGCTTTCTAACCGGCTGCGCAGCCGTCGATACCAGCGACCCAAAAAGCTGAACCGGTTGAAACTCAAGCCGCAGAATAAACCCCTGCCCCACAGCCAGTCACATCCAAGCATTGAGTGGCGAACATTTCAAAGAGCAACTCGACCTCGAGTTGCTGGGCTGAAATCTCAGGCAAGGCATATGACCTAACCGCATGGATCTCAGGCATCCGGGCGGTGTTGGAGCAATTGTGAGCATTTGCGGTACGGATTCCACCTCAATGTTTCAGGGTAAGCATGGAGGGCTGTCAGGTCCTGCCTCGTCACTCTCTGCCTACTTGCTTGGCAATGTCGGCAGTTGGTCTTCTGCTGGTTACGTAACCACCCCAGAATGACTTCAGTAACCACACCGCACAGTTTTTTGTCCGGGCATGCATAAAGCCCCGGTGAGAACACCGGGGCTTTCTGGTTTAGCAACCTATAGAAGGTTCGGTACTGTCTCGGCTACAGCTGTTGGTGAGAAGCCCCACTTTTCAGCAATTTCGCCCAAAACGCCAGACTCACGAAGTGTGTCTAGGTTGTCGTTTATGGCTTCCTGTAGTCCAGGGTTGTTTAGGTTCACAGGGAAGTTTGTCTGCCCTGGCTTGGTGGTTGAGACAACGCGGTCATCTGGAGCTGGAACATTGAATACAGCACCCTCAACAGGTGTGTTCTTCAATGCGGCCTGCCCGGATGGGAAGGTGTCTACCACGACGCTGATGCGACCGCTTGCAAGGTCAGCATAAAGAGCCTGAGTGGTCTCGTAGAGACTCAAGTCGTCTCCAAGAATGTTCTCCAGGTCTTCGTTCCATAGGAACCCGAGAGTTGAACCAACCTTGTTTCCGATTAGCCCCTCAACAGAGTCAACGCCGCTTACGGAGATGAGTGTCAACTGGTCGATGATGACCGGGTTGCTCAACAAAACAATTTCCGCGCGGGCGGCTGTGCGGTACCAGCTACCTAGGGTTGTGTCTGCGCGACCAGATTCAATCGCAGGAATCATTGCTGCACCAGTTCCAGGCTGCACCATTACATCAAGACACTCAAGCTCTGCGATGGCGTGAAGGATTTCACCCTCGGCACCGCTAAGTGACTCTCCGTCAATTGCAGAGAACGGTGGGTACTCGTATGCGGCAACCGTTAGAAGTCCAGCCTCGACAGTCGTGAGACCAGGGTGTGCAGGCACACATTCTTCGGTTGTTGCTTCTTCGGTAGCTGTTGCTGCGGCTTCAGTGGTCGCCTCGGGAGCGGCTTCAGTGGCGCACCCCGTTAAGACCAATGAAGAGACAGCTAGAAGCAGAACAAGTCTGCTGGCGTGCTTTGGCATGTGTTTCCTTTCGTTGCGTTGTTTGTCAATCGGATTGTTCCGATTGAATCCGGTGTTGGTCGCCTCAGACATGTTTTGCTAGGCGTCTTTCTATGGATGTGACCAAGGCCGAAGCTGGGATTGTTATCGATGCGTAGACAGCCGCGGCTGCCAGGAAAACCGGTAGATAGTTGAAGGTTTTGGTTCCGAGGAAGTAAGCGGACTGCATTACCTCGCTGATGGTGATCACATAGGCAAGTGAAGACAACTGGAACATGATTATTGCCAGGCCCATAAGCGGCGGAATCGCAATTCGGGCAGCCTGAGGCATGATCACAAAGCGGAAGCTATCAACACCACTTAGCCCGGCAGCACTGGCCGCTTCTAACTGGCCCCTTGGAACGCTCTGAATGCTGGAGCGAATAGTTTCGGTGGCATAAGAGGCCGTTGACCAAGTGAAGGCAGACACCGCTGCGACCATCGCTGATGGCACTATGTCAATTTGCGGCAGGCCCTGGTAGAAAATGTAAAGAAGTACCAACAGTGGAACACCGCGACCAATCTCGACAACACCGATAACTATCCAGTTCAGTGGCTTTGGTGCGATATCAATCAGCAGCGCAAACAGTAACGCCAGGGGGAAACCAAGAGCCAATGAAATGCCAGTCAGCTGCATGGCTGTGACCAGACCGGGGAGTAATTCGACTACGTAACCGAACCAGGTTTGTATATCCATTAGTTCACCACGTATTTCAGTCGACTCTTGGTGTCGGCTCTTCTGGCCCAGGCACCCAGTGGAATGCTCAGCAGTAGATAAGCGGCGCCAACAATCGCGAATGCGGCTAGTCCCTGCCCAGTACTTTGGGCCTGCTGGTTAGCCCTGAAGGTCATTTCGACAACGCCGATGGTTGAGGCTAGAGCCGAATCTTTCATCAAGCCCATTCCGTAGGTAACCATGGATGGGCTCACCGTTCTAAAAATCTGAGGTGCAATAATTTTGGTTAGTAAATCAAAGCTTCCAAGCCCCAGGGCTCTGGATGCCTCTATCTGACCGCGGTCAAGTGTTGCAAGCCCTCCCCGATAAATTTCGCCCAAATAAACGGACGCAATTATCGAGAAGGTGAAGATCGCCGCCTGCAGTGGAGTGAGCCTCAGTCCAACTTCGGCTAGGCCA
>Ga0209771_1002112_pt1 | contig 12316 bp, 10 predicted proteins | sample SaaInl59LU_5_DNA_FD_184639 | JGI IMG/M metagenome (GOLD analysis project Ga0209771, IMG submission 184639) | Marine microbial communities from expanding oxygen minimum zones in the Saanich Inlet - ESP_59LU_5_DNA (SPAdes) (version 2) | ecosystem: Environmental > Aquatic > Marine > Intertidal zone...
TCATGTCACTCAAGGCTTTTCCACCACTAAATTGCCAGTCACTTGGCAATGTATTGGGTTCGGACATAAACAAATCAAACAGATCTGTCACCACCCGTTTTGCCTTACTTGTCATCCGGTTCACTTTATAGTGCCGCCACATGTTTTTGAACAGAAACCCGCGCAAGGATTCCAGATCAGCCGCCATGCCTGATGAAAAGCCGATAACCGGCATTTTATGATTGCGGATATCATCAGCATGCTTGGCCTGTAATGCCGCCAAATTATCCGTAGATACGCCAAGCATATCCTCGACAAACACCGAAATTAACCGACGCACCAATTCATGGGTGATGCGGCCCAATTCTAAATTGCCATGATTTTTTTCGATGTCTAAAAGCGCCTTTCCCACCTGTGGCAATGGCCGGATATCGTCAATGCTGAACAGGCCTGCACGAAGCGCATCGTCAAAATCATGCGAAAGATAGGCAATATCATCGGCCAGATTCGCCAGCTGCGCCTCGGCTGATGAATGGCGCTCTAGCTGTAAATCCATATCCTTATCAATGGCGATAATGGCTGGGCGAAGCGCGGTACGATTTTTTATGGCGCCATGATGCTTTACAACGCCTTCAAGGGTTTCCCATGACAGGTTCAACCCATCAAAACCGGCATAGCGCTGTTCAAGCTGGGTTAGAACCCGAACCGTTTGCTCATTATGGTCAAAACCGCCATGGTCGGCCATAAGCCGGTCAAGCGCTTCTTCGCCAGCATGGCCAAACGGCGTATGACCCAAATCATGAGCAAGCGCCACGGCTTCGGCCAGATCATCATTCAGCCCAAGCGCGCGTGCCATCGATCGTGCGATTTGCGCAACCTCAAGTGAATGGGTCAATCGCGTTCGGAAATAATCGCCCTCGTGATAGACAAAGACTTGGGTTTTATGTTTCAGCCGCCGAAATGCGCCTGAATGGATGATGCGGTCACGGTCGCGCTGAAACGGTGTGCGGCTGGTCGGGGATTGATGTTCCTGCTCGTCCAGAAAACGGCCCCGACTTGCCGGCCCATGACAGGCATAGACCGCGAGGGTACGATGTTCGATATTTGCAGTCACATTGCACCTGTTCATTAATATGCCTTGGCGGCGTCCCCACAAACCGATGGCTGGCGATGCCATTCGTGGTAAATGCTGCCCAGATTTCAGTCTAATGTAGGCGTTGCCGCAAAAAACCGCAATCGTCACGCAGGGCAATCAACAGGGTTTCTGCCTTGGCTTATCTGTTGACCTTGATTTGCGGTCAATCTGGGGCCATATTCAAACAAGTAAAAAGGCAATGACGCGCCTTTTGGGTCACCGTCCCGCAGGCAATCAGAAATAGGCAGTCAAATGAGCGAACATAGCAATCTGGAAACCAGCGCACCCACTGCGACACAGCCAAATGCTGGCGTGTTCGGCCTAAGCTTGTCAGCGGCTGAACGTATTACGCATATGCTGAGTGGTGAGCCCGAGGGTAGTTTTTTCCGCGTTGCGGTGCTTGGTGGTGGCTGTTCGGGCTTTCAATATGATTTCAGCATTGACCAAAAGCGCAATGATGATGATATCGTATTTACCGCGCACGGGGTGGATGTGGTTGTTGACGATATGTCGATCGAGCTAATTGACCATGCTGAATTGGACTATGTGCAAGATTTGATGGGATCATATTTTGCCGTGACCAATCCGAACGCAACCGCATCTTGCGGCTGCGGTACGTCTTTTTCTGTTTAACCATCATGCGTATTGCCAGTTGGAATGTGAATTCAATCAAGGCGCGGCTAGATATTGTCACCGGCTGGCTTGCCAGTGATACATGCGATGTGCTGCTGATTCAGGAAACAAAATCGCAGGATGTAAATTTCCCAATTGATGCGTTTCAGGCGATGGGGTGGCATGTCGCCATTCATGGCCAAAAAAGCTACAATGGTGTTGCGATTGCAAGCCGGTTTCCGTTGGAAGATGTGGTCATGGGGCTGGAAGGCGATGCCGAAGATGAACAGGCACGCTATATGGAAGCCACAATCAATGGCTTTCGGGTCGCAACGATTTATTTGCCGAATGGCAATCCGGCACCGGGCCCAAAATTTGACTATAAACTTGGCTGGATGGCGCGTCTCGAAGCGCGTGCCTTGGCTTTGCTAAGTGATGAAAAGCCGGTGATCCTTGGTGGTGATTTTAACGTCATTCCCGATGATATTGATTGCTATGATCCTGCAGGCTGGGCTGGCGATGCCTTGACGAGACCAGAAAGCCGAAATGCGTTTCGCAGCCTTCTTCATAAAGGGTATGCTGATGCGCTTCGCAGCCTGAATCCGACTGGCGTTTTCTATAGCTATTGGGATTATCAAGCCGGAGCATGGCAGCGCGATCATGGCGTGCGGATTGACCATCTATTGCTATCACCAGAAGCGCTTGACCGACTTGAAGATGTTGGGATTGATCGGGCGCCGCGCGGGTTGGAAAAACCATCTGACCATACCCCGATATGGTGCCAGCTTCGCGCCTAGTTGCCAAAAATCACGATAGTGCCAACGAAAAAAGCCGGATCGAATTGATCCGGCTTTTTGGTTTTTTGGTGAGGCGTTAAATATCAGCATACATATGGGTTTCGGCTTTGCCGCCCGGGTGGGTCAAAGCGCCCTTCTCGGCTGAACCAACGGTTTGCGCATATTTCCAAATGGCACCAGCATTGTAATCGGTACCCCGCGGTTTCCATGCGGCCCGCCTCTTTGCTAGCTCGGCATCATCAAGGTCAACTTCAATCGTTCCTGTTTCGGCGTCAATGACGATGATGTCGCCATCTTGCAACAGGCCAATCGGCCCGCCAACTGCAGCCTCAGGCCCGACATGGCCAACACAAAAACCGCGGGTTGCGCCTGAAAAACGACCATCAGTGATCAAAGCAACCGTATCACCAGCGCCCTGTCCATAAAGAGCTGCCGTGGTCGCCAGCATTTCGCGCATGCCAGGCCCGCCTTTTGGCCCTTCATAGCGGATTACCAAAACATCACCTTCTTGATAGTCACGGCGTTCAACCGCAGCAAAAGCGTCTTCTTCACAATCAAAACAACGGGCTTTGCCGGTGAATTTCAGTGCTTTCATGCCAGCGACCTTAACGATGGCGCCTTCAGGAGCAAGATTGCCGCGAAGGCCAACAACGCCGCCAGTCGGTGACAATGGCGCATCGGTTGTACGAACAACATCCTGATTGGTGGGGAATGTTACATCGGCCAGATTTTCGGCAATGGTTTTGCCGGTCACGGTGATGCAATCACCATGCAGGAACCCGCCATCAAGCAGGGTTTTCATCAAAACCGGAACGCCGCCAATTTCAAACATGTCACGCGCCACATAACGCCCACCCGGTTTTAGATCGGCAATATATGGGGTTTTTTTGAAAATTTCGGCAACATCATGAAGATCGAAATCAATGCCGCATTCAGATGCCAAAGCTGGCAAATGCAAACCAGCATTAGTCGATCCACCAGATGCCGCCACAACGGTTGCCGCATTTTCAAAGGCTTTGCGGGTAAGAATATCCCGCGGACGAAGATTGGCCCGCACAAGATCCATCACGATACGGCCTGAATGATAGGCATATTCATCACGCGATTCATAAGGTGCTGGTGCGCCTGCTGATCCGGGAATGGCAAGGCCAATCGCCTCAGAAACACAAGCCATTGTATTGGCGGTAAACTGGCCGCCGCATGACCCTGCGCTTGGGCAGGCAACGCATTCAAGCTCGTGCAAATCTTCATCAGACATATTGCCCGCAGCATGCGCACCAACAGCTTCGAAAACATCCTGAACAGTGACGTCTTTGTCTTTGAACCGGCCTGGCAGGATTGAGCCGCCATACATAAAGACCGATGGTACATTTAAGCGCGCCATAGCCATCATCACGCCGGGAAGTGATTTGTCACAACCAGCAAGGCCAACAACAGCATCATAACAATGGCCGCGAACGGTCAGTTCAATCGAATCAGCAATCACTTCACGGCTAACCAACGATGATTTCATGCCTGCATGACCCATGGCGATGCCATCAGTTACCGTGATGGTGGTAAATTCACGAGGGGTGCCGGCATGTTCACGAACGCCGCGTTTGGCAGCCTGTGCCTGACGCGCAAGCGCAATGTTACATGGCGCGGCCTCATTCCAAGTTGAAACAACGCCAACAAGCGGCTGGTTGATTTCTTCTTCGGTCATGCCCATCGCATAGTAATAAGAACGATGTGGCGCCTTTTCAGGGCCGATCGAAACATGGCGGCTTGGCAGATTGCTTTTATCAATTGGCTTGATGCTATCAGGCATTTTAAACTCTCCTTTAACGTAACGGGCCGCAAGCGACCCGATCAAATGGCTGTTTTTGGCTTAACCAAGCCGTTTCAAGGCGGCGGTTAGGCCATTTAGGCGTGTATTTTCCTCGTCGAGACGGCGGCGGTTTTCAGCCACAACATCCTCGGGGGCTTTGGCAATAAAACCCGGATTATCGAGCTTTCTTGAAATTTTTTCAATTTCGGCGGTAACCCCACCAATTTCTTTATTGAGACGCGCAGCCTCGGCGGTCAAATCCAGAATATCAGCAAGAGGAAGACCGATTTCCATACCATCGATACTGCCGCGGGCGCTGCCTTTGGCAAAGCTGTCGACAGGGGCGATGCCGTCAAGGCGCGCCAAACGCAACAAGGCGGCTTTTTGGTTGTCGATGGCGCGTTGATGAAGGTCGGTTATACCGCGCAAATGCAAAACCGGCTTGGCCGATAATGGAACATTCATTTCAGCGCGAATATAGCGAATTTCGGTAATAAGCTGGATCAAGAACCGCAATTCAATAACCGCACTGCCCTCATCCGCCTTAACCGGCTCAGGCCATTGTGCGGCAATCAACAGATCATCGCTTGCAAAGATTTCACGGTTCAGTTCTTCAGTCAGGAACGGCATGAACGGGTGAAGCAGGCGCAATGTGCCTTCCAAAATGGTGCTGGCCGTGGCGCGTGTTTCAGCCGCGGCATTGGCATCATCATCGTTCAGGCTTGGTTTGATAAGCTCGACATACCAGTTGCAATAGGAATTCCAGATGAAATGATAAAGCGCGTCAGCAGCTTCGTTGAACCGGTAAAGCTCGATTGCTTTGGTGGTTTTTTCAATCGCATCACTATATTCAGACACGATCCATTTATTGATTGGCTCCTTGACGCTTGATAGATCAATTGCCGCCGATCCGGTACAGCCATTCATCTGCAAAAAGCGACAGGCATTCCATATTTTGGTGGTGAAGTTACGGTATCCTTCAAGCCGTGTTGTCGACATTTTGATGTCACGGCCCTGCGCGGCCATCGCCGCTAGGGTAAATCTTAGTGAATCGGCGCCATATTGATCGATAAGTTCCAAAGGATCGAGAACATTGCCCTTGGATTTCGACATTTTCTGGCCTTTTTCGTCGCGAACCAGCGCATGGATATAGACTTCGCGGAACGGCACTTCACCATCCATGAAATGCATGCCCATCATCATCATGCGGGCAACCCAGAAAAAGATGATATCAAAACCGGTAACAAGAACATCACCCGGGTAATAGCGTTTCAATTCAGCGGTATTATCTGGCCAGCCAAGCGTTGAAAAAGGCCATAGACCACTTGAAAACCATGTGTCCAAAACATCGTTGTCGCGGGTTAGTTCGACCGCCTTGCCATAATGTTTGGCTGCCGAAGCCAAAGCATCATCTGCATTTGCCTCGACAAAAACCTGCCCATCTGGCCCATACCATGCCGGAATCCGGTGACCCCACCAAAGCTGGCGCGAGATACACCAAGGCTGGATATTGCGCATCCATTCAAAATAGGTCTTGTTCCAACGTTCCGGAACAAATTTGGTGCGGCCATCTTCAACGGCTTTGATCGCTGGCTGCGCCAGCTTTTCGGCATTTACATACCATTGATCCATCAGCCATGGCTCGATCACAACGCCCGAACGGTCACCATGCGGCACCACATTATCGAGAATTTCTTCTTGAACCAACATGCCCTCAGCCTCAAGATCTGCCAAAATCAGACGCCGCGCATCATACCGGTCAAGCCCTTGATATTTTGTTGGAATTTCTGGAATCGATTCCATCGCGGCGGTGGCGGTCATCAGATTGATCAAGGGTAAATCATGCCGGCGGCCAACCTCAAAATCATTGAAATCATGCGCTGGCGTAATTTTTACCGCGCCTGAGCCTTTATCCATTTTGGCATATTCATCAGCAATGATCGGGATTGGCCGGTTTGACAATGGCAGAATGGCCATTTTGCCAATCAGATGCTGATAGCGTTCATCGTCCGGATTAACCGCAACAGCGCCATCGCCAAGCATTGTTTCGGGACGTGTTGTGGCAATAGAAATATATTCATTTTCAGTGCCTTCAATGCGATACCTAATGTGCCACATTGAACTTTTTTGTTCAATCTGTTCAACCTCAAGGTCGGAAATGGCCGTCATGAGCTTTGGATCCCAATTCACCAAACGCTTGTCACGATAAATCAGCCCTTCACGATGCATTTGCACAAAGGTTTTGATCACTGCCGCCGACAGCCCGTCATCCATGGTAAATCGTTCGCGCTGCCAGTCAGCCGAGGCGCCGAGGCGGCGAAGCTGTTTATGGATCATGCCGCCTGATTCAGCCTTCCATTCCCAGATTTTCTCAACAAAACCCTCCCGCCCCAAATCTCGGCGGTTAATGTTCTTTTCGGCAAGTTGGCGTTCAACAACCATTTGCGTTGCAATGCCAGCATGATCGGTTCCGGGCTGCCATAAGGCATCGCGCCCGGCCATACGGTGATAGCGGATCAGCAAATCTTGCAAAGTGAAGGTCAGCGCATGCCCCATATGCAGGCTGCCAGTCACATTTGGCGGCGGCATCATGATTGTATAGGGCGTTGCCGATGAATCAGGCGCACAGGCGAAATGACCACTATCTAGCCATGTTTCATACCAGTTTGCTTCAATGGATTTCGGATCGTAGGTTTTGGCTAAAGTTGGCTCGGTCATGGTTCCAGATTGGTCATTATCAGTGGTTGGACGACAAAATATCAGGCTTGCCCGACAATCATCATGTTAAAAGGCCTTTGTCATCAAAGCCTGATGACGCGTTTATTCCGGTTTATCGACAGGTTTTGTACGACTTTGTGGGGTGGCTTGCAACGCATCTTCAACCAAATTAGCCATATTCTCGTCAAGCCAGTGATCAATTCGGGCATGAAGCCGCTGGCGAAGGCCGGATTTAAGGTCATCATGCGATTGCGAAGATGGCTGATTTTGGCTTGATTGGCCGGTTTCACCGCTTGGCATTGGCTGCGGTGATTGTTGCGGCGATGCTGGTGTTTTGGCAGATTTCCCAGCCTGATCTGACCGATCAGCATTTTGCCAATGCTCTTTAGAAGGCACCGCGCTTGGGTTCATCACAACTTCGCTAAGGTCGATGATATCCGGAAGATTGCCAACATTATCGCCATTTTGACGGTGACGGGGCAAAGAATCCATTGCGGCAAATGATAGATCAGGCGAGCGCCATACAACATTTTCAAGCGGGATCAATTTGCGCGAAGACGACAACGCATCATGCGGTACGGCTTTGACCCTTACGGTTTCAATCATTCCGGATAGGCCACTGAAAATGCCCATCTAGTCGGTGATCGGCTTGCGACTAAATGGGAATGAGTCATAGAACGGCGATGGTGTTTGCGGCATATCGGACAGTTGCCCCAAAACATCGCCAAGCCCCATCTGTTCGGCGGTCAGGCTGCCAATCGCGGCTTTTAGGCGAAAGGCGGCAAGAAGCTGGTTATGTTCAGCCGAAACAAGACTTAATTCGGCGTCATTGACATCTTTTTCGGCATCAAGCAGGTCGAGCGTGGTCTTTTGACCGAATTGCGCTTCGCTGGCAATCCCTTTGGCGACAAGGCGAAAAGCCTCAATCTCGCTGGCGACCGCATCAACACGAATGCCAGTTGATTGCCAATTGCGAAAGGCTTCGCGTGCGGCAACTTCGGTTTTCCGCGTTACCTCGGTGCGGTTCAATTTTGACTGTTCGAAACTGGCGGCGATCCGGCGCGATGTTGACCTGGTGGCATTGGTTGATATGAGCGGTGATGAAAACACCAGTTGCGCGGCAACTTCATCGCGGTCAAGCGTTGTGCCGGTTCCGGTTTTTGTATTGGCAGAAAGGCTAAAGGCCAACGTCGGGCGAACCGCGGCTTGTAATGTGTTGAAGGCCTGATCGGCAGCACGTTCCGCCGCAATTGCGGCCAAGATATCAGGATGGCCGTCTCGAGCCTTTGTTTCGGCATCAAGAAGATCAATCGGCAAATTACCCGTAATTGACGGTTCGATGAAATTGCGGGCATCTTTACCCGTCAGTGACCGAAAGCTGTCTTCGGCATTGGTCAATCTTGTTTCGGCAAGAATTGAATCTGACTGGGCGCGCGCATACCTGGCGCGGGCTTCAGCCAGCCTTGTCGGTGTGGCCGCGCCTGCATCAACCCTAATTTTGGCTGCATTTACATGCGCTTCGAGGCGGGTAAGATTACGGGCATGCAGCTTGACCTCACGCCCTGCCTTCAAAACATTTAGATAGGCTTCGATCGTGCCAAGAATAACGCCCTGCTCGGTTTTGGCGTAAATTGCTGAGGCTTGCTGAAGATTGATTTCGGCAAGCAGCGTCTTTTCTTTGGTCTGACCACCATCATAAAGGTTTTTTGACAAGGTCACGCCGGTTGATAGATATTGCGATTTGGTGAAGCCTTGACCAGCCTTGCTGTCGATTTGACCAACTGAACCGGTGGCGTTTAACCGCGCTGTCAAATCACTGGTTGATGTATTTGTGCCAATGGCTTCCCGCGTTGCAAGCCAGCTTTGCCGTGCCGCAGCAATCGCTGAAGAATTTTCCAAACTGGCGCGCAGCGCCTCGTCAAGCGATATGGCTAATGCTGGTGATGAAGTTATCCCGATGCATCCAATGAGAACCGCTGCTTTGACGGTGCGGTGAATTTTCAGCATAGACATTTCGTTTTTACCAATCCCTTAAAAGGTGAATTCTGGTTTTTTGTTAAATTCATCCAGATTTGGAACGCAGGCATCAAAGAGTGCTTTACGGGTGAAACCATTTCCTGACCGTGTCCATAAGCTGGCAACGCCAATCGGCGCATCATGCGGCCGGTAAACCGCCGCCAAACGTCCCTTTGGCGCCAATTGTTGCAGTAGTGAGTTTGGCATGGTTTCAACGCCGCCTTCAACCAAAATCTGGTCATAAGGCCCCTCATCTGCGTAACCGTCAACAAGACGCGATTTCACGACAGCAGCATTATCAATGCCATGTGCAACTAGTGTTTCTTGGGCTTTTTCGACGGTTTGCGCGCGGGTCTCGACTGCAATGACCGATCCGGCCAGATGCGCAATGATGGCGCTGCCATAGCCGCTGGCCGCGCCAACAACAAGAACATTGTCGCCAGCACGAATTTCGAGCGCCTGAACAAGCCGTGCCAGAACCATAGGTTCCATCAGATTGCGCCCGTTCGACAGTGGCAGATCTTCGTCAATATAGGCAACAGCTTGCTGATGCTTGCTAACAAAAGCTTCGCGCGGCACAGTCAAAAACGCATCAAGAACATTCTGGTCAGTGACTTTTGACGGGCGAATCTGGCAATCCACCATCATTTTGCGGGCAATTTCAAACGGGCTCTGATTCATGTTCGATAACTCTTTATATTTTTTGATATGCCATGCGGTTTCAGCGACGTTCTGTTGGTGATCGTCCGCGCTATTTGTTTCTTATAATCCCAGAATGACAGCTATTCAAGCTGACAATATTCACGATGCTTGCCAACATCAATTTGAGACCGGTGGGCAAGTGTAACCGCAGGGTCAGAGGACTGCCCGCCCCACTCAACATAATGACCGCAAATACTGTCAATATGTGGGCCTCTGCATAAATGATGATTATCCATCGCGGTAAACCATAACCCTTGCCCCGGCCCACCAAAAGCGGCTATGCGGGTGTTATCCGGGGTTTGCCAAGGTTGGCAATTCGTATGTCCGTTTTGGTTATAGCAATCAGCCCTCCCCTCAAGTCCGAAAGAAAAATTTGTATAGTGAAATGTCTGTCTATTATTTACCCAGACATTGGCTTTGCGCCGAAAGGCCGCAATCTCAGAAACTCTCGAATAGAGGGGGTTCACTTTTTCCGCTTGAACCATGCCAATCTGAACTTCGAGATTGTCCGGTTTGCGGATGGCCAAATCAAATGGGCCACCTTGCCAGAATTTTTGCCCCCTTTCAGTAGGTGGCAACGGTTGTTTGTTCGGCCAAAAGCTGGTTTTTGAAATCATCATTGATGAAGGCGGTAATCGCCTGATTTTTCTGCTGGATCGTGAGTTGGGTTCGCCCTTCGGAAAAGCTGGACTCGCTAAGCTGCATGATTTTCAGGCCAGCCATACTAATCAGGGCAAGCAAGGTCATCGCCATCAATAGTTCGACAAGCGATAATCCCTCGCGTTCAAAGAAACGGTTCGGCTTGGCTAATTTGCTCGGCTTGGCTGGTTTGCTTGTCACGATATTTTATCTCGCATTTAGTGGGTGCTGATAAGAGCTTTGAAATTACCAGCATTAACTTTTGCATTAGAGATTTCTAATTTTATGAGGAATTGCGTGACGCAGTCGGTTTAGATCGTTGACCTGATCAAAATCATCGTATATCACCGGCGAATAGCTTCTTGCGGCCCGGTGGCAGAGTGGTTATGCAGCGGTTTGCAAAACCGTGTACATCGGTTCAATTCCGGTCCGGGCCTCCATCATTACATCTTGTGAACGCGTTCCATTTGCTTATTACGGCATGTGCTAGGCAGGCTTGCGGCACGCTAAATCGGTAAAAGCCGGTGATCGGTGCGATTGTTGCAACGCTGCTTGCGCTTTTTGGGTGGACTGGAGAACTGATGTCACGGGCAATGGCAAATTTTTTGATGTGTTGCGCTGCGCTTTTTTGGGGCGCGACCTTCATTGCACAAAAGACCGGCATGGAAACCATCGGGCCGATGGGATTTACCTTTGGCCGTTATGTCATTGGCGCGGCAATATTATTGCCGCTTGCCATTTTTGAAATGAAAAAGGTCAATCTGTTTACCGCTATGCGCCAGAACCGGCAAATATGCCTTGGGGCATTTGGGCTTGGTGTTTTCATGTTTGGCGGGATCGGGCTTCAGCAAACCGCGCTTGTTTATACCAATGTTGCCAATGCGGCGTTTTTAACCGCGCTTTATGTGCCGTTAGTGCCGTTGATTGCCGCTTTGTTTTTACGCCGTCATGTTGCGCTAAATATTTGGCCAGCGGTTGTCATTTCCTTGTTTGGTAGTTTTTTGCTGTCGGGAACATCAAGTCTTGAAGCGCAATTTGGCGATCTATTGATTGTTGGCGGTGCCTTTTTCTGGGCAGCCCATATTTTGCTTATCCAAAAAATAATGACGCAGATTAATGCCCCGTTTCAGCTATCGGCGTTACAATCAATTGTGACAGCCGTGATTGCGGGCATCATCATGCTGCCGCTTGAATCACCGTCGCCTGGTGATTTTGTGCCGATGCTACCCCAGCTGGCCTTTGCCGGCATTGTCGCGGTGGGGCTTGGGTTTACCATTCAACTTGTGGCGCAGCGCCACACAACGGCACCGGCCGCAGCGTTGATTCTATCACTTGAATCGGTCTTTGCCGCTTTTTTTGGCTGGTGGTTGCTTGGCGAAGAGCTTGTTTTTATGGCAATTATTGGTTGTGTCCTGATTTTTATCGCAGTGATCCTTGCCGAAGTGGTGTCGGAACGCCAAATAAAGACAATCGTAAAAATCTTTCACAAGCCGTGATGACGGCGCTAGCCCGACCGTGCTAGACCTAAAAAAACCTAGAGTAATTAGGCTGTGCTTGGATTCTGATGTTTTGGAATTACCAGCATAGACAAGATCAATTGATCATTTTCTTTTTCGAGGCCTTCATGACAAATTCTGCCATCTCTGATGATCAACCTGTTGCAAGCGCTGCCTTGCGTGCTGTCATGGGCCAATATCTGACCGGCGTTACCATTGTAACCGTTACCGGCCCTGATAACATTCCTTATGGTTTGACGGTAAATTCCTTTAATTCGGTATCTTTGTCGCCGCCATTGATTTTATGGTCACTTGATAACCGGAATGATAAATTATCATTGTTCCAGAGCTGCCCAGGGTTTGCGGTTAATATCATGGCGGCTGAGCAGCTTGGCGTCTGCCAGACATTTGCCGC
>Ga0209771_1002115_pt1 | contig 12312 bp, 10 predicted proteins | sample SaaInl59LU_5_DNA_FD_184639 | JGI IMG/M metagenome (GOLD analysis project Ga0209771, IMG submission 184639) | Marine microbial communities from expanding oxygen minimum zones in the Saanich Inlet - ESP_59LU_5_DNA (SPAdes) (version 2) | ecosystem: Environmental > Aquatic > Marine > Intertidal zone...
AATTTGGTCAGCGGCAAGAATAGCAAAATTCCAGGTCATAAACTCCACTATGGGCCTCAAACCATTCATGGCAGCACCAACAGCAATTCCCGCAAATCCAAGTTCGGCAATAGGGGTATCTATTACCCTATCTGGACCAAACTCGTCCAGCATTCCCTGACTAACTTTGTAAGCCCCGTTATATTCTGCTACCTCTTCACCTAGCAAGAAAACACTTTTGTCTCTTCTCATTTCCTCGTTCATTGCTTCACGAAGCGCTTCTCTAAATTGAACTGTTTTCATCTATTTAGTTTATGGATTATTGTAAAAATGATTCCAAAGATAGGAATACTATTTTTTATTTGTCTCATGTTTTTAGCGTTTTTTAAGATTAAAAAAATCCAACTGAAATATTCCGAATTTCGACTTTTATTATGCATGCATACTATGTCTTTTTATTTAATTTATTCTTAAATTTGAACCAGAAATAATAATAATCTTAACTAGATCCTTATGAAAATATTAGTTTGCATAAGCAAAGCACCGGATACAACCTCGAAAATCGGGTTTACGGATAACGATACAAAATTTGATAAAGCTGGAGTTCAGTACATCATTAATCCTTATGATGAGTGGTACGCTCTTGTAAGAGGAATAGAGTTAAAAGAAGCAAATGGCGGTTCTGTTACCACGGTAACTGTGGGGACTGCAGCTGATGAACCAACAATTAGGAAAGCACTTGCCATTGGAGCAGATGCGGCTGTGCGAATAGACGCAGAAGCAACTGACGCTTATTTTGTGGCAAAACAAATTGCCGAATATGCCAAGAATGAGGCCTTTGACTTGGTATTATTAGGTAAAGAAACGATTGAATACAACGGTGCCCAAGTTGGAGGAATGGTAGCAGAAATGTTAGACCTGCCTTTCGTTTCTTTGGCCACAAAGCTTGATGTAAACGAATCCACTTGCTCTATTGCAAGAGATGCTAAGGGCGGTGACGAAATGGTAGAAGGAAAACTTCCATTGGTGATTTCTGCTGCAAAAGGAATGGCAGAACAGCGAATTCCCAACATGAGAGGGATTATGGCTGCCAGATCTAAACCTTTAGCGGTTTTAGCGCCAGTTGCAGTTGAGGCAATGACAAGCACGGTAAATTATGAAATGCCACCAGCTAAGTCTGGAGTAAAAATGATTGACCCAAACAACATGGACGAATTAGTAGCATTATTACATAACGAAGCAAAAGTAATTTAAGAATATGTCAGTATTAGTATATATAGATTCAATAAATGGTGTTGCAAAAAACGCCAAAGAAGCAGTGTTTTACGGAAGTAAAATTGCCGCAGAACATGGAACAGAAACAATCGTAGTAACAGCAGGAAACTCTGATAACGATACGTTAAGTGCCTTAGGACAATTTGGTGCCAAAAAAGTTATTTCTTTCAAAGGCGCAGATTTGGACAGTCAGCAATTAACTAAATTGGTTACAGAAACTGCCAAAGAAAACGGATCTAATGTTGTTGTGTTTTCTCAAGATTTAAATGGAAAAGCAATTGCACCGAGAGTCGCAGTGCGACTTGAAGCAGGAATTGTGTCAGGAGCTATTGCTTTACCGTCAAATGATTTTGTTGTAAAAGTAAATGCGTTTTCAGGAAAGGCATTTAGCAATGTAAAAATCAACTCGGCAAACAAAGTGATTTCGGTTTTACCAAACTCTTTACAGCCTGTTACTGGCGAAGGAACAGCAGAAGTTGTTGACAGCAGCGCAGATTTAGGAGATTCTAAAATTGTGGTAAAAAGCAAAGTTGAGCAGTCGGGAGATATTGCGTTACCGGAAGCAGAATTAGTAGTATCGGCAGGGAGAGGACTTAAAGGACCAGAAAACTGGGGAATTGTTGAGGAGTTGGCTAAGGCATTGGGTGCAGCAACAGCCTGTTCTCGTCCAGTTTCCGACTCCGATTGGAGACCTCACCATGAACATGTGGGACAAACGGGTGTAGCCATTAGACCAAACTTATACATTGCAGCAGGAATTTCTGGAGCAATACAGCACCTAGCCGGAGTAAATGGAAGTAAAGTGATTGTTGTAATCAATACTGATCCTGAAGCTCCTTTCTTCAAAGCAGCCGACTACGGAATCGTGGGTGATGCTTTTGAAGTATTACCAAGATTAACAGAAGCTGTGAAAGCGGCTAACCTATGATCTGTAAATAAATTCCTGAACAAGTCTCAGGGTTAAACTAAAAAGCATTATTCTCTCCGAATTGTGCTTTTTTTTGTGGAAACAATTTTACTTATTTATGAAAATTCGGTTGCTGAAAACTTCAAGTTTATTCGTTTTTTTAGATCCAATCACGAGTTGAGTTTTCTACATTGGTCAAAATTTTCTCTTGAATCTTCAAGGCATCTGACTGAAACAGGCAAGGCAATACAACTACTCCGGAGGCTGTTTGAATTTTTATGGTAGCAACTCCCCTTCTTTTTTGAATTATTGATTGAACCAGTTTTATATTCTGAGTTTTGTAATACTCTAATCCCGTTGTGATGGTGGTAATTTTCCCATCACCTACCACCAACTTTTCTCCTTTAAACTCAAAATAGGTTTTGTTCTTTTTCAAATAAACAAGATAAAGAGACGAGGGAATCAACAAAACATTAATCAAAAAGAATTCTAAGAGGGTAGATGAATTGAAAAAAAACAAAACATTAACCACTATCAAAAACAAAAACGTCCGTACAAACATCCTATACATAAAATAGGGCGCTGGGTTAAAACGTTCTTTCACATCAGCTCCTTCCGTTTTATAGAACAGCTCCATTAATTCTAAAGCAAATTGAGCTTTTACACCAACCAATTCCACCAGTTTTTTTTGTTTCATTTTGGCGCTTCCCGCTTGATTAATTTTCACTGTTTCAATTCCCATTGCTCTCTTTATCGGGTTGGTAACCTGAATGATGGTTTGAATTTTTTTTATTTTCAACACATCTTCTCTCTTGGTCAATAATCCCTCACTCACTTCGATTCCCTCATCTTGGTACCTCACTTTTTGATCAAAGTGACGCAATACAACTCGCAAAAATGACACCACCACAGAGATGACAACTCCAACCACCAATAAAACTGAAAGTCCTAGTAGGCTACTCACAATTTCTTCTTTGTTGAGCACTACATACTGAATCATTTCATCAGCAAAGTTCCAATCCTCTACTATATCTGCTAACTGATAACCAAACGAAAAAGTAATCGCCAAAATCCAGAAGAAACTCCTCAAATGATTTTCGGAAAAACTAACTTTCAGTAAATCTAAAAATGATAACGCATACACCACCCTTCTCTTTTCCGACTGAAAAACAGGGTTTTCTACTCCTTCATTTTCAGATTTTTTAACCAATGTCGTTTTTTGGAGCTCAGATTTCAAAGCTTTAGCTACTGCTTTGGTTACCGCCTTGATAGAAACCTCTACCTCCTTAGCTCCAGCAGTTTGAATTTCAACCTGAGTAACTCCCACTAGTTGATGAAGAATATTTTGTTTGAAATTAACAGATTGAATTCTCTCGATAGGAATGGCGGTTTTGTTTTTAAAAATCAAACCTTTATTCAAAATAAACTGATCTCCTTCTATTTTAAACTTAAAAAATAAAAATTGAACAATTGCAACTAGAAGAAGAAGAACAATTAACACACCAGAGATATTGAGGATATAGAAACCCTTATTCTCAATAGAATCTGAAAAAAAAATAGGAATAAACACCCAAAAAGATTTTACTAATTTATACAAAAGCACTCCATAATTGATGACAATACCCAGAGGAGATTGCCTACTAAATTTGGAAAAAGGACTACTGCTCATCCTTCATGAAATTTGAAATGAATGCTTTTATTTCTTGTGCTTTTTCCAACTCCAAACCAGATATTTTTAAATCTCGACCACTATCACCAGCAGTGTAAATACTCAGTGTGGCCAATTTAAAATACCGTTCTAACGGTCCTTCGTCTATTTCAATGTGTTGAATACGAGCAAAAGGCACAGTGGTTTCTTTTTGAAAAATCAGTCCTTCCTGGTACGCAATATTTTTATCCATTATTCTAACTCTCTTTCTCCGAAAGTAAGCCTTTGCCAAGAGAATCAATCCAATCATAAGAAAAATTAAAAAAACCAACATACTTGTTAAAACAACGGGAGTAAACCAATCTTGACTCTCTAAGAAATAACCAATAAAAACAGTAATCACTAAAAAGAAAATAAAGACCAACCTTTTAAAAATCATTGATTTTAATAGGTTAGGATGCATTGAGTTGTAAGTAAAATTTTCCATTTTATTGGATTCGGTTTCGTTCAAATATAAGAAATATTGAACCATAACAAGACGAAAAAAAAATGCTTTTGCATTCGTGTTGAAATATCGTAACTTTACACCCTTCAATCAGCAAAAAATTAGCTGAATAGCCCATGAAAAAAGTAGAACTTGAAATAGCGGGACTCTCATACAGTCATACACAAAGTGGAGCCTACGCTCTTGTTTTCAATGAAGCGGAGGGTAACAGAAGACTTCCCATCATCATTGGAGGTACCGAAGCACAGGCAATAGCCATAGAACTTGAAGGTATGACTCCTAGCAGACCGCTAACTCATGATTTGTTCAAATCTTTTGCCGAGGAGTTTGAATTTACGGTTCAAGAAGTGCTCATATACAATCTGATTGAGGGAATTTTCTTTTCTAAATTAATCTGCAGGAACAAAGAGGGTAATTTAATCGAAATCGATTCTCGAACCTCAGATGCTGTAGCTATCGCTGTCCGGTTTGCTTGCCCAATATTTACGTATGAGTTTATTTTGAGTTCGGCTGGTATTGTATTAGATGATGACGGAGAAGAACAAAGCTTAAGCGATTCATCAGGTGCTGGTTCCTCGGAATCTGTGCCAATCGAAATTGAGGAATCGGAGAGTACTCCACAGAAATCGATTGAAGAACTAGAACAAGAATTGAATGAAGCGATTGAGGCGGAAGATTACGAAAAAGCGTCTCAACTACGAGACCAAATTAACAGTAGAAACTAACCCCACATTTATTTAATTTCATGAGAAAATTGATTCGATATTCAGCGCTCATCTATTCGTTTTTTCTTCTTTTCTCATGCACAAAGCAGGAATCTACTATCGAACAACGAATAGTAAGAACTTGGAACTACGATGTGGAAAACAGCCTGGAACCCATAGACTCAGGTTCGTATATTAAGTTTGAAATCGACCTGACTGATGACCAAAAAAAACACAGTTTTAAATGGGAAATAAATGGTCGTCAGGATATAGGTACATGGGAAATTGTCGATAGCAACGAACTTCTTCTGAGTTTTCCGCTTCAACGCATAGAAACCGACATTGATTCGATAGCTCAGAGTTATGATGAAGAGGGGAACACAACGGTTTACTATTTCAAAGAAAAGGACAATGTAGCGACTCTGAAAGCCGGAAAGTTTCAAACAAAAGAAATACAACAACGCTACCTTATTAATGAGATTTCGAATGAAAAATTAACGTTGGTGTACGAAGGAACCAATGAACAACCGAACCTGGTCATCCTTCCGTTTGTATACAAATCCCGCGTAATTCCCACCAGCATTTCTTATTACTCGGTAACGAGAGGATTATTGGGAATTGCCGCTTTGATATTCATTACCTTTTTGTTCAGCTCGAATAAAAGAGCGATAAATTGGAGCCTAGTTGGAAAAGGTTTGGGACTCCAATTGGTGCTTGCTTTAGCTGTACTCTATATTCCTTTTGTCGCTTCATTCTTTGATGCCCTGAGTGCAGGATTTATGAGGATCATTGGATTTACAGATGCAGGAGCAAATTTTGTTTTTGGTCAATTTGGAACTGGCGAAATTCAAGGGCCACTTCAAAACTTTGCTTTTAAAATACTGCCTACCATCATATTCTTCTCAGCTCTTATGAGTATGTTATATTACCTGGGCATTCTTCAGAAAGTTGTGTATGTATTCGCTTGGTTAATGCGAAGATTTATGAAATTATCTGGAGCAGAAAGTTTAGCCGCTGCAGGAAATATCTTTCTAGGACAAACGGAAGCTCCTTTTTTAGTAAGGCCCTATCTCGAAAAAATGACCAAATCTGAGTTGATGTGCTTAATGACCGGAGGAATGGCAACCATTGCCGGAGGAGTGCTGGCTGCCTACATTAGTTTTCTGGGTGGTGATGATCCTGAACAAAGTTTATTCTTTGCAAAACATTTACTCACCGCTTCCATTATGTCTGCTCCTGCAGCGGTAGTTGCCGCAAAAATATTAGTACCCGAAACAGAGGAATTCAATAAAGAGATGAGTATACCGAAAGAAAAAATCGGTTCAAATATTCTCGAAGCCATTACCAATGGATCTACTGATGGATTAAAATTAGCGGTAAATGTGGGAGTTATGCTGCTTGTGTTTACAGCTATTGTGTACATGGCCAACTACTTGCTTGCCTCTATCGGGGCTGTTACGGGATTAAATGAAATGATTGTAGCGAACACCAATTATTCCGAACTGTCATTTCAATTTATACTGGGTTACTTATTTGCTCCTATTGCTGGGCTAATGGGAATCGACAATTGGGGTGATATGGTACTAACTGGGCAATTACTGGGTGAAAAAACAATTCTGAATGAGTTTTATGCTTACGCCACTTTTGGGAATATTAAATCTCAATTTGCCTCCGAAAAAGCGGTAGTAATGAGTACTTACATGCTTTGTGGATTTGCCAATTTTGCTTCTATCGGAATCCAGATTGGAGGAATTGGCGCCTTAATCCCTACAAGAAAAGGATTGCTATCTAAGCTAGGTGTAAAAGCATTGATTGGCGGAACGGTAGCTAGTTTACTGACGGCAGTTGTCGTAGGAATGTTCTTGTAAAATTCCCTAAAGTATCTCTTTTCGAATAATAAATACCGCACAAAAACCTCATTTCATTGTTTTTTTTTAGAAATTAGAAGTTCTAATCAAAAAAAATTATGAAATTACTATTTACTTCTGTCCTTTCAGTCCTTATGGTCGTTGGGACAACGAGCAATTCCCATGCTCAACTTTTCAAAAAAAAGAAAAAAGAGGAAACGAAAAAATCTGCTGAAAAACCAAAATCTACTTTTAAATCTATTAAAAGTGTGACAAAAAATTGTGAAAAGTCAGACGGACTGTTTCCGATTTACCGCGACACAAATTCAGGAAAAATTTATTTAGAAATTAGCGAAGATAAATTGGGCAAAGAGTTCATCTATTTTAGTTATGTAGAAAACGGTTTGATGGATGTAGGAGCATTTAAAGGGTCTTACAGAGGTTCAAAAATTTTCAAAATCAATAAGTTTTATGGAAATATTGAGTTTCAGTTGGAAAACACCAATTACTATTTTGACCCAAAAAATGAGATAAGTAAATCGGCTGAAACAAACATTAACAAGCCTATTATTATCTCAGAAAAAATAATGGGAAAAACAGAAAACAAGTTTATCATTGATGCTAGCTCTCTTTTCATGAAAGAAAATTTTGCTAAAATAAAACCAACATACCGGCCAGGATATAGAGGTGCCAAACTGGGGATGCTGAGCAAAACAAAAACAAAAGTGCTTAAAATTAAAAACTACCCAAACAACACGGATGTGAGAACGATGTATGTGTTTGACAACGGAAGCGGATACTCAAAAGAAATGACCAGTAGCCAAAGTGTGTCTATTACTTACCACCACAGTATTTTGGAAATGCCTAATAATGATTTTAAACCAAGAAAGGATGACCCAAGACTGGGGTATTTCATGACACAAGTAACGGATCAAACATCGGCATCGGTAACGCCATACCGAGATATGATTCACAGATGGAACTTGGTAAAAAAAGATCCAGAAGCTAAGTTATCTGAACCCATAGAGCCGATAACCTGGTGGATTGAAAACACTACCCCAAAAGAACTAAGACCCATCATAAAAGAAGGAGTAGAAAAATGGAACATCGCATTCGAAAAAGCTGGTTTCAAAAATGCTGTGGTTGTAAAAATACAGCCAGACACTGCCGATTGGGATGCCGGAGACATTCGATACAATGTATTGAGATGGACTTCCACGCCAAAACCCCCTTTTGGAGGGTACGGACCGAGTTTTGTAAACCCAAGAACCGGAGAAATTTTGGGGGCTGATATCATGTTGGAATACGTTTATATATTAGGGAGAATAAGATCAGCAGAACTATTTGAAAAAGCTGGATTAGATTTTTTTCATTTAGAGGAAAGCGGAGCAAATCACGATTCGCATTCGTGTAGCGTTGGGGCCATGATGCAGGAAGATGTATTCTTCGGAAATACGGCTATTTCCTTGACGGATTTAACAGGAATCGAAAGAGACAAATTTTTGAGAGAATCGATCCAGAGATTGGTATTACACGAAGTAGGACACACGCTAGGACTGAATCACAACATGAAAGGAAGTTCAATTCAATCTTTGGAAGACCTGAAGAATCAAGAAAAAATGGACAAAGAAGGAATGTGTAACTCTGTGATGGAATACCCTTCTATCAATTTTGCTTTGAACAAAGAAGACCAAACTTATTACTACGATGACAAGCCCGGATTATATGATCATTGGGTAATTGAGTATGGATATTCTTCCGCTTTAGAAGACGAAAAAGCAGAACAAGAAAGGCTAGATAAGCTTCTAGCTCGATCTACAGATCCAAAACTAGTGTTTGGAAACGATGCTGACGACATGAGATCTCCGGGTAAAGGGATAGATCCTCTCGTAAATATTTACGATTTGTCGGATGATCCAGTGAGGTACGCACAAGAAAGAATAGAACTGATAGAAACTAAATTGATGCCTCAGTTGATGAAAAAGTATTCCAAAGACAACCAGTCATACATGGAACTAAGAAATGCTTACTTGTCGCTCAGCGGTCAAAAAGCAATTCAATTAAACATCATGACACGACAAATTGGAGGTGTTTATGTAAATAGAGCGTTTGTAGGTCAAGAAACTACTTCGGCTCCCCTAACTCCAGTTCCTTACAAAACCCAAAAGGCCGCAATGGATGCTTTGACAAAACATGCTTTTGCTCCAGCAGTATTTGAAGTAAACCAATCTCTTATCCAGCATTTACAGCAACAGCGAAGAGGATTCAATCACCGTGGAAGCGGTGAAGATCCTAAAATTTTGGATAGAAATTTATCTGTACAAGCTGGTTTGTTTGCTCATTTGTTACACCCAAATGTATTAAAACGAATCTCCAACACTGAATTGTATGGAAACACTTACACGTTACCCGAGTATTTAACAGACTTGACAGATGCTGTTTTCAAAGAAGATCGATTGAAAAAAGTAACAAATGCTCGACAAAATTTACAGATATTGTACACGAAGTCTTTGATTGCTTACCTTGGAAATAAAAAAGCATTGTACAACACAAAGTCTCAAGTTTTGGGTCAATTGAATCAAATCTTGATAATTTCGAAAGAAAGGTCTTCCGATTCGGCAACAAAATCGCATAAAATGCATTTGAAACTGCTGATAGAAAAAGCGCTCGAAGCTAAGTAAAACCTAAGGAAATCCAATTGTATAATCTGCACTTAAAAATAAGTGCAGATTTTTTTTTAAATTCTTTTGTCGAAATGAAAACTTATTCTACTTTTGCAGTGGAGATGTGGCAGAGTGGTCGAATGCGGCAGTCTTGAAAACTGTTGTGCGGCAACGTACCGGGGGTTCGAATCCCTCCATCTCCGCTGAGAGCAAAGCTCAATTCCGATGACCCGGAATTGAGCTTTTTTTTTGTCAAAGAATGATGCAAATTTGATATAAAACTTTTGTTACATCCTACCAATTAAAGAAGCAAAGAAAGCGCTAAACACACTACACTTCACTTGGGAAGAGGTTTGACAGATAGAACATAATCAAGTTCAAGGGTCAACGAATTTTACTCAAGGCAAAGTTTTTCTTTTGGGAATCAGTTTAAATTTATGGTGATATTGATTGTACTGATATGAAAAATTAAATTTGTTAAACAAATATTAACCTTGATTAACACTTTGTATTCCGCTAATCACTACTTTTACAAAAATTAAAAAACTAAAACCAATGAAAAAATTTATTATCCCAGCCTTATTAATGGCAACAATGATGACATCTTGTGGAAGCGATGCGGTAGAAGCAACCGATGCACAAGAAATAAAAGAAACCGCGATTACTGCTACTTACTCGACTTTAGGAGATCACAACCACGTAGACTGGAAAGCTTGGCACCTAGGGAGAACAGGAGAAAGATCAGGTTCTGTAATGTTGAATAGTGGTGAAGTTTCTGTAAACGAAGGTGTATTAGCTGGAGGTAAATTTGTGTTAGATTTAGCTGGATTGACCGTAACAAACTTTGGAGATGATACGGATCAAAACGAAAAATTAAGAGGACACTTAACAAGCGGAGACTTCTTTTTGACTGATTCTTTCCCAACTGCTACGTTCGAAATTACAAGTTTAGATACAATGTCTGGTGAATTCAATTCAACAATTAGTGGAAACCTGACTATCAAAGGTATTTCTAAAAACATTACCTTCAATGGAAATGTTGAAATTACTGAAAATGCTGTGACGATTTCTTCTGAAACTTTTGAAATAAACAGACAAGACTGGGGATTAACCTACAATACTGAAGGAGCTGAAGGAGTTATTGCTGACTATGCAATCATGAATGAAATTGCATTCACTATTCACGCGAATATGACTAAATAAATCAATCTGTTATAAAGGATCTTATATTAAAGACCCGGATAACAAATAATACATAATGATAAAGCTGAACAATGAGTTATTGTTCAGCTTTTTTTATTTATCTCTTTTCTCTTCCTGAAATAACGTTACAAATGGGCGAAGCCAAATTATCAAGTGACGATTTGTTTTTTTTCCTTTCTGCCGAAGGCTAAAATAGGAAAATTAAAAAAACAAAAAGTAGGAACGGATGAAAGCAAAAAGAAGGGTTGGGGCGAGAAAATAAATAAGCAATGAAGTCCCTGAGTTCGACCGATAGGGAGAAAATCGAAGGGCGAAATTGTGTTTTAGTTTTCTCGTATCAGTGGGACAGTTTTGCTTGAATACCTTCTATCCCTTTCATCATATTCTCACATTAATTTCTCACGTTCATCACAACATTAAACTCAATGAAAATTCCAAAAATTGTTAGCTCTCAAAATAGCTGTAATTGTTAAATCCTAACCCTAAAACAACTCTTTGAAACGCTAAAAACAAATTATGTTTAACCCAATTTTTATTTCAAACAGAGACAATTTTCGTAAAAAAAACACTGTTAAAATAAATGAACGGTGTTTTTTCATTTATTAAAACCCATTAATTATCATCGGATCAAATTAACATGTCCCATAAAGAATTCTTTTTCACTGGATTGTTTAACATAAACTGATATTTTCCAAATATAAGTTTCGGTTTTCGCTCCTTCTCCATCCCAGCCTTCGTTTAAGTCTCTTGTTTCGAAAACTAACTCTCCCCATCTATTGAAAATCGTTAGATGATAGGTTTCTTCTACAAATCCTTCCGTTAACACTGGAATAAATACTTGATTAATTTCGTCTCTATTTGGTGTAAAAGTATTGGGAACATAAATCCCTATATCTTGGTACACTCTAATTGTTTTGATGATTGAATCTTGACAACCCACATTATTAGATGAAATCAATTTCACTTGATACACATTCGCACCATCTGCATAGGTATGGATTGGATTCTCTGTGATATCAAATTGATTATCCCCAAAATCCCATAAATAAACCGAAGAGAACTGCGACAAATTCGTAAATTGAACCTCGGGCGATTCTAACGAAGAAAACAAAATTCTATCAGCCATGAAATCAGCAATGGGCTGCTCGTAAAGACATATCGCATCTTCATCCAAAGTAGAAGAAACACACCCTTCTTTGGAGGTAACTGTTAGGTTTACGTCATAGCAATCGGGAACTGTATATTGATGACCAGCGAATCCTGCTTGTTGGGAAGTTGCTCCATTCCCAAAATCCCATAAATAGGAAGCGGATAGATCTATCGAGTCAGCTGTAAAAACTACGCTCAATTTATCACAACCCACACTGTCTGAATAGGTAAAATTAGAATTGGGTGTTTTGGAGATCACAATAGACTCAAATGCTGAGTCTGAACACCCTGTAAGCGGATTAGTTCCCAAAAGCTTTATGGTATAATTTCCTGTCGAAGAATATGTATGTGAAGGGTTAAACAGGAAGGAAGAATTCCCGTCTCCAAAACTCCAATCAAAGTTCAAGCTTCCCACGGAGTTATTCTAAAAAT
>Ga0209771_1002119_pt1 | contig 12282 bp, 9 predicted proteins | sample SaaInl59LU_5_DNA_FD_184639 | JGI IMG/M metagenome (GOLD analysis project Ga0209771, IMG submission 184639) | Marine microbial communities from expanding oxygen minimum zones in the Saanich Inlet - ESP_59LU_5_DNA (SPAdes) (version 2) | ecosystem: Environmental > Aquatic > Marine > Intertidal zone ...
TTTCCTGGAATTACATTTCCTACCGCTGTTAAAGGAACGGTTTGGCCATTGAGGTATATAGGAGAGTCTGCGGCATTTACTGAAGGCAAACCTTGAACATCAAAATTATATTGTTGAAAATATTCTGTATTTATATCTTCACACTGCCCTGGGATACCATACCTAACATTTGTAACCTCTATTGGAGTTGTGGTGCCAGGTAATACCGCAAGATTTTGAACAACACCCGTTATTTGATCTGTGAGAATAAATGCGAAAGCGTCAGAAAAAGAACATTCAAAATTTCTATTATATTCTTCAGAGGCTAAAATAAAATTAAAATTTATCTGAGCAATTTGCGGCACAAAATTGAACTGAATTGCAGAGGCGTTATTGGTAGCTGTTGCAGTGGTGTTTGCCTCTAAATCTGCGTCTCCGGGCCATGATGCGTCACCACCACTTAGGGTTACACCAGTATTATTGGGTCCAGATGCCTGAGAAACATCACCCGTCATTAAAATAATACCATCAGAAAAAGGAAAATTTGAGCCGTTTGCGTTAAAATAACCAATCCCGTTTACATTACCAAAATCTGTCCCAGTACGTTGGCCAACATTAGTAACCTCAGCACATGGAGAATCAATAAGGATGTCTTGAATTAATTCTTGAGCCGTAAAAGTTTCATCTATGGTTATCTGACCAATACCCAAAGAACAATAGAGCGCAAATATAAAGGGTAGTATTTTTTTCATTGACATATCAATATGAGGTCAAATATATTCATTACAATGATTTTCTTTCGGTATTTTTGCAAAAAAAAATCACACAAAATTCACACTATGAACCAATTTAACATAACTGTACAACCAACAAATAACGAAAATATTGTGAAGTTTGTTACAAATTCGTTTTTAACCCAAGCGAAAAGTTATGAGTTCTCCAACATAGACCAAGCAAAACCAAGCCCTTTGGCTCAAGAATTGTTTTACCTTCCCTTTGTGAAAACAGTCTATATATCTCAAAATTTTGTTGCTATTGAAAAATTTAATATTGTTGATTGGCCATCTGTGCAGGACGAAGTAGCACAATCTATTGCAGATTACCTAAATAGTGACAAAGAGGTAATCACCCAGGAAGAAACATCAAAAAAAGTACCCGTAACAGTATATGCAGAAAGTACTCCAAACCCAGGGGTGATGAAGTATGTTGCAAACAAACCCTTAGCTGATGGCGTCTTTGAGTTTAAATCTATAGAAGATGCTGTAGAGGCACCACTAGCGAAAGCACTCTTCTCTTTTGCTTTTGTAAAAGAGGTTTTTATTAGCGCAAACTATGTATCTATAACAAAATACAATGTGGTTGAATGGACAGAAGTTTCTAATGAACTACGCTCATTTATAAGAACCTTCATAGAAGAGGGTAAAGTTATTTTTAATGATGCTTTTTTGCAAAGCAAGAAAGAGGTTACACCAGCAAATGACAAGAAAAAAACGCCTGTTTCTCTAGAAAAAAACGACAAGACATACAGCAATATTGAGCAGGAGATTGTTGACATTCTTGATGAGTACATCAAACCAGCTGTAGCAAGTGATGGTGGGCACATTGCCTTTGACTCCTATCAAAAAGACACTAAAACCGTACATGTCATCTTGCAAGGGGCTTGCAGTGGTTGTCCTTCGGCAACCGTTACTTTAAAAAATGGTATTCAAACCATGCTTCAAGAAATGATGCCTGGCCGAGTTGAAACCGTAGAGGCAGTTAATGGCTGATATTGTATTGCTTACAAACACAATAGACGTATAATACTATAATTTGAAATTTCAAAAAGTGTATTTTTGTTTATAAGATTTATTAAACCCAAGTATAGATGAAACAACTTTATTTGATTTTACTTTGTTCGATTTTATTTTTTTCTTGTAATACTTCAAAAAAAGACGCCGTGGACATACATCAATACACCAACCTACTTGCCCAAGAAACAAGTCCTTATTTATTACAGCACGCGCACAACCCTGTAGATTGGAGAGCTTGGAATGACCAAACATTGGAGGCTGCAAAAAAGGATAAAAAACTCATGATTGTTAGCATAGGATATGCTGCCTGTCATTGGTGCCATGTTATGGAGCGAGAGAGTTTTGAGGATAGTGCAGTTGCCGCTGTAATGAACAAAAACTACATCAATGTTAAGGTAGACAGAGAAGAGCGTCCAGATGTAGATCAAATCTATATTAATGCGGTACAGCTATTAACCGGTAGTGCAGGATGGCCACTTAATGTTATAACACTTCCAGATGGAAGACCTGTTTGGGGAGGTACCTATTTTAAAAAAGAGGATTGGGTAAATGCCTTAGAACAAATGCAAAAAATATACACCCAAAACCCAGAAAGGTTATTTGAGGTTGCAAACAATCTTGAAGAAGGTATAAAAAGCATGGATCTTCTTCCTCTAAATGAGGAAAATGTAGATTTAAAAAACTACAATACCAATGAAATTTTAAGCCAATGGCAAGCATCTTTTGACAACACATTTGGAGGCCCAAACAGAGCTCCTAAATTTATGATGCCAAATACTATTTCTTATCTTCTGCGAAAGGCAAAACAAAGCAAAGATACGGGCCTACTTCAATATGTTACCACTACCCTAAACAAGATGGCTTATGGCGGAATATATGATCATATTGGAGGTGGTTTCTCAAGATATAGTGTAGATAAAAAATGGCATGTTCCTCACTTTGAAAAAATGCTGTATGACAATGCACAGATGGTCAGCCTCTACAGCAACGCCTATTTAGCAACTAAAGATAATTTATACAAAGAAGTGGTAACTCAAACTCTTGCATTTGTTGCTAGAGAATGCACAAATAGTGAAGGTGCCTTTTACTCCTCCTTTGATGCCGATAGCCTCACCAAGGGTGGAGTTCTTGAAGAGGGAGCCTATTATGTGTTCACCAAAGAGGAGCTTACAAAAGAACTTGGAGAAGATGTTGAATTATTCTCAACCTATTACAATATTAATTCTTTTGGATTATGGGAGAACAATCATTATGTTCTAATACGCTCTAAAAGTGACCCTGAGGTATGCGCAGCGTTTGGCATTACCAATCAAGAATTACAAAACAAAAAAGAAGCTTGGAGAAAAGCGCTTCTTAGTTACAGAAATAAACGAGATAAGCCAAGACTGGATGATAAAATTCTAACCTCCTGGAATGGGCTTATGCTTAAAGGATATGTAGATGCTTATAAAGCATTTCAAGAGCCAGCATACTTGCAGGCTGCTCTAAAAAACGCACATTTTATAAAGTCTAAACAATGGCAAACTTCTGGCGCTTTGTTTCATAGCCATAAGGACGGAAAAAGCACTATTAATGGATATCTAGAAGATTATGCCGCGGTAATTGATGCCTATATTGGTTTGTATGAAATTACCTTGGATGATCAGTGGCTCTTAATTGCCAATGAACTAACAAGCTACACCTACGGGCATTTCTTTGATTCAGAAAAACAACTGTTTTATTTCACCAATGACCAGGATCCATCTTTAATTACAAGAAGTTTTGAATACAGAGACAATGTAATTCCAGCATCCAACTCTATGATGGCAAAAAACTTATATGTTTTATCACATCATTTTGACAACCAAACGTATGGCGCTACCGCTTCTCAAATGCTTAAAAATGTACTCCCAGAGATAGAAAAATACCCATCAGGGTTTTCTAACTGGTTGGACTTATTGGCTAATTTTCAAAACAGCTTCTATGAAATTGTTGTTGTAGGAGAAGATGCGCAGCAAAAAGTGAAAGAAATTCATCAGTACTATTTGCCAAACAAACTTGTTGCAGGTAGCACAAAAGCGGGCAACAGCCCACTTCTAGAACAGCGTTTTATAGAAAATGAGACCTTTGTATATGTTTGCGTTAATAACGCTTGTAAAATGCCCGAGACAGAAGTTACAAAAGCCATAGATTTAATTGAGCTTTAAAAAAGACAATAGATCACAAAAATTATCTCACAAAAAACGCACAAAGTAATTGCTGCCTTACAGGTTTTGTTTTTATTTGCAACTGCTTAAAAAGCATCAAGTATCCTTAAACAATAACAATAATTTAACACAATTAAAAGCTTGAAATATTAGTTTTGAACTTGTTTTTAAAAATAAACTATGTCATTAATAAAAAATAATTTTCTAGTATTAGTATCACTTCTTGTGTCTTTAAACATGCTTTCCCAAAGTATGACCAATGACCAAACATTAGATAATGACTATTTATCCTCGAAAACAACACCGGTTTTCAAGGGCTACAAAAATACCATGGGATCCATATACGCAAATAAAGAGTTTCAAATAGGGTCTGTATATAAATACGGTAGATTAGTGGCCAGTAATGTTGCTCTTAGGTATAATGTCCAGGCAGAAGAAATAGAATTAAAGGCAAACACTAGCACCTCAGCTACTGTTGCCAATGTCATCAAAGCAGATCAAAATATCTCTGTACGTATTTTAAATGATGATTTTGTGTACCTTATATCTCCAGACAAAAATCAAAAAGCAGGATACTTTATGGTGATTTCCCAAGGTGCTGAGCTTACTGTATATAAAAAGATAATTAAAAATTTTGTGGAGGGTAAAGAGTCTGCAAACTCATACTCTAGAGACGTGCCAGACAGTTTCAAAGAAAAAGAACAATTGTATATTGTGAGTAGCTCGGGAGGTTTAACAAAACTTCCAAAAGGAAAAGCAAAAAGAGAAAAGTTGTTTGCCCCAATGGCAAACCAAATGAGTACTTACATAGAAAATAACAACTTAAACCTCCGCAGAGAGAAAGATTTCAACCAAGCGTTAGACTATTTTAACGCGCTTTAATCTTGGCAAAGTTTTTGCTAGAAGATATAATATAAAAACCATACCAATGAAAAAAACTATTCTTACCGTTGTTTTATGTGTATTAACACTAAACACAGCTTTAGCACAATTTGATACCGCAATGTTTGTTTCAGATGTTTTTCTTTTAGACAACTACATTAAAAGACAAAACAATGGTATCAACTTTAAAGACACAAAAACCTATAAAGGTACTCCCTATAACAATCCAAGTTTTTTACTAGGGAACATTTACAAAGAAGGAAAACTCCTTGCAGATAATTTAGCCATAAGATACAATGCCGTTGCAGATGAGATGGAGGTAAAACAATTTTTTAACTCAGATGATGAAAACGCAAGAGTTTTAACTAAATCTCAAGACATTTATGTAAAGATTGTAGATGATATATATGTGTTTGTGCCCTACCAAGGAGGTGTTGAAAATGGAGGTTATTTTCAAGTTATCTTTGAAGGAAGTAAAACAGCGTTGTATAAAAAACACATAAAAGATTTTAAGCCAGAAAAAAAAGCTACATCATCTATAACAAAAACACTACCTCCTGTTTTTAAAGATAAACCAGTGTTTTACTTAGTTACAAAAAGCGGTAAGTTTTACCAGATGCCTAAGTCAAGGAGTAAAAAATTAAAAGTTTTTGGAGAAAAACAAAATCAAATGAAAGCCTTTACTAAGCAGAATAATTTAGATCTTAACAAACAAGAAGATTTACTCAAGGCCATAATATATTTCGACACACTATAAAAACACGCGCAGAACACTCGCCTTACAAACAATACCAAAAAGCTCTACACGTTTGTGTAGGGCTTTTTTGTTGGTTTACATCCTATTGATATTTTATATTGACTTTTAGTACAACTCTCTCGTGTTTTTTCTATTTTTGGATATCATTGAAAAAAAATTAGGCGCATCTTAAATTACTGTTGCGACATCTATTTTATAAACCCCTGAGCTACGCTCAAAAAGACAAAGCAACCATGTCAGAACAAAAAAAACGTTTATTTCTTATTGATGCATTTGCTTTAATCTTTAGAGGATATTACGCGCTTATTAAAAACCCTCGTATCAATAGCAAAGGGATGGACACCTCTGCTATTTTAGGATTTATGAATTCGTTTATTGATGTTATCAAACGAGAACGCCCAGACTACATAGCTGTTTGTTTTGACAAAGGAGGTAGCCAGGCAAGAAACGAATTATTTCCAGAGTATAAGGCCAATAGAGATGAAACCCCAGATGGTATTAAAATAGCGGTACCGTATATTCAAAAAATATTGACTGCCATGCATATACCTATCATGGTTAAAGAAGGTTTTGAGGCAGATGATGTGATAGGAACCTTGGCAAAAAAAGCAGAAAAAGAAGGATACCAAACTTTTATGGTTACTCCAGATAAGGATTTTGCTCAGCTGGTTTCAGATAATATTTTTATGTATCGCCCTGTTTTTGGAGGTGGGTATGAAACCTGGGGAATTCCTGAGGTACAAAAGAAATTTGAGGTAACAAACCCGTTGCAAGTAATTGATTATTTAGGAATGATGGGGGACAGTGCAGATAACATTCCTGGCCTTCCAGGCGTAGGGGATAAAACTGCCAAAAAATTCATTAACCAGTTTGGATCTATGGAGGGGCTACTTGCCAATACAGAGCAACTCAAAGGAAAAATGAAAGAAAAAATAGAAGCCAACAAAGACCTTGGCCTTCTTAGTAAAGAACTAGCAACCATAATGCTGGATGTGCCCGTAGATTTTAATGCAGCCAATTTTCAGATGAGTGCTCCAGATGTTAGCGCCGTTACAGAAATTTTTGAAGAATTAGAGTTTCGCCGCCTCACCACTAGCTTTGCCAATACATTCTCTGAGCAGGCCATGGCCACAAAAGGAACCAGTAACCAACCTAAGACTGCTGCTACTGATTCAAAAAAGACATCTCCAACACCCTCTAGTCCTAGCGCTGGAGAAGGGCAGTTTTCACTCTTTGGTGGAGACAGTGAACCTACTGCGCAAAGCCAGAGCTACACCAGTAGAAAAACTATTAAAGACACAGAGCATTTTTATCAAACCGTACAACCTGGTATGGGAACACGCTTGTTTATAGATAATCTAATGAAGCAACCCAGTGTTTGTTTTGACACAGAAACAACAGGGCTAAACCCGCTTACCGCAGCGCTTGTTGGAATTGCTTTTTCTTGGGAAAAAGGCAAAGGATTCTACCTTCCTTTTCCTGAAGACAGAGACGATAGCCAGCAAATTATAGAACAATTACGTCCCTTTTTTGAAGCTACAGAAATTGAAAAGGTTGGGCAAAATTTAAAATACGATATTAAGGTTTTACGTAAGTATAATATTTCGGTACACGGAAAATTATTTGACACCATGCTGGCCCATTACCTGATCAATCCAGATATGAGACACAACATGGATATATTGGCAGAAACGTATTTAAACTACACGCCCGTATCTATTACAGAGCTCATTGGTAAAAAAGGGAAAAACCAAAAATCGATGCGCGATGTGCCTATAGACCAGCAAACACAATATGCGGTAGAAGATGCAGATATTACATTTCAGCTCAAAGAGCACTTCGCCAAAGAGCTTAAAGACAATAATCTTCAAAAATTATTTGACGACATTGAGGTGCCACTTCTAAGAGTTCTTGCGGCTATGGAAGCAGAGGGCATCAATCTAGATAAGGAATTTTTACAGTCACTCTCTGGAGATTTAGACCATGATATTCTTACCCTAGAGGCCAGCATTTATAGAGAGGCTGGAGAAGAATTTAACATTGCATCTCCAAAGCAATTGGGAGAAATTCTTTTCGGTAAAATGAAACTTGTTGCCAAGCCTAAAAAAACAAAAACAGGGCAATACTCTACCGCAGAAGACGTGCTTTCATACCTTGCAAAAGAGCATCCAATTATTGCAGATGTACTTGAATACCGTGGGCTAGCCAAGCTAAAATCGACCTATGTAGATGCCTTGCCACTACAAATAGAACAGGCCACGGGAAGAGTCCATACAGACTACATGCAGACAGTTGCGGCAACAGGGCGCCTTAGTAGCAATAACCCTAACCTGCAAAATATCCCAATACGTACCCAGCGAGGGAGACAGGTAAGAAAAGCCTTTGTTCCAAGAAACCAGGAGTATGTATTGGTGGCTGCAGATTATTCTCAAATTGAGCTTCGAATCATTGCCGCATTAAGTGAAGAACAAACCATGATGCAGGCCTTTAAAGATGGGCTAGATATTCACTCCTCTACAGCGGCTAAGGTGTTTAATATACCCTTAGAGCAGGTGACCCGAGAGCAACGAAGTAATGCCAAAACTGTAAACTTTGGTATTATCTACGGCGTTTCTGCCTTTGGACTAAGCAACCAAACAGATCTTTCAAGAGGTGAGGCAAAGGAACTCATTGACACCTACTATAGCACCTACCCGAAATTGCGTAATTACATGAGCGAATTGGTAGATTTTGCAAGAGACAATGGCTATGTACAAACAGTTTTAGGCCGTCGCAGATATTTAAAAGACATTAACGGTTCCAACGCCATAGTGCGTGGCGGAGCAGAGCGTAATGCCGTCAATGCTCCTATACAAGGAAGCGCGGCAGATATTATTAAAATTGCCATGATAAACATTCATGAAAAATTAGAAAAAGGTGGCTATAAAACCAAGATGCTCTTGCAGGTTCATGATGAACTGGTTTTTGATGTGTACAAGCCAGAACTCTCTGAAATGAAAACACTCATTAAAACTGAAATGGAAAATGCTTACACACTCGCGGTGCCTCTTGATGTTGAACTAGGAGAGGGTGAGAATTGGCTACAGGCACATTAAAAAATACGTTGTTAAAAATATTATACTAAAATAAGATGAGAGAACTATATACAAAAGCAGTTGTTTTATTGGCTGTATTGCTATCCAGTACAATGGTACATTCTCAGTGCGAGGAGATCACCATTGAGAGCCTAAGCAACCCAGGTGTTTATGATGTTGCCACACTAACAGAGGCAGATGGACTTCGTAATGGCCCGGACTATTTTGGTGCCACAGTTTATTATCCTACAAATGCTACACCACCCTATGCTAGTATCGCTATTGTTCCAGGTTTTACCGCCACGCCAGAGAGTGTAGAGGCCTGGGGGCCATTTTATGCCTCTCATGGTATTGTTACTATTATTATTGGAACTAATTCTATTTATGATTTTCCAGAAGCCAGAGCAGAAGCCTTATTGGATGCCCTAGAAACACTACGAGAAGAAAACACTAGAAATGCCTCTCCACTTCTTGGAGATATAGATGAAGACAAATTTGCCGTTAGCGGCTGGTCTATGGGAGGCGGAGGAGCACAACGTGCTGCTGTTTTAGACAATAGTATTAAGGGAGTCGTGGCGCTATGCCCTTGGCTTCCCAATCCAGATCTAGACCACGACAGTGCTGTGGTAATTTTTAGTGGACAAAATGATGCTGTAGCGCCTCCAGGGAATCATGCCAACATTCATTATGATAATACCCCTGAGAGCACAAACAAGCTTTTATTTGAAATAGAAAACGGCAATCATTCTGTGGCAAATACACCAGAGGGAGGTAACTCAAGTGTTGGTAAAATTGCATTATCATGGTTTAAATTGTATGTAGATCAAAACGATTGCTATTGCTCTTTACTGACAGAAGATTTGTTAGACAATCCTCAAGAGGCGTCAAACACAGAAAGTAGTTTTGAGTGTGAAGTTTTAGATACACAAGAGAATGTAAGTCAAACAATTTTGTACCCTAATCCAACAAGAGACATCATAAACATTTCAACACAACAAGATGTGCGCTATACGGTATACTCTACTCTGGGGCAGTTAATGCTTTCTGGAGAACTCAAAGGAAATTTAAAACAAATTAATCTTTCCTCGCTGGCAGGAAACATCTTCTATGTGCGTGTTAATAACGAAACTTTTAAAGTGTTAAAAACACAGTAATATTTCGGCTATAAATCTCTGCAGTAATATTGGTTTATCACTCAATTTTTTATACTGGGGCAATAAATTAGTATTGTCTTGCTGTCAAAGAGTTTATCACAGTAATACTATTTCAAAAAATTACACGAAAAATCTATCTTTTACTATTTGTTATTCAAATAAATAACAGTATTTTTGCCGTCCGATAATACGGGACAGAAATAATTTATTAATAATTAGACAAAGAACTATAATGGATACATTAAGTTACAAAACAGTATCTGCTAATAAAGCCACTGTAACAAAAGAGTGGTTAATAGTAGATGCGGACGGGCACACACTAGGTCGTCTTGCGAGTGAAGTTGCAAAATTACTTCGCGGTAAACACAAGCCAAGCTTTACACCTCATGTAGATTGTGGAGATAATGTGATTATCATAAACGCAAGCAACGTCCAATTAACAGGAAACAAGTGGGAAGAAAAGTCTTACATACGTCACACTGGTTACCCAGGTGGACAAAAAAGTCTTACTGCCACAGAATTGAAAGACAAGAATCCAGCACGCGTTGTTGAGAAGGCGGTTAAAGGAATGCTACCTAAAAACAAGTTAGGATCAGTACTTTTTAGAAACTTGAAAGTGTATGCAGATGCAAACCACGGTCAAGAAGCACAAAAACCAAGAGCTATTAAAATTAATACCGCAACAAAGTAATGGAAACTATACACAAAATTGGAAGAAGAAAAACCGCTGTTGCACGTGTTTACTTATCTCAAGGGAAAGGAAACATCACAATCAACAAACGTGAGTTTGATAACTATTTTACAACCCCAACATTACGATACAAAGTAATGCAGCCACTTATGATGACAGACAACGAGAAAACGTTTGACATCAAAGTTAATGTTTTTGGTGGTGGTATCACAGGACAAGCAGAAGCAATTCGTTTGGCTATATCTCGTGCAATGTGCACACTAAATGATGAGAATAGAGGAATCTTAAAGCCAGAAGGTCTTTTAACTAGAGATCCAAGAATGGTAGAGAGAAAGAAATTCGGACAGAAAAAAGCCCGTAAAAAATTCCAATTCTCGAAACGTTAATTTTTACACCCAATTTATTGGGTATTTTGGAGAAGAGTTTTTCTTACTTCATACAAGTTCATAGAAATACAATTATATTAATAAGCTGTTAGTCCCGCTCTGCCGGGTGGGACAATTAGTTTAGTATCTAAATTACTTCATACCCTATGGCATTAACCAAAAGGTATATTAAAAGCAATTGACATCTAAACACACAGAACGTAAACTAAAAACAAAATGGCAAAAGACAACAACACAGAAGTTAAAGAACTTCTAAATGCAGGTGTACACTTTGGACACCTAACAAGAAAATGGAATCCAAACATGGCTCCTTACATCTACATGGAGCGTAATGGGATTCATATCATCAATCTATACAAAACTGCTGCGAAAATTCAGGAAGCTGGAGAAGCTTTAAAGAAAATAGCATCCTCTGGTAGAAAAATACTTTTTGTAGCTACCAAAAAACAAGCAAAAGATATTGTTGCTGAAAAAGCAAAATCTGTAAACATGCCTTACATCACAGAAAGATGGCCTGGCGGAATGTTAACAAACTTTGTAACTATCAGAAAAGCTGTTAAGAAGATGGCTACTATTGATAGAATGAAGCAAGACGGAACCTTCATGACACTTTCCAAAAAAGAGCGTCTACAAGTAGACCGTTTGCGTGCTAAACTAGAAAAAAACTTAGGTTCGATTGGAGAAATGAGTCGTTTGCCTGCAGCTTTATTTGTTGTTGATACAACACGTGAGCACATTGCAGTAGCAGAGGCGATAAAATTAAATATTCCAATTTTTGCCATGGTTGACACAAACTGTGATCCAAGAGTGATCGATTACATTATCCCTTCAAATGATGATGCTTCTAAGTCTATAGACAAGATCATGACCGCTGTTGCAGATGCTGTAAAAGAAGGCTTATCAGAACGTAAAGCTGGAAAAGAAAGTGCTGAAAAAGCAAAAGCTGAAAAACAAGCCGCTGCTGAAACTAAAGAAACTGAAGAAGCGGCTCCTGTAAAAGAAACAGCAGCTCCAAAAGAAGCAGCACCAGCTAAAAAGGCTGTAAAGAAAGAAGTAAAGGAAGAGGAAGCTACTAAAGAAGAAGAGTAGGTATCGATTCAGTTAAGATATAGAGTCGTTTAATTTTTTTTCTTCTAGAAATTCTATTAAGCGACTTTTTAAGTTCACAAATACAATAATAAAATTTCCGACATTCGGAAATAATAAAAAAACAATACGATGGTAAAAATAACCGCCGCACAAGTAAACGAATTAAGAAAGAAAACCGGAGCTGGAATGATGGACTGTAAAAAAGCCCTTGTTGAAGCAGAAGGAAACATTGATGATGCTATTGGTATCCTAAGAAAAAAAGGGCAGAAAATTGCAGAAAAAAGAGCAGAC
>Ga0209771_1002120_pt1 | contig 12276 bp, 12 predicted proteins | sample SaaInl59LU_5_DNA_FD_184639 | JGI IMG/M metagenome (GOLD analysis project Ga0209771, IMG submission 184639) | Marine microbial communities from expanding oxygen minimum zones in the Saanich Inlet - ESP_59LU_5_DNA (SPAdes) (version 2) | ecosystem: Environmental > Aquatic > Marine > Intertidal zone...
TGACCAAACCCATTTGGTTTTTCCCAACTCCAAATTCCATCACACCCATAGCCGCGGCATCGGCATCGTTGACAATATAAAATTCATTGCCGGTTTTAGATTTAAATAAGTCATCAATTTGAGTAAATTGCCAGGATTTATCGAGATTCCCATATTGCATCGCTTTGCCATTTTTAATAACAGTTGGAAACGAAATCCCAACAGGTCCTTTCCATTCAAAAGAGTCTATTAGGTTTTTTAGCTCATTGGAAACACTGTCAGGAGTGGCAGGTTTTGGAGTTGGCACTCGAAGCCGTTCAGTTAAAAGTTCGCCTGTTTTGCTATCTACAATAGCAGCTTTCATCCCTGTTCCACCAATGTCTATTCCTAAAATTTGCATAAAATATGTTTTTTAAAGATCTGTAATGTCTTTCAGTTGAACTCTGAAATCATATTGTAAATCTTCATGTAATTTAATTATTTTTTTTTCGATACTTTCCACTTGTCGTAAATAAATATTGGTAAGCGACACATTCTTGTTTATTGAAGGTTTGAAGGTTTTGAGTTTGTGACAATAATAGAGTAGGAGTTCAATTTCAGTTTCTTTTTTATTTGAATACCTTGCATGTTTTTTAAGTATCCTTAAAATTTTACGCACAGATTTTTTGATGTAAAAATAGCTTTTGGTATTGATTTCCTCAAATAATAAATCTGCTTGTTCTTTGATACCTTCAATATAATAGGATTCATTTTCAGATTCAAAAAGAAAATAAGTAAGTAGCTCTTTATTTTCTAATTTGAAACGAGCCAATCGCAGGCAAAGCGTTTTTAAATGCTCAGGATCTAAAGTTTCTAATTCTTTTTTGAGTTGTACAACAGTGGCTGCTTTCATAGCGGTTGTAATGATACAAATTTTATAGAAACAACGCAAGTTGAGAATACCATGATTCTCACTTTTTTTAAATATAAATAAACCAGAATACTTTCAAATAATTGTACTTTTGGAACTGTATGGATTCAATCACTCAAATTGTACTCGGTGCCGCTTGTGGCGAAGCCGTTCTTGGAAAGAAAATAGGCAACCGTGCCTTGCTCTTTGGAGCAATTGGAGGCACCATCCCTGATTTGGATGTCTTTGTAGGTAAATGGCTTTTTAACAACGAGATCGATGCGATGGCGTTTCATCGGGGGTTTATGCACTCGTTTCTTTTTGCTATTCTTGCGGCTATTGGATTTGGAATGCTTTTATTCTGGATTTATAACCGTGGGAAGCGCTATGGCATGACCACACGAAACGAATGGATGTGGCTCTTTTTTGCCTCCATTTTCACACATCCTATTTTAGATTCTTTTACGGCTTATGGTACACAACTTTTTGCGACCTTTTCAGATTACAGAGTAGCTTTTAATAATATCGCTGTAGCCGATCCGTCATACACGCTTCCTTTTCTAATCGCCTTAATTACGTTGATGTGTTTCAAACGCACTTCAACCAAACGCCGTTTGTTCCTCAAAATAGGGTTGGGGATTAGTTCTTTTTATATGGTATTGACAATGGTGAATAAATACCACGTACACGGGGTTTATAAACAAGCGTTGGAAAGTCAACAGATTGATTATTTACGATTTCAAACGCAACCCACAATATTAAATAATATTTTATGGTATGGCATAGCAGAAACTACTGATAATTTTTATGTTGGTTTTTACTCGATTTTTGATACAGAAGCTACAGTAAGTAAGTGGCATAAATTACCTAAAAATCATGAATTGATTGAAGGGATGCCTAAAGATTTAGAAACCCTTGCCTGGTTTAGTAGCGGATATTATAACTTAAATGAAACCGCCGAACCAAATACCTTTTTATTTAAAGATTTACGCTACCCATTGATGGATGAAAACGATCCAAATTCTTCTATTTTCAAATTCACTATTACCAAAACAGATGACCGTTGGGAAGCTGCGCCCTTTTACGCCTCCGATTTAAATGAAGATGCTTTTGATGCTTTTTGGACTCGTCTAAAAGGAATTTAAGATAAAACCCCTACAGTTTTCATGCAGTTTTTCATCAATTGATAGGTGCGATCTATATCATTATCCAATCCAATTGAGAATCGAATTAAGCCTTCACTTAACCCCATTTCTTTTTGTTCGTCTTCAGGAATCTCTGAAGATGTCGAACTTCCAGGAGCACTAAATAAGGTTTTATAAAACCCTAAACTTACGGCTAAATAACCTAGATTTTCTTTTTGCATGAGTTCCATTAATGTATTGGCTTTTTCTAAACTGCCGACATCAATTGTCAGCATCCCTCCATAACCATATTCAGTGTTCATCATCTCTTTAAAAATCTTATGAGTCGGATGTGTTTCCAGTCCAGGATAAACTGTAGTGATGCCATCGCGTTCAAATTTTTCAGCCAAAAACAATGCATTCCTACTGTGTTGTTTCATGCGAATGTGAAGGGTTCTAAGGTTTTTTAATATAGAAGATGCTGGACGGCTGTCCATTGTAGATCCAAATAACATGGCAGCTCCATCGATGACACTTCTTAGATTGTCAATCATTTTTTGTGAACCACAAACAACACCTCCAATAGTATCAGATGTTCCATTGATGAATTTAGTTAAACTATGAATGACAATATCAGCACCCAATTCGTTAGGCGAAATAGACAATGGTGAAAATGTATTATCGATCACCAATTGTAAATTATATTTTTTTGCTAAAGCAGCCAATCCAGTAATATCAGCCACTTCTAAAAGAGGATTGCTTACAGATTCGCAATAAAGCACTTTAGTTTGTGGAGTGATGGCCGCTTCTACGAGGTCTAATTTGGTAATATCTATAAAGCTTGTTTGAATGTTTAGCTTGGGCGCGAAATTTTTTAGAAACGCATAGGTTCCACCATAAATGGTACGACTCGATACCACATGATCTTCTGCACCACAGAGCTGCATAAGAACGGCTGTAATCGCTCCCATTCCAGAACCAAATACATTCGCAGTTTCCGTCCCTTCCATAGCCGCCAGGGCTTCACTTAAATATAAATTAGACGGAGTCGTGTGGCGAGCATATAAATGACAGCCTTCTGTATTGCCTTCAAAAGTATCGGACATTGTTTTGGCGGAAACGAAAGTAAAAGTAGTTGCATCTGAAATTGAGGGATTTACTCCTCCAAATTCTCCAAAATATTGCAAGTCTTGTATATTGTCTGCGGGATTAAAAGCCATGTTCATTAATTTAAAGTTTTACCAAATTTCATTCTTTACAGAATTAAAAACAACAACTATATTTATTTTCAATAAATAAATCTAATAAAACAGTTAAATTCAGATAATTAATTTATATTTATGATATAAATATTTTTTAACCAGAAATTTTTTCAAAATGAAATTAGATTCCATAGATACTCAACTCCTAAATTTTCTTCAAAATGATGCCAAACAAACCAATAAAGAATTGGCATCAAAACTAGATATGTCGGTAACTGCTGTGTACGAACGCATCAAAAAACTTGAAAAAGCGGGAGTAATTGCTAATTATGTTGCCTTGCTTAACAAAGAAAGTATAGGAAGAGCATTTGTTGCGTTTTGTCATATAAAACTAGCGAAACACTCTCAAGAATTGGTCAATCAATTTGAAAAAGAAGTCGCCACTATTGATGAAGTTTTGGAGGTTTATCATTTGAGTGGGGATTATGATTACTTACTTAAAGTGCACGTAAAAGACATGGAATCATTTCGGAAATTTATGGTCAATAAACTCACTAATATAGACCATATAGGCAGTAGTAATAGTATGTTTGTGATTTCTGAAGTAAAACATACCACAGCCGTAAATATTTAGACATTAAATTACTCTTCCATTGAATATATGTTTGTATTTTTGTACTAAATTTTAAAAATAAATTATTATGAAATCATATGATGTTGCTATCATAGGATCTGGGCCTGGGGGCTATGTCGCTGCCATTCGTTGTGCGCAGTTAGGAATGAAAACTGCGATTGTTGAAAAATATGCAACTTTGGGAGGCACTTGTTTAAATGTAGGTTGTATTCCAAGTAAAGCATTGTTAGATTCTTCTCATCATTACGAAGATGCTGTAAAGCATTTTGAGGCACACGGTATCGAAATTCCAGGCGATATAAAAGTGAATCTCGAAAAAATGATAGGTCGAAAACAAGCGGTTGTGGATCAAACGACTGGTGGGATTGATTTTTTAATGACCAAAAATAAAATTGATGTCTATCACGGATTGGGTGCTTTTAAAGATGCGACTCATATCACTATTAGTGGAGATACTGTTCAAGAAATTGAAGCGAAGTACAGTATTATAGCAACAGGGAGTAAACCTACAAGTTTACCATTTGCAACGATAGATAAAGAACGCATCATTACTTCTACGGAAGCGTTAAAGTTAAAAGAAATCCCCAAACACTTAATCATCATTGGTGGTGGCGTAATTGGATTGGAACTTGGACAGGTATACAAACGATTAGGATCGGAAGTTACTGTCATTGAATATATGGATCGCATCATCCCAACAATGGATGCTGGACTATCTAAAGAATTAAATAAAGTCTTTAGAAAACAAAAATTCAATATCAATGTTTCGCATAAAGTGACACATGTTTCACGCTCTGGAAATGAAGTCACTGTAAAAGCAGAAAACAAAAAAGGAGAGCAGGTAGAGTTTAATGGTGATTATTGTTTAGTTTCCGTTGGAAGAAGTCCTTATACAGCAGGTTTAAATGCGGAATCTGCAGGGGTAAAGCTATCCGACCGTGGACAGGTAGAAGTAAACAAGCATCTACAAACCACTGCGTCTAATATTTATGCGATTGGTGATGTTGTTAAAGGGGCAATGTTAGCACATAAAGCGGAAGAAGAAGGAGTGTTTGTTGCGGAAACCATAGCGGGTCAAAAACCACACATCGATTATAACTTAATTCCTGGAGTTGTCTATACATGGCCAGAAGTGGCTTCAGTTGGGAAAACAGAAGAACAACTTAAAGAGCAAGGAATTTCTTATAAATCTGGTCAATTTCCAATGCGTGCTTTGGGACGTAGCCGTGCTAGTATGGATTTAGATGGATTTGTAAAAATCTTAGCAGATCAAACTACAGATGAAGTTTTAGGAGTTCATATGGTTGGTGCACGTTGTGCCGATTTAATTGCTGAAGCAGTGGTGGCTATGGAATTTAGAGCCTCTGCCGAAGATATTTCTAGAATGTCACATGCACATCCAACATTTGCAGAAGCTATCAAAGAAGCCGCTCTTGCAGCGACTGATGATCGTGCTCTGCATGTCTAAATTTTAAATTAATTCATACACAGCCCTCTTTATTTGAGGGCTTTTTTTATTTATAAATTATAGTATTTTAAGTTCTATAGGCTTTAAGTTATTTATTTTTATTATATTTAACTAGTTGATTAGCAATGTTTTGACTAATCTTTTTGAAAAATAGCTAAACAAAATAATTAATAACAGGTTGGTTCCTTTTTAAGTAATCAATAATAAGACCCCATTTTAACTTTGAACGATACTTATTTACCATACAAACTATCAGATGAAGTGCTAGTTGATTTAATTGTAAGGTCTAAAGACCCCTTACTTTTTAAGGTTTTGTACGAGCGATATGTGATAATGGTATTTAATAAGTGTTTGAGTTTTTCTAAAAACAGTCAAGAAGCTGAAGATGTCTGTCAGGATATTTTTCTCAAGTTATTGGGCAAGATTCACAGTTTTAAAGGAGCTTCTAAATTTTCAACATGGTTATATTCTTTTACGAATAATCATTGTGTGAATTATTACCATCGAAATAAGTTTAAGAAATTCGAAAAAAACATTTCAAATATTGAGCAAATGTGCGATGAAGTAATAGCCCAATCGAGTGATGAAGATCTTGGTCAGTTATTAAAATTAGAAAAATTGAGCGAAGCATTGGAGCTCATTCTCATCAAAGATAAACAAATTTTGATGATGAAGTATAAGGAGTTTAAAAGTATTAAAGACCTTATGGAACTACACAATTTGGGGGAAAGTGCTGTTAAAATGAGATTAAAACGCGCTAAAGAAAAACTTTTAGGTGTTTATAATGTTGTGTATTGTCAAGCAGTATACTAACCCTTATTTTTTATTTCTTCGGTTGTAATTTTTGTCACCTCTAGTTTTTGGTTTTTTGTACTTTTTAGCTATTATAAATTTGTAAGAACCTCCCAAATTTTCCTTTTTATTTTTGTCTTTTTTCTCATGAAAAGCAGGTCCTGGCGCATCCTCATCTCTTGTTTTGTGGGGGTTGTAAGGTTCCTTCATTTGTGGACGTTCTTCTTCTATGAGTTCTGTTGAAATTTCTACAACCTCTGGAATTTCTAAAGTTTCAATTTTCATTTGCATCAAAGCTTCGATAGCATCTTTAGAGTCGATTTCATCAGATTTTGATAATAAAATACTCGATCCTTTTCGTTTGGCACGTCCTGTTCGGCCTATTCGGTGCATATAATTCTCTGGATACTCAGGCGTATCAAAATTGATGACATGTGAAACATCATCAATATCCAATCCACGTGCCATGACATCAGTTGCCACTAAAATTCTATTGAAGCCATCTCTAAATTGTTCAATACTTCTCAAACGGTAATTCTGAGTTTTATTTGAGTGGATCACACAGCATTCGTCTTTAAAACCCTCTTCAAGAGATTCAAAAAGACGGTCTGCCATCCGTTTGTTTGATACAAAAATGAGCACACGATGATATACATCACGTTCTTCCATTAAAAATCGAATCAAATTTACTTTTGTATGGTAATTAGGTACCTCATAACGAAATTGCATGATATTTTCTAGAGGAGTTCCAGAAATAGCTACTGATATTCGTTCTGGACTGATGAAAAAATCGGTAATCAATGCATCGACATCTGCGGTCATTGTAGCTGAAAACATAATGTTCTGTCGGCGTTCTGGAAGCAAATCAAAAATATTGATTAATTGGTGTCTAAAACCCAAATCGAGCATCACATCCACTTCATCAATAACCAGTTTTTGAATGCTTTTTAGTTGTAACACACGACTCAAAGCCAAGTCATACAACCGTCCAGGAGTGGCCACTAAAATATCATCTCCATCAACTATTTGTTGTTTTTGAGTGTTGATATTTGTACCTCCATAAACACCTAAAACCCGATTGTTCGTATAGATGTTTAATTCATTTAAGGAATCCACAACCTGTACTACAAGCTCTCTAGTTGGAACTAAAATCAAAATGCGTGGATTTTCTTGCGTCGAATATGTTAGATTTCTTACAAGAGGTAAGGAGTACGCCAATGTTTTTCCTGTTCCTGTTTGAGCAATTCCAACAACATCTTTTCCCGAACAGATGACGCTAAAGGCTGCCTGCTGAATAGGAGTAGGTTCAATAAACCCTAAATCCTGAAGCGCATTGCTTAGGGGAGTTGTTAATTTAAAGTCTTCGAAAGATAACATTAGAACTAATTTTGCCTCAAAGGTAAGGTATTCTTGTAAAGTGACGATTTATTATTTAGAACTGATTAACTTTGTATAGAAAATATTCAGGCATTGCGCGACCATAAAGAAATTACACTTCATTCTGTAGAAGGATTTAAAACTCAGTTATTAGCTTGGGCTCAACAATTTGAAGACATAGTCTGGTTGGATTCAAACAACTGCCAACAACCTCACACCAGCTACGATTCTATACTAGCAGTGGATGCTTTTACAGGAATTCAGACCGATTATGTCAATGGTTTCAAAAAATTAGAAGAATACCAATCTACCATAAATGATTGGATTTTTGGATACCTTTCATATGATCTTAAAAATGATACCGAACCTCTAAAATCTCAAAATTTTGATGGATTAGACTTTCCAGATCTTTGTTTCTTTCAACCTAAAAAATTATTTTTATTTAAAAATAATGCATTAACAGTCAAGTATTTAAATTTTATTTCTGAGGAGTTTAATGACGATTTGAAATCTATTGAAACGTTTTCACTTCAAAACGATGCATTCCCTCATAACGACATTCAAATTGAATCTCGTATCTCAAAACATCAGTACTTTAATAAAGTAAGTGCTATGTTGTCTCATATCCATAGAGGTGATATTTATGAGGCCAATTTTTGTCAAGAATTTTACGCCTATGCAGATTTGAATCCTTTAGAAACGTATTTTAAATTGAATAAAATTGCTCAAGTACCGTTTGCCACCTTTTTTAAAAATGGGGATAAATTTTTATTGTCATCTTCTCCAGAACGCTATCTTAAAAAGGTAGGCTTAGAAATTACCTCCCAGCCCATCAAAGGGACTACCAAACGTTCTCATGATCCAGCTGAAGACATGGAATTAAAAACGACCTTAGAACGCGACCCAAAAGAACGCAGTGAAAATATTATGATTGTAGATTTAGTAAGGAATGATCTTTCTAAGATTGCCCAGAAAGGAACGGTCAATGTAACAGAGCTTTGTAAGATCCATAGTTTTAAACAGGTTCATCATATGATTTCTACAGTCCAAGCAAAGGCATTGTTAACTGTTTCTCTGGTAGATATTATTGCCGCCACTTTTCCAATGGGAAGCATGACAGGGGCTCCAAAAATTTCGGCAATGAAAATTATTGAGGCACTTGAAGACACCAAACGAGGGCTGTATTCCGGAGCAGTTGGATACTTTACGCCTAAAGGAGATTTTGATTTTAATGTGGTGATTCGAAGTATATTGTATAACGCTACAAAGTCTTATGTTTCGTTTTCTGTTGGAAGCGCCATTACTTCAAAAAGTAATCCAGAAAAAGAGTATGAGGAATGTCTAGTGAAAGCCAAAGCAATGCGTAGTGTTTTGGAGAATTAATTTGTAATTTTGTCTCATGCTACAAGCTTTTAATCATCTCTTGAATACCCGTTTTTCTTTTTTAAAGGAAACCCCTTTGTTAGTTGCGGTTTCAGGAGGATTGGACAGTATGGTTTTAGCAGATTTATGTGTGAAATCAGCTTTGAACATCTCGTTAGCACATTGTAATTTTAAGCTTAGAGGCGACGAAAGTGATGGAGACGAACATTTTATTAAGGACTTTTCAAAAACTCACAATTTAGAGGTTTTTGCAACTTCTTTCAAAACGGAAACCTTTGCAAAAACAAGTAAACAATCCGTACAAATGGCTGCTCGTCAATTGCGCTACGAATGGTTTGAAAATTTAAGAAACCAAAAAGGCTTTGAATATATTTTAACTGCCCATCATGCAGATGATCATTTAGAAACGGTTCTTATCAATTTATCACGTGGAACAGGATTAGAGGGACTGACAGGAATCCCTGAAATTAACGAGTCTGTTGTACGTCCTTTATTAGAATTTTCGAGAGCAGATATTCATGATTATGCAATGACACAAAAAGTTTTATGGCGTGAGGATAGTTCCAATAATAATACTAAGTATGTGCGTAATAATTTAAGGCATACGATTATTCCTCTTCTAAAAGATTTAAATCCTTCTTTTATTCATAATTTTCAAAGAACTTTAAGTCATTTGAAGGATACGCAATCTATTTTGGAAGATTATATGTTAGAAGTAGAGGATAGAGTGATAGAATCTATCGATGAAAATCAAATTATATATAATATAAACCAGATTCAATCCTTAAACAATCCACAAGCGTATTTATATCAGTTGTTAAAAACCTATCATTTTACAGACTGGACACAAATCACAGCACTTTTAGATGCCCAATCCGGAAAACAGATAACATCATCGACGCATCGTTTACTTAAAAATAGATCGCAACTAATTTTGAGTCGATTGAATACAATGGCAAAAATTTCAATTTCGATTGAGGCTGCTGATGGTTTGGTTTCAATTCCAAATCAACCGTTTAATTTAAAATTAGAAATGACTACTTCCTTAGGAGTTTCTGATATAAACCATGTGTATTTGGATTTTGAAATATTAAAATTCCCTCTGCGATTTGACAATTGGAGTCATGGGGATTACTTTTATCCCTCTGGTATGAGTGGGAAGAAGAAATTGAGTAAGTATTTTAAAGATGAAAAACTCTCTTTAATAGACAAGGAAAATATAAGAGTTATATACAGCGGTAATGACGTTGTTTGGATTGTTGGGAGGCGAGCAGATCAACGGTTTTTAGCAAACAAAAATAGCACCCAAATTTTAAAATTATCAATAGAACACAATGCCCATAGTTAAAAGTAAGTTTAAAGCACACTTTAGGTTTCGAAGCGGATTTATTTCAACCGTATATTCGGGATTGATTCGGCGTTTAAAAATTAAGCAATTTAGAGAACGTATTATTCTTAGGGATCAAGATTTCATTGATTTGGATTGGAGTTACAGTCCGACCCCATCAAAATCAGTCATTATTCTTTTTCATGGTTTAGAGGGACATGGACAACGTCCTTATATTACGGGTGCTGCTTTGCATTTTAATGAACAAAATATTGATGCAATTTGTGTCAATTTTCGTTGTTGTAGTGGAGAGTTAAACAAGTATTACACAACTTATCATTCGGGTAAAACAGATGATGTAGAAGATATTATAAAACATGTCGTTTCTTTGAATAAATACGATTCAATTTTTTTAAAAGGCATAAGTCTTGGGGGTAATATTCTGTTGAAATATTTAGGAGATGGATCCATTGTGCCTTCTCAAGTTAAAGCAGCCATGGCGGTTTCTGTTCCTTGTGACTTATCTGGTTCGGCCAAAGCCTTGCATGCCCCCAGAAACTTGGCATACCATATCAATTTCAAATGGGCATTAGTGAATCGTTTGAAGTTAAAACAAAAGCAATTTCCAGAAGCCATTTCAAAAGCTAAAATTAGAACTATCAAAACCTTGAATGACTTTGACGAAGTGTATACTTCACGTGCTCATGGTTTTAAAAACGCCCAAGATTATTACACAAAATGTAGCAGTCTTCAATTTCTGAATGCCATCAAAATTCCCGTTTTGATTTTAAATGCAATAAACGATTCATTTTTATCAGAAGCTTGTTACCCATTTAAAGAAGCCGAAACGAATCCAAATGTATTTTTAGAAACCCCTAAACGAGGCGGTCATGTTGGTTTTATATGTCGTAATGGGTACTATTATAATGAAACGCGGGCATTAGATTTTTTTCTAGAAACTAAGTAAGGTCTTATAGATTTTATCCATAGGAAACCCCATTACGTTAAAATAAGAGCCTTCAATTTTAGTAACACCGATTTGTCCAATCCAGTCTTGAATCCCGTATGCTCCCGCTTTATCGAGTACTTTAAAGTTATCGATATAATACCATATTTCGTCCTCGCTCAATTCTTTAAACGTTACTTTGGTAATGGAATTGATGGTTTTTTGTGAGGAAATAGATTTAAAACAAACCGAGGTAATCACTTCATGTGTATGCCCGCTCAAGGTTTTTAGCATTTCAAACGCATCGTTGTTATCTTTTGGTTTTCCGAGAGCTTTATCCTTAAACCACACTATGGTATCACTAGTTATAAGAATGTCATCAGGTTTTAACTCTTCCACAAACGGCATCGATTTTAGTTGTGCCAAATAATCAGAAATTTCAAAATGTCGAAGCCTGTTTGGGTATTCTTCTTTAACAGATTTGATGCGGATTTCAAAATCAAGTCCAAGTCCTTTAATTAATTCCTGTCTTCGAGGGGATGAAGAGGCTAAAATGATGTGTTTGGATTTTAAATTATCTGCTAGCATTCTAATAAATTAATCGTATTGAGCATCAAATCCTTTCATCCAATGGCCTTGTACTTTTAGAACTTGTTCAATTATGTCACGCGCCGATCCAGCACCCCCATTTTTATGAGAAATGTATTTTGATACTGCTTTCACTTCTGAAACAGCATCTTGCGGGCAGGTGGGAAGTCCAACGAGTTTCATAGGAGGAATGTCTGGAATATCATCACCCATATAGGCCACGTTTTCGGGATTTAATTGGTATTTGTCAAACAATTCATTAAGATGCACAACCTTATCATGCGCGCCCAAACTAATTTCCTTAATACCTAATCCTTCAAGGCGTTTGCGAACCCCTTCGTTTTTACCCCCAGAAATAATGCAAACTAAAAAACCTGAATCAACGGCTGTTTTCAAGGCAAATCCGTCGCGAGTACTCATCTTACGAAGCATTTCACCCTCAGAGGTGACTAAGACGGAAGAATCGGTGAGGACGCCATCGACATCAAATACAAATGCTTTGATATCTTTTAAATATTCTTTATAACTTTTTGAATCCATGTGTATTTTTTATTGATTTTGTAAGCT
>Ga0209771_1002122_pt1 | contig 12258 bp, 14 predicted proteins | sample SaaInl59LU_5_DNA_FD_184639 | JGI IMG/M metagenome (GOLD analysis project Ga0209771, IMG submission 184639) | Marine microbial communities from expanding oxygen minimum zones in the Saanich Inlet - ESP_59LU_5_DNA (SPAdes) (version 2) | ecosystem: Environmental > Aquatic > Marine > Intertidal zone...
TACATAATCTGTAAGCGAGATAAAAAACATAAAAAGATGGCGAGATTAAACAGACCAACAACTGGATCAGGTACACCAGTAACAAAGTACCTAAATTGGAAGTCAAACGATAAAGCATTTGCTTATTATGACAAACAAAAAGGCGAAAATGTAAAGGTTGAATTACCTTTGAAGTTCTTATTCTTGGAACACTATCACACTGTAAAAGGATGGAATGATGCTTCAGAAAGTGGAATCTATTCAAATGAAGTTTATTCAATTGGAAAGGAAGAATTGAATGTGAAAGCATTTAAAGGTGGAGACATTGCAAAAGGCCTCTATAAAGAAAATAGAGAAAAGATTGTAAATGCTGGAGGTGTTTATCACCGATCGGTTTATGCAATGTTGCCTGATGGTGATTTGGTTAACTTCCAGTTAAAAGGAATCGGTGTAAAAGCTTATTCAGATTTCTACAATGACAACAATCACTTGCTGGATAACAGATGGATTGAAATCAATTCAGCAAAGGAAGGTAAAAAAGGTGCAGTTAAGTTCAGCAGTCCTGAATTCACAATTGGCGATAACATTACCAAAGCTGAAGATAAAATGGCTAATGATTGTGCTGGTGTTCTTCAAAGCTACATGGATTCGTATTTTGGAAGAACTGAATCTGAAGAAGTAGAAACAGAAAGTGATCCATTCTAAAATAAATTAAACAAAGAAAAAACGTGTAAAATTAAATTTGTTTAATGCCTCCATGATAAGACTTCATGGAGGTTTTTTTATGCCTTATTTTTTGTGATTGGGTAAATACTGTGTAAAGTGTTACCCTATTTACACACTTTTTACACACTTTTTACACACTTTTTTTTAGCTTAATTTATTGATGAACAAATTGTTAAGTCACAAAAGTGTTTAAATTACACACTTTACACACTTTGTTTTTTGATTTTCAGAGATGAGTAAAAAAAAATTTATTTTTTTCAAAAGTGTGTAAATTACACACTTTTTATTATTAAAACCTTAACAAACAACATATTAAGTCAAAAAAAAGTGTGTAAAAAGTGTGTAAATAGTGTGTAAAAGTGTGTAAAGGGTTACACTTTTTTAAAAAGTTTGGTGTTTAAATAATTTTTATTATATTTGTGAACCAAACATTGATTAAAGAGATATTTATATCCCTTATATTTAATTGTCACACCTGTATCGATGTTTGGTTATTTCAGAAAGGCAACAATTAAATTAAGGGATTTTTTATTTTAAACTATGATTGAATTAGACAAGTGTAACAGATTATTGGATGAGGGTTTCTCTCTTATCACTGTTAAAAATGATAAGCTTCCGAACATTAAGTGGAAGAAACATCAAACAGAGCAACCAACAAAAGAAGAATTTAATAACTATTACAACTTATTTAATACAGAGAATGTTGGATTGGTAACTGGATATTCAGATGTTGAAGTGATTGATGTAGATTTGAAAGTATTTTCAACTGCCAGAGAGCAACTATCTTTTTGGAATGAATATTTAGAATTTTTAAAAGATAACATCTTTGATTTTGATGAAAAATTTGTTATTTATAAAACAATGAATGCTGGATACCACATTCTTTATAAGTCTAAAAGAGCAACAGGAAATAAAAAGATTGCTAAATTAAAAGATCATAACGAAGCAGTGATTGAAAGCAGAGGAATTGGTGGATATGTTTTTTTGTATGATAAAAAGAATTTAACTGAAAGAACTTACAAGGATATAAGCTATATTAGTGATGAAGATAGGGAAATACTATGGAGTTGTTCAAAGACATACAACTTTGTTGAGGAGATAATAAAGGAGAAAAAAAAAGAGGTTATCAATGATAACTTGCTTAAGTCATGGGATGACTATAACAACCAAACATCAATCATTGATTTAATCGGTGATGAATTTGAAGTGGTAAGGAATTTGAATGATAAGTACATTATCAAAAGATTTGGTGCAACTTCACCACATTCAGGATACATTTACAAAGACAGTGGATGCATGTATCTTTTTTCAACTGGTACAATTTATCCTAATGAAAAACTATTGACACCTTATTCTGTGTACACTTATAAGAATCACAGAGGTGATTTTAAAGAATCTGCAAGTGAGTTATACAAAAAAGGATTTGGTGAGCGTAAAAGGCCCGAAAACAAGATTGAAAGTGTAGAGGTTATAAATAAAGATATTGATTTTCCTTTGGATGTGTTTCCTGAATCAATTCAAAAATATATAAGTGAATGTAACAGAACATTGAATTCATCAATTGATTACATGGCCTGTTCAATGCTTTGGGTTACATCAATTGTTATTGGAAATAGTTTGATTGTTGAGGTTAAAAAAGGATGGCAAGAAACTGCAAACATTTGGTTAGCTTTAATTGGTAAAGCTGGTATTGGAAAAACACCATCAATTAACAATATTACTTTTCCACTTTCTAAAATGAACAGTAAAGAAATAAAAAAGTTTATAAAAGACATTGGTAAATATGAAGGTTACAAAGAACTGGACAAGTTTGAACAAGATTTGACTGAAAAGATTGACAAGCCAAAAAAAACACAATTCATTGTTAATGATATTACACTTGAAGCATTGGTTGAATTGCATTCAGAAAATAAAAATGGTGTTGGAGTTTTAAAGGATGAACTTGCTGGATGGTTTAAGGATATGAATAAGTACAGACAAGGATCTGACTTGGAACATTGGTTGTCATCTTGGAGTGGTAAGGAAATAAACATGAACAGAAAAACTTCAAAAAGTAGTTTTGTTGAAAGAGCATTCATTCCAGTAATGGGAGGAATACAACCAACAATCATGGATGAATTTTATACTGATCAAAACAAAGACAGTGGATTTATTGACAGAATGTTGTTCAGCTTTCCTGAATTGGAAGTTGAATTGTACAATGAGGGAGAAATGAAACAAGAATTTTTGGATTGGTGGAATGAATATTTAATTACTTTCTATGAAGAAATTCAAAGATTGATTGAATATGAAGATGAAGAAATAAAACCAATTATTTCATATTTTAGTGAAGATGCAAAACTGGAATGGGTAAGAATATTCAATGACTTAACTAATAGACAGAATTCAGATTTTGAAAATGAGTACATGAAGTCAATGCTTCCAAAACAAAAATCATACATTCCAAGATTTGCTTTGCTTATTAATTCAATGCATTCATTTGACAATAAAGAAGAATATCATTTGAATGAGATTTCAAAAGATAGTGTTTTGGCTGCTGAAAAGTTAAGTGAATACTTTGTTTTAATGAGCAAGAAAATCAAAAGTAATTCAACAGAAACAAAAGGAATAAAAGATGTGATAAAGAGCAACAGTGATAAGTCACAATACAAGCAATTTGTTGCAGTTTATGAAAGCAATAAGGATATTAACAAAACAAAGTTAGCTGATGTACTAAATGTATCAAGAAAAACTTTGTACAATTACATAAAGAAATATGAACAAAACTAAATTAAAAGAAAAATGCAAGGCAATTCTTTCACAAGATTTCCTGATTGATTCAGACAAAGAATTCTTAATGAATTTATTCACAATGCATCCATCATTTGAGCAAAAAAAAGGTGATGGAATAAAAGACATTAAAATAAAAAGAACTATTTATGGAAATAATTGTTTCTATATTGAAAGAACTGATGGTTCAGGAACTGATATTTCATATTTAAAATGTATAAATGGAAGGCCAACAAAAATATCTGAAATAAAAAAAGCTTGTAGAACTGCAATAAGAAGTGAGGTTGTTAAAATTAAAAATTCAGTTAATTATGGAATTGACACCTGTCAATTTACTGGTGAGGTTTTAAATGAAAACAATACACACATTGATCACTACAATTTAAAGTTTAACGAGGTTGTAAATAACTGGCTTAAATTAAAAGATATTGAATTTTTAGCATCTAAATTGAATAATAAAAAAGACAATGAGGTTGAGGTTTTTTTTATTGATAAAAATATTAATGCTGATTTTTTAGAATATCACAACAGAAACACACATTTAAGGGCAGTAAGTAAAAAGGCAAATTTAACTATATTGAAATGAAGAACTTAATTAACACAGATGGAAGTGTGAACGTACACAATGAGTTCAAGATACCAAGTTCAGACAAAAGACTAAAAATGATTGGAACAAGGTCAACTGATTGGATGAAAGATTCATTTAAAAAATCAGCCTGGCAGTGTGTGGATTCAATCAAGAATCTTGATACTGGTAAAATTACAGAGATACCAAGACAAAAATTGTATGACTATAAACCAATAGTACTATCATGATCAAATTAAGAGATTACCAGCAAAAGTTGGTTGATGAAGGGTATACAAAACTAATCAATCACAACCTTGTTTATTTCAGTGTTGAAGTACGTTGTGGCAAGACATTGACTGCTTTATCACTTGCTAACAAATTCAGCAATGACAATGTATTATTTGTGACTAAAAAGAAAGCAATCAAATCAATTGAAAATGATTACGAATTATTAAAACCAAGCTATCAATTGACTGTTATCAACTACGAATCATTACACAAAATCAAAGGTGAATTCCAAACCATTGTAATTGATGAAGCACATTCAATTGGTACATATCCAAAACCATCCAAAAGATACAAAGATTTAAAAGCCATTGTCAAAGTCAATCCTTATGCTCGTTTAATTTTGTTATCCGGTACACCAAGTCCTGAATCATATTCACAACTATTTCACCAGTTTAGACTGTCAGATATTTATTCACCATTCAAAGAGTATTCAAATTTCTATAAATGGGCAAAAGATTACGTTAATGTTGTTCAAAGGGATTTGGGATATTCAAAGGTCAATGATTATTCAGGTGCGTATAAAGACAAGATAATGGATAAGATAAATGATTATTTCATTTCATTCACACAATCTGAAGCTGGATTCAATCAAAGGGTAAATGAACACATTCTTGAAGTAGAAATGAAACCATACACTTACAAGGTTGTAAAGGACTTAAAGAAAAATTTAGTAGTAGAGGGTAAGAATGAAACAATATTAGCTGATACAAGCGTTAAATTGCAAAATAAGATACATCAACTATGTAGTGGAACAATAAAGTTTGAAAGTGGTAATTCAATGATCATTGATTCCTCCAAAGGTGAATTTATAAAAGACTATTTTAAAGGAAAAAAGATTGCTATATTTTACATCTTCAAAGAGGAGTTTAATTTGCTTAAAAATATATTCACTAACTTTACTGAATCACCTGAAGAATTTAACCAATCAAATGACAAGGTATTTTTAGGACAAGTTAGAAGCAGCAGAGAAGGTGTGAATCTGTCAACTGCTGATTGTCTTATTTACTACAATATCGAATTCAGTGCATTGTCTTACATTCAGGGCAAAGACAGAATGACCAGCAAAGAACGAACAAAAGAAAATGATGTTTACTTCATCTTCAGCAAAGGAGGAATTGAAAAAGAAATCTATAAAAGAGTGAGCAATAAACTCGATTTTACCAATTCGTATTTTAAGAAAATATTATGATTTTATTTTTATTTTTATATTTATATTCATGTGTACTTGGTTTTATTTCTATTAGAAATACAGATAATGATTTTTTGTTTAAAATTATATTTATATTTTTATCTTATTTTATTGTTTTATTTATATTAAACCCTATCAAATGGCTTCAAAATACCAAACCAAAGTAATAAAGAGATTTGAACAAGATGGATATTTTGTGATCAACATTATTAGAACAAATAAACCTGGTTTGCCTGATCTTCTTTGTTTAAAGGATGGAGAGAAACCACTATTCATTGAATGCAAGGAAGAATGGGATACAGTCAAACCATTACAGAAATACAGAATCAAAGAACTAAAAGATTATGGTGTTAATGCAATAGTGCTTCAAGATAAAAAGGTTTAATTATTAAATTTAGGATAAATGAATAAAGTAGAAAGCAAAGGAATTAATGTACTTTCTCTTTTTAACGGAATGAGTACAGGACACACTGCTCTTGATAATGTAGGAATAAAAGTAAATAATTATTATAGTAGTGAAATAAAAAAATCAGCAATTAAATTAACACAACATCACTATCCTAAAATAATACAATTAGGCGATGTAAATAATTGGCGTGAATGGAATATTGATTGGAAAAGTATTGATTTATTATTGAGTGGAAGTCCTTGTCAAGATTTAAGTTCATCTGGCAAACGAGATGGTATAAATGGAAATAAAAGCAGTTTGTTTTTTGTTTTTATAGAAATATTAGAACACATAAAATTTTTAAACCCAAATGTTATTTTTTTACAAGAAAATGTTGCATCTGCAAGAAAAGAAGATATAGGAATTATGAGTAGAGCATTAGGTTTATATCCTTGTAGAATTAATAGTAGTTTAGTTACTGCTCAATTGAGAGATAGATATTATTGGACTAATGTAAGAAGCAATAAAACAATGTTTGATATTGTTACCGATATACCAAACCCAAAAGATAGAAAAATAAATTTTAATGAAATAATTACACAAGGAAGTAGTCCAAGAGAAAAGTCTAAATGCTTAATTGAAAAAAGAAGTTTTTGTTATGTAGATGAGTTTTCAGAAAATGCACAAAGACACTTAAGAACGAGAGAAAAATTCGGTGTTATTGTTATACATTTAGATAATGGAATGTTAAGAACAGTTAACAAGGTTGAAATGTGTAGATTGCAAGGTTTTCCTGATAATTGGTGTGAAATTTTAAACGAAGACAAAACACAATCACTTTTAGGTGATGGTTGGACTTTACCAATTATAGAACACATCTTCCAATATTTACCTTTTAAAAAATCCTATTGATACATTAAATTATTTTTTACTATATTTGTACTAATTATTAAATTTAGGACAAATGAATAAAGTAGGTAGACCAAAGGAAGATTTATCTTCTTTGCCTGAAAACTGGCATGAAGAAGTATTGGAACTTTATTCTGAAGGTGCAGCAGATGTTGAAATCAAAGCATTGATTTATGAATGGAGGAACAACTTTTCAAATAACCTTTGGGATAGATGGATGAAAGAAGAACCTGAATTTTGGGAAACCATAAAGAGAGGAAGAATGCTTTCAGAATCATGGTGGAACAAGTCAGGAAGAAAAAATTTGAAGGATAAGGATTTTTCTTATACTGGCTGGTACATGAACATGAAGAACAGATTCGGATGGAGAGATAAACAAGAAACAACACTACAAGGTGGTGACAAAGCAATAAAAACTGAAACAATAATAAGTTTAGGAACTGGAATAAAACCTGATTAAACAAATAAATGAAATTATTAATTAAACAAGAACATGCCGTTCATTTTCTCAAAGATTCAGAGTCAAAAGAGATTTTGTACGGAGGTTTTTAGTCCCTTCTTATTTATTTAGGAAGGGGCAAAAATAAGGAGCAGCTGGAGGAGGTAAAAGTGCATTGGGGTGTTTGTGGTTGATTGAGATGTGCCAAACTTACAAAGGAAGTAGGTGGTTAATGGGAAGGTCAAAGTTGAAATCACTTAAAGAAACAACATTGAATTCATTCTTTGAACTCACATCAAAGCTTGAAATTGGTGATCAATTTACCTACAATGCACAATCAAATATAATTAAGTGGAACAATGGTAGTGAAATATTATTGAAAGATTTATTCCTGTATCCATCAGATCCGAATTTCGATTCATTAGGTTCATTGGAAATATGTGGTGCATTCATTGATGAGTGCAACCAAGTAGTTCATAAAGCATGGCAGATTGTTCTGTCAAGATGTAGGTATAAGCTAAATGAATTCGATTTGATTCCAAAGGTATTAGGTTCATGCAATCCAGCAAAGAATTGGACTTACAAAGAATTCTATAAGAAGTCAAAGGATAAGAGTATTGATAAAGGCAAGGTGTTTATTCAGGCATTGCCAACTGACAATCCACACCTTCCAAAATCTTATTTAGAATCTTTGTTATCTTTGGATAAGAACAGTAAACAGAGGTTATACTATGGCAATTGGGAATATGATGACGATCCAACTGCATTAATAGATTACGATAGTATTATGGACTATTTCAACCCTGTTCATTTAACACAAGGCAAAGACACTTATTTAACTATTGATGTCGCAAGACAAGGAAGGGATAAATCAGTCATTAGAGTGTGGAATGGATGGGTGTGCATTAAAAGGATTGCATTCGCAAAAAATACAATCACTGAATTAGCTGATAAAGTGAAACAGTTGATGAATCAGTATAATGTGAGTAGATCAAGAGTGGTTGCAGATGAAGATGGTGTTGGTGGTGGTCTTGTTGATATTTTAAGATGCAAAGGATTCGTTAACAATTCAAAAGCATTGAATGGCGAGAATTACGACAATCTGAAAAGCCAGTGTTCACATAAAATTGCATTAAGAATCGTTAACAAGCAAATAGGAGAGGTTTGCAATGACAAACAACTTATTGACTTGATAAGTGAAGAAATGGAAGCAGTGAAGTTGGTTGACATGGATAAGAATGGCAAAGTAAAATTGTTACCAAAGGATAAGGTGAAAGAACTGATTGGGCGTTCTCCTGATGACTGGGATACAATTTACATGAGATACTATTTTGAATTAGTAAACAAAGGATTTTCAGGTTTAAGCTTTTAAGATATGAGATTATACAAATTAATAAAATTACCAAAAGAACAACAGATTGAAGCATTTGAATTGCTCCCATTGGTTAAGCCAAAAGATAGATTCATACTTAAGGGAAAGGATATGTTTCAGATGCGATTCAAGGACTTTGATTACATAAGAAGATTGATGAGTTCAGGCGAATTTGTTGACATCTGTAATGCCCTCAAAATAGTTTACAGAATTCCATTGTTTGTTGTTCCATTGTTAAGAGTAAACACATTCTTTTCATTGGTTAATTCCATAATCAAGAAACTGGAATACGCAAGGGAAAGAGAATCAAAGCTTGATTTGTTTGTTGATGAAAATAAAAGGATTGCGATGGAAATGAGTGGAGCAAAACGATTGAATCAGTTTGGTATTTATAACCTGATTGATTCACTTGCTGCTGGTGACAAATCAAAGTGGGAATACTATGAAGATTTGACTTACGAAAAGATATATTTTTTTAGTACCTTTGTAACGGTTCAGGGAAGTGTTAACAAGCTATTTGAGAAGAACTACTCTGACATAATGAAAACAATAAAATGAATGAATTACAAATATTAGTCAATACGTTTGACAACTACGCATCCAGTAATGGATTTGTGTTTGCACATGGTACAAGAGCATTCACTAATTTAAAGACAAATGAAGCTGATACAAACAAGTTTCTGCATCTTTACGAGGTTGATATTGTTCCAGTGAAACAAGGCCAATTGTATTTGAATCTGGCTAACTTCAGAGGTACATTCTTTCTTGGAATGAAGTCAATCATATCTGAAACATTCTATCAAGGAAACAATGATCCGGCTGGTTTGAATTACAGATTTGACAAATACTTTGTTCCGTTATACACTGACATGGTTAATTTTATTAACCAGTTGAATGTGTGTGATGAGTTTGATTTGACAGTTGGAAACATCACTAAAAGGGTAAATTACATGGATGCAAACATGGATGGTTATTTAATAGACTTTACAATTAACCTGGATGTATAAAAAGGAATTAAACGAGTTTGGTAAACAAACAACAAAGGACTTGGTGCTGAACTACATTAAAATGGGTTTAAAGGCATCAGGTGCATTTGAAAGTGGTTTGGTTTATGAAGCATCTGATAGTTCAATTGAGATTAAGGCACCACTTCATGCAAGAGTAATGGAAACAGGAAGGAGAGCTGGAAAGTTTCCTCCAATGGATGCAATATTGAAGTGGGTGCAGCTTGGTAAAATAGTAAAGAGAGATAATATAACAGATGAACAACTTGCATTCCTGATTGCTCGTAAGATAGCAAGAGAGGGAATAAAAGTCCCAAACCAATACAATGTAGGAAAGGTGATTTCATCCATATTGTTAGATGGAAGGATTGCCAAATTATTAGAAGAAATACAAACAAAAGAACAACAGAATGTTAGTCAAGAGATTTTTAAATTTTACCAAAAGGCCTAAAAGGTACAGAATGGTTAGAGATGTGCAAACAATAGATAATGAGGTTGTAAGGTTTAGACTTCAAGTAAAAAGATTGGGAAGATGGAGTGACTATGTTTTTAAAACAGAGCATCCAGTTTGTTGGGTGCAAACAAAAGAAGAAGGAATACAGATAATTAAAATGATAAAAGGAAAGTATAATGGCGATAACAACTAACATACCAACAGATAGCAGATTGATTGCTGGTTTCAATCCTTATTATTTAGAATTCAGTAGTTCGATAACAAGTTACGACAAGGCAGTTCTAACAATTAGGAATGCAGATTTGACATTGATCACAACAGTTGATTTAATACCTGATGCAAGTGGTGACTTTAAATACAATTTAAGTGGTATTGTAAGGGGTACAGTTTACGAGTTTGACAACTTCATTGAACCACAATATACATTCCCTAATTTATCAACTCCAGCAGATGGATTATTCAATGACAATACAATATCAAAGGGTTATTTGTTTGATATAGATGTTTACGATTCTGGAAGTGTACCAGTTGATTCAATCACTTCTTTTATTCCTGTTTATTTCTTAAAAGCAAGTAGGCAAATATTAGAAGATCCAAACATGATTGATTACAGTTATTTGAATCCTTCAATCTATGGTTTGCCATTGGGAGTGAATGACTTCAATGTTACTTGCTGGAAAGGTTATCCTTTTGATGTTCAAATTGATGGGTTTGGTTCTAATCAAGGTATTTTGTTTGATAGTTTAGGTGGTACATCTGTTTTCAACAAAGTATTAACCACAACAGAGGAAGAAAGAATGTTGAGGTTGTGTTTGATTGATAGTAATGGAACAGAAATGACATCTTTAAATTCGACAAGCTTCTATGAACTTGCATTGATTGGTGGCAAAGATATTTATATTGACATTGATTACAGAATTCCAAAATGTGAGGGTAAATATTTCAGATTCACAAACACCAATGGTGGCCAATCATTTTGGTTGTTTACAGATGTTTACAATGTTGAAAAGTCAAGAAAGAATGGAAAAAGAGTTCAAAGGAATTTCAATGATTTAGAGAGTGCAAGAAGTAGAAATGTGAGTTTAGGAAACGAGGTGACAAATTACCTGATTGTAAGCGAAACGACAACAAGCGAAAATGACAACAATTTGATGAAAGCTTTAATTGATAGTCCAGTGATTGAATTGTGGGAAGGTGGCAATAATTGGAGAAGGGTTGAAATGACAAACAACAGTGGATCGTTTAACAACAAAGGAACATCAAAACAATTTAGTTTTACTTTTGATTTAGGAATCATTTACAACCAATCTTATTAATATGAATGAATTAAACTTAATACAAGAGGGTGCAGATGTTCCAGTTTATGAAGATTTTTTGAGTTTTGATAGAGCGTATCAAGATGGAGTTATAATCGGAACAAGCTTTGTAACTGGTGCAAGAACTGTTGGGTTTTGGTTAAAACCAGAATATACAACTTTTAACGGAATGACAAGAGAGTTTTTGATGGCTCAATATGGAAATAGTGGTCAAAGAACATTTTACACAGAATTAAATGCAAGTGGTATATTGAATTGTTTTTTTTCCAATTCACCAAGTGGTAATTCTTTTAGTGAAATAAAATCAAATGCTGGTCAATACTTCAATGGAGGTCAATGGTACTATATTACTTTTACTATCGAATCAAGTGGACTCACAAAACTGTATGTTGATGGAGTTTTGCAAACAGATACAGATTCAAACACTTTGCAATTGTCAAGACCTGGAGGTGTTTTTTGTTGGGGTAGATTTAGACCAAATCCATCAACACTTTTAGGTACATCTAATCAAAAAGGTTTGAATGTATGGACTGTTGAAAGAAGTGCATCAGATGTATTAGATGACATGACAAGAACATGGACTGGTTCAGAAACTGGATTGAAAGCTTACTTCCCAACAAATGAAGCAAGTGGTAACACAATCCAAGATATTAATTCAGTTTATACTGGCACAATAACAACTTTAAACGCAGATCCGAATTACATTGATGATGTGATGTGGGTAAGGGAGCAAACAGGAACAACAAGTGGAGGAACAGAGAAAGTTCAGATTGACTTATTCGAAAATCAATTTGTGAGTGTAACAAAGCAGTCGTTTGACATTAACAATTTAGGCAAAAGGTTGTCAGGCGTAACAA
>Ga0209771_1002123_pt1 | contig 12252 bp, 9 predicted proteins | sample SaaInl59LU_5_DNA_FD_184639 | JGI IMG/M metagenome (GOLD analysis project Ga0209771, IMG submission 184639) | Marine microbial communities from expanding oxygen minimum zones in the Saanich Inlet - ESP_59LU_5_DNA (SPAdes) (version 2) | ecosystem: Environmental > Aquatic > Marine > Intertidal zone ...
CCGACTTCATCTAGTTTTTTTAAATTCTTTTCAATCAACTTTGACTTTAGTGGATTACGTACATACTCTAGAGTGTCACCAATTCCATCCATTGAGATTCCAAACTGCACTTCTTTAAAATTCTTCCATAGTTCTAATGCACGTGGTTGAATGTTTGTCAGGTTAGTATTGTATTCTAATGTGATATTTTTAGAATGTCCTTCTTCTACACAATATTTTAAGAAATCATAATGTTTTTCGATTATAAGAGGTTCGCCGCCAACAAGATATACATGTTGCATACCCGCTACGTTCTCTTTCAGATTTTCCCAGAAATGATCGTTCATAACCCAATCATAGTCAGTCGCCGTAAACTTGCCCTTGTTGTTTTTAACCATTTGTACAGTGCCATGAGTGTCTTTAAATTTGTTTGTATTCCACATCTTAACATAGTCATCATACCAGGCACTAGAGTCCATTGGAGAACACATACGACACTTTAGATTACAGAAATTACCTAGACGAATATCATAATACGTTTGTTTGATATGTTCTAAATCAATCGTGCCATCTTCCGCTGTGTGCTTTACAGCATCTTCCCAAGTAATGTGCTGTGCAAAACGCTCACCGTCATTGATACGGCGAGATTTCATACCTGCTTTTTCTTCACGTACACAACGTACACATTCAGGATGCCATTCTCCATCTAACATAGTCTTGCGAATTTCTTTAGCAAGAGGAGAGTTAATAGCATCAGTGATATTGTCACGATGCAAGTTATAATTCTTACCGTCTTCCTTCTTATATATTCCTCGTGTTGGTCCCTGATTAGCATGACAACAAACTCTCAAGTCACCGTTTGCACGTGTTGAAATATTAATCCAAGGAAGAATACAGAATGTCTTACTTTCCATTTTGCTTTATCTCCGTATCTTCAAAGTTCTGTTCTCCATTACCTCTGAAGTCTAATTCTTTTCCGCATGTCTTGCCACAAATCCAAAGACGATTATCGGATCCTGTTTTCCAACTATCTACTAAGTCATTGTTAAAGTATGGAGTTTTTAATATATCAAATATGCCATGATTTGCTAAATCATTGAAGCCTTCTCCATATCGTTCCCACATATTTTTGTTATCTTGTATACGAGTTGGTGTTGCGGAATCATGTCCAATCTTACTATAGTAATGTCCTTGCCAACAGCATGGCCATACTTTTCCCTGATAGTCAACAAAGATACTTTTATCTCTTGCTGTCTGACATTCTATCTCTGTATTTTTAACATAATTATCAAATGTCTTATGTTTCTTAATTACAGCGTCAACCTTTTCAGTTGTATTAGCTTGCTTCTTTGGTGCTGCAAGAATAGTTTCTAGTGCTTTATCTTTTCTAATCTGTTGTGCGTCTTGTTTCTTCTTCTGTGCTACATGCTGTTTCGCTACAAATGTTAATTCAGTACGCTTAACAATTTGTTCTACCTCTTCTCCATCGTAATGTGTTGGTATCACATAGCGATTAGATTTCTTATATCTAAACTTCCAGAAACCCATGTCTTCTGCTAATTGCTTTGCTTCATCAATTTGATGCTCATTGTGCGCAAACCCAATGTAATCCCATCTTGCTCTGCCGCCTTCTGCAATAAATGCTTTAGCGTTTCGCATAATTATATTCCACTTAGAATTCACACGATATAGATGATTAGTGTCTTCTAGCCCATCAATAGCAAAGATAACTTTATCTGGCGTTTTCATAATCTGTGCTAGTTCGCGCCACCAGTCTTCTGTCTGTGCTGAACCATTTGTACTTAGTGTAAGTTGTCGTACTCCTGCATCTTTGTACATACGAATTACTTCAAGTAAATATGGATACATTATTGGATCGCCATAGTTACCATTGATGAAAACATGATTAGGAAGAAACGGTTTCATATCTTCAAGCATCTTTTCTAATACGCGAGGATCGGTATCAGTTAAATCTAAATCGTCACGTTTTTTTAAGTTTTTACCGTTGCCATCCATGCCAGTGGTTCTACCACACATTGGACATAACAAGTTACATCTAGAAGTCAATTCTAAATGTAACACCCCAATCCTAAAGTCGATATACTTTAAGTTCTCTGATTTCGCCATTTCATAAATGCTTCCGCTGGCATATTGTTATATGCGTGATTTAATTCTTTTACTTTCATGCCACGTGTAGGGGAACCATCCCAATCTGCACTGTGTACTCGCATTTGATTATTTCGTTTAGAAATATCATTCATTACGTTAGAATAGACTTCTCTGCGTTCTTCATACGATAGAATCCACATTGTATAACGAGTAGTAATATAGTTACTACTCCACAGTACGTCATCAAAATTCTCATCTGGTTCTTCGATTATATTTAATAATGAACTCCAGTCTCTAATCATATTCGTTTGTGTATAAGTTGTATTATTGTTTCTTACACGTTCAAAGAACTCATACCACTCTTCCATGCTAGGAAAGATACGTAAAATACTTGCTTCGTATGCATCTTTCGCACGTTGTCTTTCGCTTTGCCAATTCTCTGATGCATAATCAAAGTCTTCGTAAATTGATAATAGTCCTATATCTTTATCATAATACATTTCTTTCAAAAAGTCAAGATACATATCAAAGTTTTTTGGGTCCCATTCTTCATTTACCCATTTACGCACATCTAATGCATTCTGAGAAATGTCAAAGTAATTTACGTTTACATCTTCTGCTACGGTATCTGAATGCCAGTTATGCATAAACGCAAATGTTTTAAATCCTGCCGCTACTGAATACAAATTGCGTAGTGGCTTTTTACTAGGGACCATCTGAATATCATTAACACTTTCTGTGTTTAAAATCCACATAGCATGTGGCGAACGTTCTACTGTAAATTGTTGGTATCGTAAGAATTTTGACTTTGAATCATTCTCGTCTAGTGTAGTATCCCAAAATTTAAAATTTGCACAATCTTCTCTAAAGTATTTTTTAAATTCTTCCTGTTCTTCTTTAATTTCTGGGTATAGATATGTTTTTGTTTCTCTTGCGCCATCGTCAAAGTTAGGAACTGATAGTCCATTCTTCAAGCTAACGTTAATAAAGTTCCAGCCAAAGCCAGTACGTTTAATAGTTTCTTGTGCTGGTCCAGGTGCTAGATACTTAGGTGTGTGTTCATCGTGGAAGTTTTCAAAGCTACGAATAGCTTGTCTTACTTCTTGCGGTTTGACACCAAAATCGCCGAACTCTGGTTCGCCCAATTCTTTCCACATCTTATAGTTAATAACAAAACATTGTTCATGCAATCTGAACCAACGGTCTTTGTGTTGTTCATCAAGAATATGTCCCATTACTAGAAACTTATTTTCTTGCGCCTTTGGTAGATATTCATGATTGCAATATTCTCTGAATAAGCTCCAACCATGTTCTAGTGGTTTCCATGCATCATACATGATGTTGCCGTATGCTTGTATTACTACTACATCAATATCAGATTCTTTTATATCTGTCTTAACTGCCTGTAGTATCTTATCCACACTGTCTTCTTCATAGATAGGATGTTTAAAAAAACTATAATTGTTTCTTAGGAAGTTATATGTATTAGCTCTCATAAACTCACTGATTTCATCATCGCCGATTGTTTTAGATGTATCTAGTACTGCACATCTAATTTGTGGTAAGAAGTTGTAAGAACGTTGTTGTTTCTTCATTGTGTCACTTTATTCCAACTGTTTAGTATTAAATCTTCGAATTCTTTTCCGCCATATCGGCCATGAACAATCATATGTACACGAACTTCATCTGTATCATTCATCACAGCATGTTGGTGTCCTACATTCATTTTAAACATTTTACCTGGCTTCCAAGGAACATAAGCATTGTCATCAATCATCTTAAAGTAGCAATGCTCTGGGTTGTTCAACGATATATTTAGCGGTCCTAATTTGTCGTGTTCGTAATCAGTGTGCGGAGTAATATACCCGCCTGGTTCTAGATACATGAAACGAACTCTATCGAATGTTTGGTAGCCTGGAATAGATTTAATCATCTCTACAGTTGTCGGACATTTATCAGCAATCTCTGTCCAACCATATGCTTTACGTGCTTCGTGTTCATTCTCATACGTAAACCCGGCTGCAATTACATCTTTGCTATCCCAATGTTGAGATACATGCTTACCTAACCCATGTAGCGTCAGGGAGCGCCATCCTCTGTGTCCATAGTCATCAGGGTTGTTCTCATCGTAATCGTTCTTTCTATGCTGAATTGCTTCATCATATACAGACATTGCTTCTTGGTAACATGCGTTCCAATCGAACTCTGGAACATCTAATTCAAGCCAAGGAATACCTGACTCATGCGTCACCCACTTTGACTTTCTAAAACGCGCCGTTGGAGGAAATGTAGGCTCATTCATCATAGCGTCTACGAATGTACCGGGCATTGTATCAAAACTATAACTGTTTCTATCTTTAAAATGTTCTTCTATTGTTTTTGGGTATTCCATTATACCAATCTCCCGAATGCCCATTTACGTTCTTCGCACCACCAACATTTACCACAATGTCCGGTGCCTGGGTCTTCTATGTTTTTAAAATAATTACTAGTAGGATCGTATTCACAACTTCTAGTAATCGGATAAAGTTCTTCAAGTAAATTTGCTTCTTTATACATTTCTGCAATTTTTAGTTTATCAGAATTAAACCATGGTGTGTAAAATGTATTATTATGATGCATATATGGATTGTTGCCTGGTGTTCTGTTTGTTTCTGTAACTGGTAATCCAAACGTATCTGTGACTTCTTTTGGAGGGTTTGATGTTATACCAGTATATATAATTCCTGTTGTGTTACTATCTAAGTATACCTGCAATTTAGGAAATAATTCTTCACGTGTTTGTATTTCACAGTAACTAATATGATGTTCAATATTACTATTGCTAGTTAACTGAATAATTTTCTCTACTACATTTACTGCCGCTTGAACATTATATCTTGATCTCTGATTATTACCAGTAGTAAAGATATGTATTGTATCTTCTTTTTCTCGCATTAAATGATAAAGCAAAATAGAACTATCTGCTCCGCCGCTACAACTCACTCCGATCGGACCAGAGTGAATATCTAAGTTTACACCAGCTGGAGAAATAGAGTAATTAATCATCAGTATCCAACTCCTGCTGATTAACGTGGAACCCGTTGTCTTCCAGCTCTTTTAATAGTCTGTCATCAAACTCGCCATCCCAGTCATCGCCTGCTTCTGGAGTCCAATCTAGTAATGGTGCCATCTCAGGGAATACATCTCTGAAGTTTGTATCTCTGATAGCATCCATCTTTTCAATATATTCGATAAATTCTGGCATACGTTCACGTGACCAATCGCCGCTATTCATAAACGATATCATACCTTTAAGTCTGCGTACACCATAAGCAGCATGTAACCACTCATCTTTTCTTACTTGTGATTCAGTCACGCCATCGCATTTTTCCCAGTTCTCTTCTAACCATTCGATAAATGTATCGAACTTAGCCGCACACATTTGCTTGAACCAGTTAGGAAGAACTTTAACATTTAGATGCGGTGGGTGATAAACAAAGTGATAGTTAATCATACCTGCACCTAGTGGCCACAAGTTAATCTTCTTAAAGTTTTGTTCAATCTTCCACTTAACAAAGTCTGGTAGATAGTAGATGTTCAATGCTTGTACTGCACACGCAACTGTTACTTCTACGTTAGGACCCGTGTTATCTAATACGTGAAACATTTTAACTGTGTGATCCCATGTTGATGGGAAACGAATGTAATCATTCATCTCACCGATTGAATCAACTGAGTAGTGAAAACGTACACGCTTGAATAGTTTCCACAAGTCAAACAAACGCTGTGGCATCTCTAAGCCATTGGAGTTATAGCGTAGTTCGATCTGCGGAGCGTATCCTCTGCGAACAACTTCTTCAAGTAGAGTGTAATGCTCTTCAATAATTGTTGCTTCCCCACCAGCAAAGTATAGTTGCTTCATGTGTGGGATTTGCTCATACAATTGTTCCCAGAATGCTTCATTCTTTTTATGCCAGTTGTAACTCGCGCCATCAATCTGACCTTTGTTGCCCCACTGCATTGTTTCTTTCAGTGATTCGTTTTCAATAGTTGGATGTAATTTAAGCCAATCTTTAACCCACATTGAACTGTCATGCGGTGAACACATAATACATTTCAAGTTACATTTTGAACCAAGACGTAAATCTAAGTATCTGATCTTCGGAGGGATTTCACCTTCGTCAGATGTCTCATCGATGATTTGTTCCATATCTACTCGGCGTGACCAGTACTCAGTTTCCCAAAAACGCTTAGACATATGACCAGCGTCTTCTTCGTTGTAGCATTTAATACATGACGGCGGTTTTTTATTATTAAGCATCTGCTTTCGAACATTTTTCATGTAATCATTATTCCATGATGACATTAAATCTGTATGGTTCAAGTTTGCAGGTTTACCATCTGCATTCTTTAAAACTCCTACTTCACCGCCATGTTCTTTATCATTCGTTGGTCCAACAGAACTCGCATTCGCTGTACAACAAACTCGCATATGTCCATTTGGACGAGTAGACAAGTGTACCCATGGTAGTAAACAAAATGTATCGCTAGGTGCGTGTGGCACTCGCTTACGAAACTCTGCTAAATTCTTATTAAGTTCTTCTGATTTGTTGTCGGACATATTAACTCCAATACTTTGATTATGTACGTATTTATCTTTTAGTTTTAGCTGTCTCAATGTCAGCAATACAACTGCACCAATCCCATTTACAGACTGTAGGTTCCACTGGGAATAGTATATCATGTGGAAAATCAATATGACCGTGACTACATTCATGATTACAACTGCTTCCAGATGTTACATTTCCGTCCATTGTAATCACAATCGTTTCAAGTCCGATATTACATTTCCAACCCTTCCAAGTATTTTTACCTGTGCGCATTAGTTCATTTGGTGTTACTTCTACAGTCTCTTTATTATTCTTAAATTTTAACCTTTTAGCAAACATGTTTTTTTGTTCATCGTCTGATAAATTGTTGATTGTCCAAACAGGTATATCATCAAATTTAAGTATATCGTCTAGATATTCGTTGTCGTATTTGAATGTCTCATGTGAACCTAAAGTCTTGCGTAAAGTTTTAATTATCACACTATTGCATTTAGAATTGTTATAAAAATATTCTGCGGCTTCTCTACATTTATCAAGATGTAATGGATAGAGACATACTTGTATCGTATGAAATACTCCGTGTTCTCTAAGAATACTTGACACATCACAAATATGATTTATGTCTGCACTTTCTGGGTGATAACTTATAACAATATCATCTAAGAACGGTGACGCTTTTGCCCACCAATTTAAAGTTCTTGACCCATTAGTTAATACACGAATTCTGTTATCAGTATCATATTCTTTGAGTCTTGAAATGAAAGGTATAAAATCTTTCCATACAGTTGGCTCACCGCCTAGCAAGTTCCATAACAATTGCTTGCCTAAACTTTTATAATGTATAGTTGCAACTCTGCAAAACTCTAATGCAGTATCTATGGACTTCCATTGCACACTACCATCATTAGCATAATCGTCACAATATGTACAGCTATAGTTACATACATTTCCCATATTCCAATCAATCGTAACAAAATCAACATCGGACGAACTCACTAGTTCGTCATACTGATTAAGTAGACTGGTATCTGGTTCTGTAATAAACTTTATTTCTTGCATTATTTGAACTGTTCAGCAAACGCATCAAACTCTTTACCGCACTTTTGAGAACATACCATCGGCTTACCAGTATGTGTATTAGGTTTACCCCAACTGTCAACCAAGTTCTTAGAAAAATAATCATTCTCTAGTACTGCTTTAAGACCATGTGCCTTAGCATCGAATGCATCTTTACCGCCACTCTGCTGAATTAGTTCCCACACTTGGTTTTGACCAGGCTTCTGCCACCACTTATACATGTTACCTGCAACCCAACAACAAGGTAGCACAAGACCTTCTGCACTCAAATACATATTCTTTTCTTTAGCAACCTTACAGCTAATCTCTACATTATCAAAATATTGTTCTAATGAACCATGCTTTTCTTTCAGTTCAGTAATCTTATCTAATGCTTTGTTCTGATACTTAACTTCTTTTGGCTTCGCAAGCAACTGTTGCTTTTCACCTTTTCGGTTCATAGCTTGATGTTCCTCTTTGCCTGCTACTTTCATAGTAGAAAAGAAACGCCCAGTCTTCTTTGGAATAAACTTACGAAAGCCTACTTTCTCAGCAAGCGCACGTGCCTCTTCTACTTGATGTTCATTGTGTTCAAAGATTAAGTAATCCCATTCTGCTTTACCACCTGCTTCGATAAATGCAAGTGCATTTTCCCAAGCGATATCCCAGTTAACACCCTGACGATATAAGTGATTAGTATCACCTAGTCCGTCAAATGAAAACTTTAGATAACTCCAGTTACCAAGTGTCTTTGCAAGTTCGCGCCACCAATCGGGCTTCTTAGCGCCTGCATTAGTATTCATACCAAGAGTAAGCTCTTTCTTACATGAACGGAAATACTGAAATACTTCTAGTGTATCTTTAGCAACGATAGGGTCACCAAAGTTACCACACATATAAATTCTGTCAAGTTGCTTGACAAACTCTGGTGGCATAATTCGTTGTACATCTTCAAGTGACAATTCGTGCAACCCTAGATTTGGATTGTCTGCTCCGCCATTTTGATTTCTATCACACATAGGACATGTCGCTTGACACTTCTCTGTGATTTCTAAATGAACAACTCTTACGTCTTCATATCCGTATATCATTGTAATCCTCTTTTATAAAATCCCATATCTCTGGGACGTAATCCTTAATATGTTGATTTCGAACTTTATCGATAATCTTTGTATGTCTTGCTAAATGAATTGGATCTAATTCGTCTTCGTCTTCATATATTTTTTCTAATACAGGCAACACTTTATTTTTAATTTGTGCCCTAGATAAGTTTTCATGAATATCCATGTTCTCTATTAGTTTAATCATAACAGGTATACGCTTTTTTCGTATAATCTTTGGTATAGATTTGCAACTTAATGCATCTGGGTACATCAGTAATTCAGGGCGAATATACACTCCTTTATTATTACTCCATACTATAGAATCAATAAGATTGAAAAAGTTGTATGCTTGTATAGTATAGCTTATTTCACCGTACAAAGCAAGGTTGTTATAAGTTATTATATTCTTATTTATTGATTTAAATTTTACTGGATGCCTGATGTATTCAACTACCTTATCAATACCATCGACACTGTAATTAAATGTTATTTGATTGAACTTAGAAATCTTTTCTATAAATCTGTTGTTATCATTTGTTAAGTTTGTAGTAAAGTGTATCGGAACATCAAGCATATCACGTTCAATGAGAATGTCAAGAAACTTATCTACTTCTGGCATAATAGTTGGTTCACCACCAAGAAACTTAACTCGCTTGCCCTTCTCTGCATTCTCCAATAAGAACTCTATATTCTCTGGTATATCTAATGTGTTTGTAACATCGATATTACCAGCGCCCATAATAGATTCCATTATAGCGTTATTCTTTATCTCTTTTTGTAGTTGAGAACTACACGCAGGTCCGCACATTCTACATGCTAGATTACATAAATTACCCGGACGTATATCTAAATCGATAGGAGAACCATACTGATTGCCATTATCTATATTAGGTAAGATATTTTCATCCTGATATAAATCAGCAAATCTAGTTCTATCACTTTTTCCGCCACTATCTTCAAGTGAGAAACATTTCACACAAATATCTGGACGTTTGTTATCTAAGAATTCAGTTCTTATATTTCTTAGATGCTCATTTGTCCATCTAGTTTTCAAATTAGTTTCAGTATCTGGTGTTGCCACTGAATGTTCTGTTGTCATACAACATACACGTTCGCCCTCATTACTATGTACATACATATGTACAAAGGGAGCATAACAGAAATTATTAGGCAACTCAGACAATTATTTTCTCCCGATTACCATATATCTATCATACTTTTCTAAGTTAAGTGTGCCTTTGAAGATTATTTCTGAAAGATTTAGTTTTTCTACCCAATCTTTCTCACTTGAAATTACGTTTACAACAGTTTCATCATCATGCTCTACAAAGTTATTGTTTTGCATAATGACAAGAGTTCCTTTTGGGATACCAGAGAACCATTCATCAAAATTTTCAATGTGTTCGCAACTAGTATTTATTACACATGTAGGAGCATCAATCTCATGTAGCGTTTCAGTCCGTTCAAATGTAGTGGCATCGCTGTACTTGTAATGATTGATTGGAAGAGTTTGTGATTCATACTTTAATCCACGTACATCATTTACAAAACTCTTAAAGCGCATACCGTCCATGATGTATTCTTTGTTTAGTGTGTCTGCTGGATTATCTGTGCTTGGGTCCATGTCGAAACTATACACATGTTTGATATTTTTAACTCTTTCAAACAGTAATGCGCTCAATACACCATACCAACCTGCACAAACATATACGTTTTCGCCCAGATCAAGTTCTAGTGCATTTACCATATCAACTAACCAAGCCTTTGAACGCAATTGTCCACGTGAGAATGCATCAGTCAATGCTTGTCCTTCGAAACGATTAATCATTTTTTTCATGTTAGTCGGGATAATGAATTTGTTCCCTGTAATGAAATCAACTGTTTCTGCTATCTTCGTTTTCATCAGCGTATTAGATTTAAGTAAAGCAATCTCTGCACAGTCTGGATTGATAGCTTGTATCACTTTAAACAGCAAGAATAAATCTGGCTCTGCTTCAACTGCAACGATATTCTTTAACGCATCTAAGATTTCTTCTGTCGGGTCTGGTAATGAAGATACTAATCTGAATAGAAGCTCCGTCTGTAACATGACGAAACGATTAGTCCCACATGCATTCTTTAATGCACCAAGTGCCTCACTCTCTCCCAATGCACGTTCAATCACATTGAATAGAACAAAGATGTTATCACGTGAGAATTCGCCGTCGCCACATGTGATGTTCTTTAGGTTATCAATGAAGTCTGTTTCATCTGAGTACATGCCATGTAGAACTCTGAATACAAGATATAGCTTTTGTCTGTCTGGTGTGTCAACTGCCATAAAGTTTCGTAGAGCATCTAGTGCATCGTCATCCTGAGAAATAATATTGATTACTTTGAATAGAACAAATACGTTATCATCCTCTGTACGTTCATACACAAGGTTCATTAACGCACGAATTGTTTCACTGTATTCTCTGCCCAAGAGTACTTGTGCAAGTGTAAAAATACTACTAAGCTCTTCTGTGTTTACTACTCGTTCTAATTCTTTTATATGAGGGTATGTTTCACCGTATAATAAACTTAGCCTGTCTGCGATTTGATATGGTTTCATTATTTGTATCCTATCTTTAAGTAGTATTGTTTTTCACCGTATGTGATAACACCTGTATATAATTCAAAACTCATAGGGAATTGTTTATTGAAGTTTTGTGAACTTGCAAAAGGTTTCGGCACATCACCTGTTTCACCAACTAACACAAGTCTACGCATGTCTGGAATCATCTTGTACCAATCTTTATAGTTCTTCAAGTAACTAATATTAGTATTGATTAATGTTCCGGGTATCTCTATGAATGGATTGCTTAAATCGCCGTCCTGCAATTGTGTGATAAATGTATGCTCATCATATCCGATATTGAATAAGTCCTGTGTTGTTGCTTTGAAGCGCCAATCTGCTAGTAATTCTTTACTCATCATCTCATCTGCCAGAAATTGACAAACACCATTAATATCAAATGAGCGAACATTCTCGAATCTAAGTCTAGTATCGAATAACATCGCTGGAAGGATCCCCATACCACCACCAAGAACATATATTGCACCAAGATACTTTTCACCGAACGCATGTTGCATCTGTTGTGTAATCCAACTGTACACTTTTGCATTCTCTTTATTAACGAAAGATGAAATATCAACGTTTGGGTATGAATATATAATTTCTTTTAGTCTGTCAGTTATCTTATCATCAATTGGCGGAGTAATATGAGTCAAGAAGTCCATTGCTTGTCGATAGTTACCCAGTTGTTGTGCCACGTTCTCTTTTGAGTATGTTACTGCCATATCTTGATAATCATAATCAAGTTTTGCTAACGGCTTTTCACGTCTACGACTAACACGCTTGTAATTGACTGTTTCAGTAATCTCTGGTTCTT
>Ga0209771_1002132_pt1 | contig 12216 bp, 15 predicted proteins | sample SaaInl59LU_5_DNA_FD_184639 | JGI IMG/M metagenome (GOLD analysis project Ga0209771, IMG submission 184639) | Marine microbial communities from expanding oxygen minimum zones in the Saanich Inlet - ESP_59LU_5_DNA (SPAdes) (version 2) | ecosystem: Environmental > Aquatic > Marine > Intertidal zone...
CTAATTACATTGACGATGTGATGTGGGTAAATTCATAAGATATGGCAGAAGTAGTAGCAATAAGTTTACAAGTAGATTCTGGGCAAAGTGTTCAGGAAGTTAAGAAATTAGAGGATGCAATAAAAGACGTTCAAAAGACTACTAACTCCAGTAACGTAGAAGAAAAGTTTAATTCACTGAATCAAGCTATTGACAGAGGAGAGGGAAGTGTTGAAGATTTAAGGAAAGCAATTAAGTCTTATCAAACTATTGCTTTGTCTGCTGGTAGGGAAAGCCCAATAGGTCAAGAAGCGTTAAAGCGTTCAGCAGATTTAAAGGACAAACTAACCGATTTAGATAACGAGGTTAATCGACTTTCACAAGATGGAAAGAACTTACAAGGAGCGTTGCAAATCGGACAAAGTGCAGTTGCTGGTTATCAAGCAATGACTTCGATAACTGCTTTGCTTGGTGTGGAGAATGAGGAGTTAATGAAAACAATGGTAAAGCTACAAGCGACAATGTCTTTACTCCAATCTATTGAGCAAATAAGATTAGCAACGGAAAAGGAATCCCAAGCGATGTTGTTTATCAAAAACGCCCAAACAAAAATTGCTATTGGTTTACAGAAAGCTTACGCTTTAGCAGTTGGAACTGGAAGCAAGGCGTTAAAAGGATTGAGAACTGCCTTACTTGCTACTGGTGTGGGAGCAATCATTGTAGCACTTGGAACTATCGTAGCTTATTGGGATGATATTAAAGGAGCAGTAAGCGGGTTGTCTAAAGAGCAAAAGAAAAGGAATTCAGATTTAGAGAAGCAAAAGGAACTCACTAAATCGCAACTTGACAATATAATTGCGAGTGAAAATACTTTAAGGTTAGCTGGTAAAAGTGAGGAGGATATTCTTAAAATGAAACTACAGAAATTAGATGCTCAACTTGCTGAACAAAGACTAACTATTGAGAACGCTGAAGTACAGAAAAAACTCCAAATTGAAGCGTCAAAAAGGAATAGAGATATTTTACAAGGGATAATAGCTTTTATTACTGCTCCACTTACTATGCTTTTAGGAACGGTTGATGCAATTACTTATGGATTAAGTTTTATACCAGGACTTGGAGATATTGCAACAAATCTCGCTGATGATTTTACGAAAGGAGTTGCCGAGTTAGTATTTAACCCTGAAGAAGTAGAGAAAGAGGGACAAGACACAATAGATGAAGCAAAGGCAAAACTTGTAGAACTTCAAAACACAAGGGATGGATTTACTTTGGCAGAGCAAGAAAAAAGAAAGGTAGCAAGTAATAAAGCTATTGAAGAAAAAAAACAAGAAGATGAAAAAACTGCTAAACTTGAAGAAGAAAAACTTGCAAAACTAAAGGAATTAAAACAAGAATTTACTGATTTACAAAACCAAGAAATTGAGGATGAAAATCAAAGAGCAATTACTCAATTAGAAACGGAGCAAAAAAGAGAGTTAGATGCTTTAATAAAAAAGTATGGAGAAAATACAGAGTTAGAAAAGCAACTTAAAATCAATCAAGCTTTAGAGATGGATGCTTTAGAGGAGAGCCAAAGATTGGCAAAAGAGCAGAAGTTAAAAGAAAACCAAGCAATTATAAATGAAATACTAAAACAATTTGATTTAGATGCTATTGAGAATACTTTTGAAAGGGCAAGGCAAGAATTAGAAATTCAAAAAAACCTTGATTTAGAAAAGTTAAAATCAGCTGAAGCAACTCAAGAAGAAATAGATAAATTAAACAAGGTCTATTCTGAAAAAAGCAAAAAACTTGCTGAGGAAGAAACAGAGTTTAAAAAGAAATTAAAAAAACAAGAGGTAGACCAAGCGTTAAAAGCTACTTCCGATGTTTTAGGTTCTATTGTTTCATTAGTTGGAGAGGGTAGTCAAGTTGGAAAAGCTGCTGCAATAGCACAAGCAACGATTGACACTTATACTGCTGCGAATGCTGCTTATTCTTCAGTCGTTGGTGTTCCAATAGTTGGTCCAGCACTTGCTCCAATAGCTGCTGGTGTAGCAGTAGCAAGTGGATTGGCAAATATTAGAAAAATAATATCTACAAAGATTCCCGGAGGTGGAATGAGTGGAGGTAGTGGAGTTTCTGCTCCATCGATTCCAAGTGTACCAACTACCGTAACGAGTGGAACTGCTCCGACTGGAAACAATACTGGAAATGGAAGAACAGAAATACCTACTACAAAAGTAGTCTTAGTAGAAAGCGAATTACAAGCGATGCAAAGTAGAAGAAGCCAAGTAGATAGAATCGCTACTATTTAAGCTACAAATATAAATTTAATTTAGTCTTACAGATATGTTACCAATTTACAAAATGATATTAACGGAAGAAACGGAGGGGATGGACTTCATCGCTTTAGTAGATTCTCCAGCACACATGAAAGCTTTTGAGTATTTCAATGGTAAAAGCGAACAAGTAAAATATCATTTCAATGAAGAAAAAAGAATTGTAACTGGTGTAGCTATTGCAGTTGATTTACCTATTTACAGAAGGGACGAACAATTCGGAGAGCATTACGTTGTTTTTGACAAAAAGGAAACGATGCAGATTGCTCAAAAAATGTTCAAAGGTGGTTACTTGAATAACGTAAACGAGATGCACGATTCTAACAAGCAGATAAAAGATATCTATTTGTTCGAGTCTTATTTCGTGGATAACGCAAGAGGAGTAAAAGCACCAGATACTTTTGAAAGCCAAAACTTAAAAGATGGATCATGGATTGTAAGTTACAAAGTTGATAACGACAAAGTTTGGAACGATATTAAAAAAGGAAAGCATATCGGATTCTCAATAGAGGGTTGGTTCGATAAAAAATTCATAAAAACAAAAAACACAAAAATGAAGAAACAAAACAAATCCCTATTTGAAATGGTATTTGGAAAAGCTAAGTTTGAAACTGCAACGACTGTTGATGGTGTAGAAGTGGCTTGGACTGATGCATTGGAAGTAGGAACAGAATTAAGAGTTGTAACTGAAGAAGGAGAGGTACTTGCTCCAGAAGGTATGCACGCAATCGAAATGGATGGCAAAGCAGTTGTGCTGACTGTAGATGGAAATGGCATCGTTACCAATATTGAAGAAACTCCAGAGGAAGAAGTACCAGTTGAAGAAGTACCTGAAGCAGTATCTCCAGAAGCAGTAGCTGAAGTGATTGAAGAATTACAAGCTACATTCTCAAAAGAAATTGAAACTCTAAAAGCTACTAACGAAGTATTCGCAAAACAAATCGAAACTTTGGTTAATGAATTAGACAAAGAAAACAAAAGAAAGTTTAACACAACTCCAAAATCAACTAAAACTTGGAGAAATTTTACAAAATAAGATGAAAAATATAAAAGAAAGAATTAAAGAAAAATTCGATTACGATGTAACTGCACTTCCAGCTTACGTTGATGCACAATCGGCTGATATCTATGCAGATTTATTGTACGGTGCTGGATTGACTTCAAGAATTAACGTACTTGAAAACGTAAAAGGAAGCCAAACAATCAAATTGTTGAACTCTGATTTGGCACTTCAATCTGGAGATGCTTGTTCAACTACTGAAAGTGGTTCAATCGTATTTGATGGAAAAGATATTTCTACAAAGAGATTGATGGTAAACACTTCATTGTGTAACGATACTCTTGAAGATACTTGGGCTCAACTATTGCTTTCAATCGGTGCAAACAGACAAGATAGAGACTTGCCTTTGGAAGATGTTTTGACTGCGTATATCGTTAAGCAAACAAAAGCAAAAAACCAAGATTTGATTTTCAAAGGAGATACTACTTCAGCAAACGCTGATTTAGCTCACTACGATGGACTTATCAAAAGATGGGATGCTGATGGTTCTTTGGTAAATGTAACAACTACTGAAACTGCTATCGATGCAACAAACGGATTCGATTTAGCGAAAAAAGTTTACGATGCAATTCCAGCAGTATTGTTTGACAACGGAGCAAATGTTGAAATCATTACTGGTAGAGCAGAAGCAAACGCAATCCTTTCTCAAATTTACAACGATAAAGATTACGCTTCTACTATTGCAGTAACTGAAGAAGGTTCTGAAATGAGTTTTATACTTCCAACTACAAACATTACGGTAAGAACTTACCCACAACTTAACGGTTTAGGTAAGATGTACGCAGTACCTTATTCTTATATGTTCTTTGGAACTGACTTGGAGTCAGATTTAGACGGTCTTACGGTAAAGTACCTTGAGGAGTCTGAAAAAATCAGAGTAAGAAACTTATTCAGAAGTGGTATTGAATATGTATATTCTGAGTATTTCGTAAGATTAACCTTAGCTTAATAGCTAAACTAAAAAACAATAAACTATGAGTTGTGAATTATCAGCTGGGTTTACCAAATCGGCTTGTGCTTCTTTCGGAGGCACAAAGTCCGTTGTGGTTTATAACACAGAAAACTTAAATACCTATACACTTGCTTCTAATGTATTGAGTGCATTATCTTTGCAAAGTGGAAAACAAGGATATAGAATTTCGCCAGATATGGCATCCATTGATTTCACGGAAACTCCTACACGCTCACGAGAAAACAATTCAATCTTTTTCGCTTCAACTTGTGCTATTACGTTGAAAGACGATAGCCAAGCAACAAGAGATTTGGTTGATTTGATTTCAAAAGGATTTGTTACCGTTGTTCAGGAGAAAGAAAACGGAAACAACCTTGTTTATGGACTTGTTAATGGAATGACCGTTGAAACATCTGCTATCACTACTGGAATGAATTACGAAGATCTTAATGGTGTTGTAATTAATTTAGTAGGGAAAGAAACATCTATCGCACCAAGTGTAGATGATACTATTGTTGGAACATTATTAACTCCAGCACCTTAATGAAGATTAAGAAAGAATATATCGGGGCAACGGTTTACTCTCAATTTATGGGTAAACCTATCCTCGTTTGCGAAGAAAATATTGAAATATTAAAAAAGGACAATTCTTATGTTATTACTAAAGCAAAGCGAAACAAACAAGATAGCAGTATCGTTGAAGCAGATAGTAACGATACAGAATCCTAATTTTCTATTTTCATTTTTCCACCAACAAAAACGAGAGTATTTCAATTTCTATTTGACTGCTGAAAGTAGTACAAATAGGTTTGATTTATTTTTATTAAATTTACCTACGGATGTGGATTTGCCAAAGGGCAATTATTTGCTTTCTATTTATGAAAGTGAAGATGATACAACCACAACTGATGGTAAAACTATGCTTATTAAAGGTAAAGCAGAAGTTGTTACAGAGTTTCCAGAGGGAGACTACTATACGGTAAACACTATAAACACAATTAACTATGTCTAAATTGAAAAGTGGCTTTATTGATAAAAGCATTTCAATCCCAAATCCAACTGAAAGCGACAATTTAACGGAAAATGTAATAAATTGGGGATTAGACAATTTATATCCTTATTTCTTAAACTTTCTTTATCAATCTTCAGCTATTCAAAGTGGAATAATTAACTCTAAAGTACATTATACAACTTCTGGAGGGTTAAATTACGAGGGAATAGACAAAGAAAAATACGAAGCTTTTTTCAAAAACGGAAATTCAGACTACAATCTTGACGAAATTGCCGAGCAAATGAGCAAGGATTTGGAGATTTCTAATATGTTTTGCCTTAAAGGGGTTTGGAGTTTGGACAAATCACGTTGCGACAAGCTTGAAGTTATTGATTTTGAGAAAGTACGTTACAGATTAGACGATGAAAAAATTGCAGTTTGCAACGATTGGAGTGATGTTGATGAAAATCCATTAAAAATTATTTGTCCTTTTGATCCAAGTGATAGGAAAGAAAGAGAGTTTTACCTAATTTATCAAGAAAAGGGAAAGCAGTCTATTTACAATAGAACGAACACTAACAAACAAATGAGAGGTTTATCTAATTCATCTGTTACCAAGATAAACAAATCTACTTATCCTCAACCACCTTATGCTGGTGGACTTACTTCTATTCTTACCGATGTTAAGATAAACAAGTACCAACTTAACGAGATAAGCAATGGATTCTCAACTGGTACTATTATCAATTTGAACAACGGAATCCCAACTGACGATAAGGAGAAAAGACAAATTGAGAAAGAGATACAAGAAAACGCTTCTGGAGAGGAGAATGCTGGTGGTACAATGATACTTTATTCAAACGGAAAAGACAATAGTGCCGAAGTAATTTCATTAAGTGGAAACGATTTAAAAGATAGGTATCTTGCACTTAGCCAAGACAACCGAAACAACATTATTCTTGCTCATTCAGTTACTACTCCAATATTATTTGGAATTAAGACAGAAGGATCACTTGGTAATGCAACGGAGTTGGAGATTGGGTATAAAATAATGAAAGCCAATTATTTCAAGTATAAGCAAAGAGCAATCTTACAAGCACTTAACCACATTGCAAAGTATGCTAATGGACTTCAAGGAGAAATAACTTTTAATGAGGTAGAACTTGACTTTTTACAAGCAAAAGAAGAAGAAACTCCAGCAATTTTCTCAAAAAAAAAATTTGAATCGTACACAGACTATCCAGAGGGAGCAAGAAACAACGCAAGGAGAGCGATAGAGTGGAAAGAAAAGAATGGTTCTGATTGTGGAACTCAAGTAGGTTGGGTAAGAGCAAGACAACTTGCAGATGGTAAGCCAATTTCGGAGGAAACTATTGCGAGAATGTCAAGTTTTGAAAGACACATACAATATTCCGATGTTCCTTATTCAGAAGGTTGTGGTGGTATTATGTGGGATGCTTGGGGTGGAGATTCTGGAATAAGATGGGCGAGTAACAAACTCAAAGAAATACGCAAAGAGAAGAACTCGGAGCAAACAGAATCGGAGGATATAAACGTGGTTGAGTTGTTTGAAATGTCAGGTAAGAAAAGACCAGAGAATTGTTTAATGTCGAAAAGTTTACCAGCTGAATTTGATGCTGATGAAGAAAGAGAGAAGTTTTTAAACGACTTTAAAAAAGAATCTTTTGCAGAATTATCGGCAGTAGAAAACCAAGTTTTGGCAATGCTTGGAGATGGAAACGATTACAACTCTATCCGAAAAGCTTTAGGCATCAATCCTTTTAAACTTAACCGAATATTTAAAAGATTTAAGAATTTAGAACTAATTGATAGCAAAGCAAACATAACTAATAAGGGAATGATTGAGGTTGCAAGGCAAGACGTTACAAAGATTGAGATATTTTACTCTTATGCTCACAATCCAGCACAAGACAATAGACCATCTATTATTCCAACTTCGAGAGATTTTTGCATAGCCTTAGTAGGCTTTTCAGCATCAAGGGTATGGAGTAGAGAGGATATAAACGGAATTAGTGCAAGAATTGGTTACAACGCTTTTGCTTATAGAGGTGGTTGGTATTACAACGATAAACTTAAAAGAGCGACTCCGTATTGCAGACACATTTGGAAACAAGAAATTTTCTTTACTTAATTAACGACTGACTTACAATGAATTATTTAGTAGATTTAGCAACTTTGAAGCATTACTCATACATTGATAGTGATGTTAATGATGAAACGCTTAACGTAACGCTTAAGAGGGTGCAAGACGTTGACTTAGAACCAGCTTTAGGAAGTCAGCAATACAGAAGATTGTTGCAAGGAGTTGAGGATTCAGATTTGACTGCATTGGAAGAAAAACTTATGGGTTATGTTTTAGATTTTGTTTACGTTGCTTGTGAGTTAAAAGCATCAAACCATAATAACTGGAAGATAAGGAACAAAAACGTAGGAGTTGCAAGTGATGAACATTCGAGAGGGAATGACTTATCGCAATATAATGCCTATGTTGATGAATTGAGAAAGGACTACTCTTTTTACAAGAATAGGCTTATCGGTTATTTAATTGATAATAAAGAATCTTATCCTTTGTACGTTTGCACCAATAAAAAAGAGGATATTAACCCAGAGAAACAAGGTAGTAACTATTCAAGAAAAATATCATTTCTGTAATATATGAAGCCACAAAAAAAGACAATTAACAAAGTAAGATTAGAAGCAATTAGAGTAAGGAAAGCGAATGAAAGCAACGATAAATAAAATAGACCAAGAATTGAGGTTGTTAGCTGATGCACATTTGCAAATCAATTCGTATTTCTATGGGCAATTCCTGGATATTTACGAAAGCAATAAAGTAAACCATACTTCGCTTTTGGCAAACATTACTGATGCTACAATAGACAGACACTATGTTACGCTTCAGCTTGGTTTAATGGTTTGTGATAAGATAGACGATGGAAAGAAAACTGCGAAATATGTAGATTCCGAAACCTTGCAGATAATGAACGATTTGATTAAAGTAATTACAACTTCTAACAGATGGCAAGAGTACGGAGTTGTGGATGGAGTTACTACGATTCAGAACTTTTCGCAAAGAGGTGGAAGTGTTTTGAACGGATGGTTCTGTAATTTGAGTATAAAAATAAAAAATGAAAATGGGTACTGTGATTTACCGATAATAGACTACAATTATGAAGTATAAAGAATTAAGCGACAAAGCGACTGGTATTGTATTAAAGAAAACAAGCGTAAGTACCGACAATAGAAGAGGTGTAATTAAGTCAATCACTATTGAGCCATTAACCGATTCGTTTACTTTTGAGTATTTCGTTGAAAGATTAGATAGTAACGGAGATGTGTTTGGCGATGTTATTTTTAAAACTAAAAAAATTAAGTTTAAAGATATTCCAGAAATTGGAAAGGTTCAATACCAAGAAGATGGAATTACCGAAGTAGATGGAAGCTACATAAAAGTTTCTGATGAAAATTTATACGTAACAAATTGGTACAATTCAATCGGTCAAACGATCATGGATAATGCCATTAAGCATATAAAATTCGTTGAGGGGATATGATGGATTTTCTGCAAAGCAACTGGGATAATTTGGTTTTGGCAATCGGTGGAGTTGGTGCTTATTTCGGTGGGCGAAAAATTAAAAGAATTGAGGAAAAGAAAGCTGGAAGTGATGCAGTTGTTTCAATGCAGAAAGCTTATAACGAATTTGTGATTGATCAAAAAGAAAGGTACAACGAATTGAAAGAGGAGCTTAACTATGTTCGTGGAGAACTTAAAGAAGTAAAAGAAGAAAGCAAGTCATTAAGACAAGAGGTTCGTACTTGGAAAACCAAGTATAATTCTTTGAAAAGTGAATTTGATAAATATAGAAAAATACATTCGTAATGAATATAACGCCTAATTTTAGCCTAAAAGAATTTGAGTGCAAAGATGGTACTCCAGTACCAAAAAAGTACATTGAAAACGTAAAAGAATTAGCGAAAAATTTGCAAGTTTTAAGAGATGAAATTAGCTTACCTATCTCAATCAATTCAGCTTATAGGCATCCGGAATATAACAATAGAATCGGGGGTGTTAAATTTAGCCAACATTTGACTGCTTCTGCGAGTGATATTGTTGTTCGTGACCTTACTCCTAAGAAAGTTGCCAAAACTATCTTAAAACTCATAAAAAGTGGTAAGATGAAAGAGGGAGGAGTTGGATTGTACAACGGATTTGTTCATTACGATATTAGAGGAACTAAAGCAAGGTGGGACAACTCTTCACTTTTTAACTTTTAAACACCTATTTCTTATACCCCCTATGTAAAACTATTTTGTTTTTCAAGGGGGGGGTGCTTTTTTGGAAATTTTAACGAAAACAAATTATGAGATACATTTTTTTACTTATGCTTATGATCTCTTGCAGTCCAATAAAAAGGCACTCGAGAATTGTTCGTAAATACCCATTCGTTCATACAACGGATTCTGTTAAGTTAATTGATACTATTTTTGTTCAAACGAATGCAGTTTATTATGATACCGTTGTGCAAGATAACTTGTTATTTGATACAATTATTCTGGAAAAAGAAAACTTAAAAGTTGAAGTTTTTAGAGTTAAAGATTCAGTCTATATTAACGGAAAATGTGATACTATTTTTGTTGATAAAGTAGTAGAAAGAACTATACCAGTTAGATATTTTAAGGAAAAAAACAAAATAAACTTAACTCTACTTATTTGGCTGATTAGCTTGGTTTTACTGATTATATTTTACGTTTTGAACAAACTAAAATAACCCATTCAAAACCCAAATAAAAGCGAAAGCAAACCCAAACGAAAGGCATAAGATAAGATAATATAAGATAAGAGGATATAAAGTCTTTTTAAGGGTTTGAAAAAAAATTACTATATTTGAAAAAATCAAACCAATGAAAGGGATCAGATTAACTAATTCAGAAGCTATCCAATTAGGATTTGCGCTGAAGCAGAAAACAAGACACGGAAATCCAAGATACTACTTAACAGAAGAAGAAGTAAGTAAACTTGACGAAATGAGAGGGGTTAAGGTAGAAGTTAAAAGCAAATCAAAATCAAACGACTACAAACCAAAGAAAGACTTTGTTTTAAGTGCTTGGAGTGAATCAGGTCAAATGATGGAGATTGACGAATATTGCAAGGTCTACAATTTACCACGAAAAGATATTACTTCCTATAAACTTGTATCGCATACTGGAACACCTTTTTACAATATTGTTTTTAAGGAGAATGTTATTGATGTTTCAAAAGATGAAATTGATTTTGATTCAATTATTTCAAAGTATATTGGTCCAGTATCTGTAAAGGTTGAGAAACAATACAATAATTATGACTTCGATGTACTAACTTATTCTGACGTTCACATTGGAATGGATACGAATAGTAAAGGTAATTCAATGTATGCAACCGAATGGAACGCAGAAGAAGTTTTAAAAGCATCAGATGAAATTGTAAATATGGTTGTTAAGAATCAAACAAGCGATTTACTTATTGTGGATGAACTTGGGGATTTGTTGGATGGTTTTAATGGAAAGACTACAAGAGGAGGTCACGACTTACCACAGAATATGACTAACGAAGAAGTGTTTGATTGTGCTTTGAAATTTAAAATGAACATCCTGGATAAGTTAATCTACCATTACAAAGATATTAAATTCAACAATATTTGCAACGACAATCACGCTGGAAGCTTTGGTTACTTCGTAAACTCGGCTTTTAAAAGTTTGGCAGAACAAAAGTATCGAAATGTAAGTGTATCGAATTATCGTAATTTTATTAGTCATTATTTCGTGAATGATGTTTGTTTCGTTATAACTCACGGAAAAGACGATAGCACTTTGAAATTTGGGTTCAAGCCACAACTTGACACAAAGCAGATTGAAAAGATAGACCAATATTGTAAACACAACGAGATTTACAAGAAGTCTAAAAAGATAATATTTAAAAAAGGAGATTCACACCAAACACTTTTTGATATGGCTGGTTCTGATGACTTTTATTATTACAATTATCCAGCTTTAAGTCCATCCTCTCAATGGGTACAAAACAATTTCAAAAAAGGTAGGCGAGGATTCGTAATAGAATCATTTATTGGAATTGAAAACACTATAAAACCCATATTTCTTTAATGGAAGAACTAACTAAATGTACTGGAGAGGGTTGCTTGTTGAGATACGAATGCCACAGATTCACAAAAATTGACTATTATAGTGAAGAAATTTTCTTTGTCGAAGTGCCTTTCAACCATAAACTTGAAACTTGCGAATACATTTGGAATGATAATGCAGAAGAATTGTATAAAGGAATACAAAGATTAAGCAAACCAACAAACTGAAAGATATGAAAGCAATACTTGAATTTGATTTAAACAATGAAGAAGATAGAATGGCACATTTAAGGTGCATTAAGTCTATTGATATGGCTTGTGTTTTGTTTGAAATAACGAGAAACTTAAAGCATACATTGGAACAAAGATTTGAAAACAATCCACAGAATAGGAATGAACTGGATGAAGTATTTAAGGAGATTCAAGAGTATATGGATCAATTCAGTATTAATATTGAAGAATTAATAAATTAAAATAATGGATTTAAAAGAGCAACAAGAGCAATTTGAGGTAATCATTCAGGAGGTTAAGCAAACTATGTTTAAAAAGGGCAATGATTACGCAAATACAGACCGTTTAAGCAACTTTAAACTCGCTGGTAGTATAATTGGGTTATCAGCGCAACAGAATTGCTTGTCATTGATTTCAACAAAGGTTGCAAGACTTGGTGTATTATTGCAAGGAGCAGAACCAAACAACGAATCAATAGAAGATTCAATGCTTGATCTTACTTGTTATTCAATATTGCTTAAAATGATCCAATCTGAAGTGGC
>Ga0209771_1002134_pt1 | contig 12212 bp, 20 predicted proteins | sample SaaInl59LU_5_DNA_FD_184639 | JGI IMG/M metagenome (GOLD analysis project Ga0209771, IMG submission 184639) | Marine microbial communities from expanding oxygen minimum zones in the Saanich Inlet - ESP_59LU_5_DNA (SPAdes) (version 2) | ecosystem: Environmental > Aquatic > Marine > Intertidal zone...
ATAGATACTCTTACAGAAATAGTTAACAATCTTAATTGGAGACACCAAACAATTTCCAATATGATTAGGTGGAGGGCTTTCTCAGAAGGTCAGTAAATAAATGCTAAAAGAAATGAAAGAAACATTTACAGTAAATAAAGTTTATCAATCAAGGTGGGTATGGTATCACACTATTCTTGCTTTTGAAATTTTTCTAACAAACATATTATTGATTCTTATTTTATTCAAATTGTAAAATGAGTATTCCTAATACAATTACTGTTGGACTAAAAGACCATTCGATGATGTTGGTTGATTGTAATCAACACCAACTTCAAGAGTTGCGTGAATACTTCGCCTTTTATGTTCCAAATTATAAATTTATTCCTGCCTATCGTCAGAAGCGTTGGGATGGCCGCATCAAACTATTCAATCAGATTACTCGTGAACTTAATACAGGTCTCTACGAACATTTAAAGAAGTTTTGTTCTGACCGTATGTATCCTCTTCAACTACAGGAAACAGACTACGGTCATCCTGCATTAACAAATAAAGTAAAACATCAAGACCTAATAAAGTTCCAGAGTGGACTAGGATTACCTTTTGATTTATATGACTATCAATACGATGCAGTAACCCACGGTATTGAAAAGAAACGTGCTATCCTACTATCACCGACTGGTAGTGGTAAGTCCTTTATCATTTATAATCTAATGCGTTGGTATCTTGATAACTTTGATAAACAAGTTCTTATTGTTGTTCCGACAACAAGTTTGGTAGAACAAATGTATAAAGACTTTGAGGACTATGGATATGACGTAAAAGAAAATGTTCACCGTATCTATAGTGGTAAAGATAAGAATACTGACAAACCTATTATCATATCTACGTGGCAATCAATCTATAAGTTTCCGAAGGAATGGTATGAGAATATGGGTTGTGTCTTTGGTGACGAAGTGCATTTATTCAAAGCAAAATCTTTATCAGGTATTATGAATAAATGCGTCAATGCAGAATATCGTTTTGGAACTACAGGAACTCTGGACGGAACTGAAACTAATAAACTCGTATTAGAAGGACTCTTTGGCCCGACCAAACGAGTGACTATGACCAAAGACCTACAGGAAAAGGGCACACTCGCAAAGATTGATATCACCGTTCTATTATTGCGTTATCATAATGATGTATGTCATATGTTAAAGGACGCAACCTATCAGGAAGAGATTGATTACATTGTCAGGAATGAGAAACGTAATAGACTTATAAGTAATCTTGCATTAGACCAAAAGGGTAATTCGTTAGTTCTCTTCCAATATGTAGAGAAACACGGTAAACCTTTATTTGATTTGATTCAGAGGAAAGCTAAAGACAGACCTATATATTATGTATCAGGTGAAGTTGACGCTTCGGACAGAGAACAGATTCGTGGTATTGTAGAGAAACAAAAGAATGCAATTATTGTTGCGTCACTAGGAACATTCTCTACTGGTATTAATATTAAGAATCTACATAATATTATATTTGCAAGTCCAAGTAAATCGCAGATAAAAGTATTACAGTCTATTGGTAGAGGATTAAGAAAATCTGACGATGGGTCAACAACAAAACTATATGACGTTGCGGATGATATGCATATCAAATCACATAAGAATTTTACCCTTCGTCATAGTGCAGAAAGAATTAAGATATATACTAAAGAACAGTTCCCATATAAGATATTTAAACTGGATTTAAAATGACACATGACGCAGACTTGAGACAATTAAAACTTTCTTCTGGAGAAGAAATTGTATGTGAGGTTGTTCAATGGAGTGACCAAAATATAGACCTTGAACTTGTTGTTCGTAAAGCAATGCGACTAGTAATGCAAGAAACAATGGACGGTTCAGCTATAAAATACTATTCGTTCAGACCTTGGATGGTTTATCAAGAAAGTGAAGACGACCTACTTATCATTAATGCAAATAATGTAGTAGGAATTGCATTTCCGCCTGAGACATTAATTGTTCAGTATATGGAAGCGGTAGATGAAATGATAAGACAAAATTCTGACCGAGAAAAAGAACACAATAAAAGAATGGTAAGAAGACCGAGTATAAAATCTAAAGAACCTACCGAACACCTATCGCCAATGTTAGATAGTGGTAGTAATGTTATTGATATGTTTGACCCAAAGAAACTTCATTAATGGTAGTATTCAACCCTCCCCAAACGCAGAGCTAATTTTATCATGGAAATCAGAAAATGTCAAGCACTAATTTAAAAAAATTAATAAAAGGTTTAACTGCGTCATCCTTTGATTTACTCCACGCAGGTCATATTCAAATGTTAGAGGACGCAAAAGGTGAATGTGATTATCTTATATGTGCATTACAAACTGACCCTTCGGTAGATAGACCAGAAAAGAATAAACCGATTCAATCATTGTATGAAAGATATATTCAACTCCGTGCAGTAAGGTGGGTTGACGATATCATACCTTATACAACTGAAGAAGAACTACTACAACTTACCGAAATCATTCACCCAGACGTTAGAATCATTGGTGAAGAGTATACAGATAAAGATTTTACAGGTAAAGATTACTGTCAAAAGAACGGTATATATATTTACTATAATAGAAGACAACACGCATTGTCTACTTCTGATTTAAGAAAGCGTGTTGCAAACGGACAAAAGACTTGACAATTGATGTGAACTAATGTATAGTAATACACAAATATAAGGAATGAAAATGCCAACAAAGATTAAACCAAAAGATAAACCACATTATGTGAATAATGCACAATTCTCACAAGCAGTAGTTGATTACTGTACTGAAGTGCAAAAGGCAAAGAAGAGTGATAAAAAATTACCTATCGTTACTGATTATATTGCGTCTTGTTTTCTTAAGATTTGTGAAGGACTATCTCATAAAGCAAACTTTGTTAGATATACCTATCGTGAAGAAATGGTAATGGACGCAGTTGAGAACTGTCTAAAAGCGATTGAGAACTATAATATTGAAGCTGCAACTCGTACAGGTAAACCTAATGCGTTTGCATACTTTACTCAAATCTCTTGGTTTGCGTTCTTACGTAGAATTGAAAAAGAAAAGAAACAACAAGACATCAAACTCAAGTATATGGAACAAGCAAGTGTTGAACATTTCCTTGATGACGAAACTGGTGAAGCAGAAGCAGGACAAGTTGCTCAAGCGTTTGTTGACCAACTCCGTCTTCGTATTGACGAAGTTAAAGAGAAGGATTCTGAATGGAAACAAATTGTTAAAAAGGAACGTAAAAGACGTACCGTTAAGGTGGATTCAGACCTGACCGATTTTATTAAAGATTAGTACTTGACTTTTTATATCTGTAATGATATAATAGATACAATTTAGGAAAGTATAATGCCAATTAAATTTAAACCCAGTCAAGATATTAGAGATAGAAATACTGGTAAAACAACTACTGTTCATTTTTATATGAAGTCAACTCCCTTGTCGGAATTGTTGGAAGCATATACTAAATCAAGCACACAACCCAAAATACGAGTAAAGATTCGCAACGAATTAGTTAGACGTAAAGTAGAGATACCTAGAATAGAAAAATGAAGATTGCAATACTAAATGACACTCACGCAGGGTGTCGTAATTCATCTGACATCTTTATGAATTATCAAGAACGTTTCTATAGTGAAATATTCTTCCCATATTTGTTAGAGAATGATATCAAACATATTATTCACCTTGGTGATTATTACGATAACCGTAAGACAATTAACTTTAAAGCACTACATCATAACCGTAAGATATTCCTAGAACCTATGCGTAAACACGGTATTACTATGGATATCATTCCAGGCAATCACGATGTATATTATAAGAACACTAACGAACTTAATGCATTGAAGGAATTGCAAGGTCACTATATGAATGAAGTGAATCTTGTTATGAAACCAACAGTAATGAACTATGAAGGAACTGACATTGCACTTGTGCCTTGGATTAATCCTGAGAACGAAGAAGATACTCTGGAGTTCCTCGCAAATTGTAAAGCAGATATTGTTGGTGCTCATTTAGAGTTAAAAGGTTTTGAAATGTCTAAAGGTATGCCGTGTCAAGAAGGTATGGATAAGAAACACTTTGACAGATTTGAAATGGTATTGACTGGACACTTCCACGCAAAATCAACTCAAGAGAATATATATTACTTGGGTAGTCAAATGGAATTTTTCTGGAACGACTGTAATGATGCAAAGTATTTCCATATACTTGATACTGAAACAAGAGAACTAGAACCGATTCGTAATCCGATTACAATCTACGAAAAAATTTATTATGACCACGAGAAACTGAATAAGTTTCAAGACCTAGCTTATCTTGACAATAAGTTTGTAAAGGTTATCGTGACTAACAAAGGTGACCCATATGAGTTTGAACGATTCATTGACCGTGTCCAATCACAAAAGATTCACGAGTTAAAGATTGCAGAAGACTTTGCGGAGTTCCTTGGTTCTAATGTTGAAGACGAAAACGTATCGGTAGAAGATACCGAAACCCTAGTGTTCAACTATATTGATGCAGTTAATACTGACCTAGATAAGAGTCGTATTAAAGAAGAGGTATCACATTTAATGAAAGAAGCACAAACAATGGAGATTGTGTAATGACATCTAAAAATGATATTACTGGAGACCCTATCATAAGTAAGAGTGGTGGTAAAGACTACAATGATGGTTGGGATAATATCTGGGGCAAGAATCAAAAAGAAAAACAAAAGGCAATGACCGAATTAAATTATGACGGAGACTTTAAAGGTTGGTCACACTATTGTCAACAAGAAAAAACCTTACTGGAAGTTGAGTCTGGATATCCCTGTAATTGGTGTGGTAAAAAAGAACTTGACAATTAATGTCACCTAGTGTATACTTGCGTTTATGATTGTATTTGAAAAACTCCGATTCAAGAACTTCTTGTCTACAGGAAATAATTTAACAGAAATATCTTTTGATGACTGTCCCACTACTTTAGTGGTAGGTCAGAACGGTGCGGGCAAATCTACTATGCTAGACGCTCTCTCCTTTGCGTTGTTTGGTAAACCGCACCGTAAGATATCCAAATCCCAATTAGTCAACACAATTAATGCCAAAGGAACTTTGGTTGAGGTTGAGTTCTCTATTGGTAAACAACAATATAAAGTTGTCCGTGGTATCAAACCTAATAAGTTTGAAATCTGGGTCAACGGTAATATGGTTAACCAAGATTCTCACGCAAAAGAATATCAGTCTATGCTTGAGAAAAACATTATCAAGTTAAATCACAAATCGTTTCACCAAATTGTTGTATTGGGTTCGTCTTCTTTTGTTCCCTTTATGCAACTCTCAAGTAGTGCAAGACGTGAGGTCATAGAAGACTTACTTGATATTAATATGTTCAGTAAAATGAACTCCCTATTAAAACAAAAAATGTCTATTCTTAAAGATGAGATAACCGAGAACTCTCACCAACTTAATGTAGTAGACACAAAAATCAATGCACAAAAAAAATATCTTCGTGACCTGAGTGAAATATCTGCACAACAGAAAAAAGAAAAGGTTGCGTCAATCAATGCAATTCAAAAAGATATTGGTGTCCTGAATAAAAGTAATGATGAACTATTAAATGATATTGAAGAGAATTCTCCTGACATTAATAAAGGTATTGAAGATACTACCAAGAAGATTCAAAGTCTAGACGAATTTGCAGCTGGGTTTAAGACCCAACAAAAGGACGTAGTTAAACAAGCAAAGTTCTTTGAAAAACACGATATCTGTCCTACCTGTAGTCAAGACATAGACCAAGAAACTAAACAAGAACACTTGGATAAATGTAAGACCAAAGCAGGTACTATTACTGAAGCATTAGATTTATATGAGAAAGACCGAGAAAAGGCAAAATCAGTTTTAGATTATTTGCACGAACAGTTATCTCAAGTATCAGAATGGCAGAGTAAGGTAAGTGGTAATCAACAAGAGATTGCAACCCTTATGAGAAACATTGATAAGATTAATGAAGAGATATCTCGTATTGATAATGAGACTGGTGACCTGAGTGAAGCAAACTCTGAACTAGAAACTCTAAGAAATGAGAAGGAAGGTCTACAAGATACTAAGTATAAACTAAACGAACAACATTCATACAATCAAGTGTATGCAGAGTTGTTAAAGGATACTGGTATCAAGACCAAGATTATCAAACAGTATCTTCCTGTTATCAATCAACTGACCAATAAGTATTTACAGATTCTAGATTTCTTTGTTCACTTTGATTTAGACGAAAGTTTCGTTGAGACTATTCGTTCAAGACATCGTGATAACTTTTCGTATGACTCATTCTCTGAGGGTGAGAAACAACGTATTGACTTGTCCCTACTATTTACGTGGAGACAAATTGCAAAGATGAAAAATAGTGTTGCGACTAATCTATTACTCCTTGACGAAACTTTTGATTCGTCTCTGGACGAAGAGGGTATTGAAAACCTTATGAAGATTATTTCAACACTAGGTGAAGATACAAACGTTTTTGTTATCTCACATAAGAGTGAACTCGAAGATGCACATTTCCATCGTAAAATTGAGTTCGTAAAAGAAAAGAACTTTAGTAAAATAAAGGCTTGACTTTGATTGAAACGTATGATATCATACACTTTATAAATTATAAAACCGAGAGGAATATATTATGGAATTATCCGATACAACGTTGAATGTTCTCAAGAACTATTCGACAATTAACCCTAACATTGTTATCACGGAAGGTAACACATTAAAAACTATTTCAGTTGCTCGTAACGTATTGTCAACTGCGGAACTCAATGAGACGTTTCCACAGTCGTTTGGTATTTACGACCTGACTGAATTTCTAAATGTTTTATCATTAGTTGATTCACCAAGACTTAAGTTTGAAAAAGACTATGTTGTTGTTGGTGACTCTAATGGTAGGTCTTCAGTGAAATACTTTTTCTCTGACCCAGAAATGTTGACTTCGCCTGGCAAGAGTATTAATATGCCAGAAGCAGAAGTTAAGTTTTCCCTAGATACAGGAACGTTGGGTAAAATTAAACGTGCAGCTGCAGCTTTGGGACACGATGAAATTTCTATCAGTCCTATAACTGGTGCGGTTCGTCTATCTGTTATAGATAGTAAAGACGCAACGAGTAATGCATTCTCTATTGATGTAGAGGGTGAATACCCTGAAGGAGTTGATTTCAACTTCATCATGAATGTTGGTAACCTAAAAGTTATTAACGAAGACTTTGAGGTAAGTATTAGTTCTAAACTAATCTCTCAATTTAAGAGTAAACAATCTGCGATTGAATACTTTATTGCACTTGAAAAATCATCTACATATGGAGCATAATGATGGCAAAAGCACAAGCACAAAAAGACCACACTGCAATCTACGAACTAAGTAACAGAGTTTCTCGTTCAACAGTTGCGGTAATTGATACAGTCGTTCAACGTGGCGGATTCAAAGGTGAAGAATTATCTACTATTGGTCAACTAAGAGACCAAGCAGTTCAGATTATTCAACTCTGCGAAGAGTATCAATCAGAACAAGGTGTTGATAGCACCTCGTAAAAACGTAACCATTTATGGTGACGTGGAGGTGTGGGAGTCTCCTTTCCTTCCCACCTCCGAACTTTGTTGACAAATCACTCCGACTATGGTATGATTTATTTTATTTTATTATGGAGACACAATGTCAAAAGAATTCTTATGGGTTGAAAAGTATCGTCCCAACAAAATCTCAGATACTATCCTACCGAAAAATCTAAAAGAAACATTTCAAAAGATTGTTAACGGTGAGGAAATCCCCAATATGTTATTTACTGGTACAGCTGGTTTGGGTAAAACCACAATCGCACGTGCCATATGTGATGAACTGGGTCTTGACTATATTGTCATTAACGGTTCAGAGGAAGGGAACATTGATACCCTTCGTGGAAAGATTAAACAGTTTGCCTCATCCGTCTCCCTTTCTGGCGGTTATAAGGTTGTAATCCTTGATGAGGCAGACTACCTTAATGCACAATCAACTCAACCTGCATTGCGTGGATTCATTGAAGAGTTCTCTCAGAACTGTAGATTTATTCTAACGTGTAATTTTAAAAACAAAGTAATTGAACCTCTACATTCTCGTTGTGGAGTCTATGAGTTCAATACTTCTAAGAAAGATATGGTTGACCTATGCGGTCAATTTATGAAACGACTACAAACTATTCTTGATTCCGAAGGTGTCAAATATAATAATGAAGTAGTTGCAGGATTGATTAGTAAGTATGCACCTGACTGGAGACGTGTACTTAACGAAGCACAACGTCATTCTATCTCTGGGTCTCTGGATACTACAGTTATCCAAAACGACCTGAATGATAATTATAATATTCTTTTTAAGTCTCTCAAGAACAAAGACTTCAAGAAAATGCGTCAATGGGTAGTCAACAATGTAGACGTTGAACCTGCCGCTATTTTCCGTGGTGTTTATGATTGTATGGAAGCAAATGTGCAACCTCAATCTATTCCTCAACTTGTTCTTATTCTTGCAGACTATCAATACAAGAATGCCTTTGTTGCTGACCACGAACTAAATCTAGTTGCGTGTCTGACCGAATGTATGGCAAATGTGGAGTTTCTATAAATATGAAATGGTGGAGAATCTGGGCAAAGTCTCTAGGTGAAAAAGTCGGAGAGACTGACAAACAGGCAGACGCAGTTGCACTTGTTAGAACCTTTTGGTGGTTAGTACATATTGCAACTTGTTTCTTTATTATATTAAATGCAATAGCAAATCACGGTTGGGGATTAATAGGACTATGACACAACAAGAAAGAAAAGAATTAGAATCAACCATACAAGTCCTCCAAAGAAATGTTAGAGAACTTGAAAAACAACTACACGATGCATACAAGAGGATAAGTGAATTAAATGATAAAGTATCTCAGAGACAGTGAAAACATTCAAGACTGTTTGACTACAGACGAATTGGGAAATCGTATTCATAAAGAAGACGGTTCATATGTTATTGTTGTTCCGAAAACAAGAGAAGTTATAGAACGCAACCCTATACCATTGGTAAAAGTAAATAATCAATGGATACCAAAGCAAATGGAATTTGATTTTGGATAAATGGGATAAAGCACATATGCAGGTTGCCGATACCTACGCAAGGTTATCTTCGGCAAAACGCAGACAAGTAGGTTCGGTTATTGTAAAAGATAATCGTATTATTTCCATTGGGTATAATGGAATGCCCTCTGGTTGGACTAACAAATGTGAAACTCCAGATTATGAAACTAAAAAGGAAGTAATTCATGCGGAATCGAATGCAATCACGAAGGTTGCAAAATCAACGGAATCGGCGAAGGGTTCAACACTTTATACAACGTGTTCACCGTGCCTCGAATGTGCAAAACTTATCTATCAAAGTGGAGTCTCCAGAGTTGTCTACAGAGACCAATACAAATCTGACGAAGGATTGACTTTTCTTAAGCAATGTGATATAGTAGTTGATTATTATTATAATCTACACAAACCAAAGAAAAGATTCTTTTTCTTTTAATGGAGTACTGAGTGAATCCCTTTAATTATGTAAACAGTATAAACCTATCCAAGAAGGATATTATGATTACTCCTGATGATGAGAAAGCATATAATCCTTTTATGGTTAATCGTTCTTTATCCTATTTCTCTGACACAGCAGTCATTGCTAATGAAATGAACAGGTATCACCACATAGATTCACGTCTACAATATCAATTTCTTATAAATATAATTAGGAAACGAAAACGTTTCTCTAAGTGGGTAAAACCTGAATTGGAAAATGACCTTGAGTCGGTAAAGAAATACTATGGATATAGCAATGAAAAAGCAAATCAAATCCTACCACTTCTCTCACCTTCTCAAAGACAAGAAATAAAGAACAAGGTGAATAAAGGTGGAAGAAAGTAAATTAGTATCATGGAGTCCAGTGAATATGTTAGAGATTACTCTAGCAGAACCAGACGACTTCCTAAAGGTTCGTGAGACATTAACACGTATCGGTGTCGCATCACGAAAAGAACAAAAACTATTTCAATCCTGTCATATCTTACATAAACAAGGACGATACTATATTGTCCATTTTAAAGAACTGTTTATGTTGGACGGCAAGAAAGCGAACCTAGAAGAAAGTGATGTGCAACGTAGAAATACTATTGCAACATTATTATCTGATTGGGGTCTGGTTGAAATACAGAATCCTAAGTCTGCACAAGATTGTGCTCCTCTAAGACAAATTAAAATTATTGGTTATAAGGATAAAGACGAATGGGAACTATGTCCCAAGTATAATATAGGAAATAAATAATGGAACTCGGTAGTATTTGGAACGAACTATCCTATTTGGACGGTTTATTATTTACTATATGGATAGGTGTATTGTATTATGGTAAGTGTCGTATAGACCACCATTTTGATAATAAAGACTGGAAGTAATGGTTGGATTTAAGAATCATCTAGAAAAGATTCGTAATAAAAAACATTGGTGGACTAAATTAGACGTGGACTATGATTGGACACGTATGATATCTTTAATTGATACTCACCCACAAAAACTCTATGACTGGAATCGTGAAAAACAACGATTAGGTCTGAATGCTTTTCACACTCGTCCCTCTGCACCTAGTTTTGCAAAAGAAGTTGTTGATGAAATGGTAACAACTTTTGTTGACCCTGCACCCAAGAAGTTTGAATACGAAAAGGGAGAACCGCAAATAACAAACATTGCGTTTGTTGGTTTTGGTCAATACTCTGGTTCGTATCCAAGACATAAAGACAGTATGGATGTCTTCTTAGTTCAAGTAATCAATAAGTGTAAAATAACTATTGGGTATACCGAAGAACCTACCGATGAAGACGAAACTGTTATTATGCAGCCAGGCGATGCAGTTTATCTTCCCAGAGGAACGTGGCACCAACTTCAACCTGAAGTATCAAGAGTAACTTTCTCGTTTGCTTTTGAAAGTGACCCAGATTCCGACCCTGCAACTTTTTTATAAAAAAGCTTGAAATATAAAAATTAATCCTTATATATAGTATAGAGAATGCCAAAAGGGTTCTCAATATTAACTTGCTAAAATTAGGAGAAATAATATGACAAGTATAGATGCACTTGGTCGATTCAGACCATTCACAATTGGATTTGATAGACTCTTCGAGGATATGGAGAGAATTTCAAATATCAATGATAACTTCCCACCTTACAATGTGATTAAGTCCTCAGAGGATTCTTACATTATTGAACTTGCAGTAGCAGGGTTTGATAAGAAAGAACTTTCTATTGAGTTCAAAGATTCAGTATTGAAGGTTGAAGGTAACAAAGAAACTAGAGAAATTAACTTTGCACACAAAGGAATCTCAGAAAGAAACTTTGCAAGAAGTTGGACACTGGGTGAACACGTTAAAGTTAAGGACGCTAAAGTTTCTAATGGTCTTCTAGTAATCTCACTTGAAAGAGAGATACCTGAAGAAGAGAAACCTAAAGTTATCAAAATTTCTTAAAGTTCTAAAGATATATGGGGCAAGGAAACTTGCCCTATATACTCTTATGAAAGCATATATGATTGCGGATTTAAATAATCCCACCTCCGTCCGATATACCGAGATTGCATTAGAATCTTGGAAACCCATTGATGGTAAAGAACTTGATATTGAAGTTATTCAATGTCACACTCCAGATACTATTGAGGTTCTGGAAGAACTTTATAACTGGCAACCACTCAAACACCTTATGCAAGAAGGTAAGGAAAGTACTAAGAGTGAAAGGGCAGGGGACATAACTCATTGGCAATTAATTAACAAACGTGCAAATAGTAGAGGTCGTTTCTTTGTTATGGAACACGACTCATATCTACTTGACGCAGATGAATTTAAAAGACAGTTTGACTTTGGTATGGAACACGGATTAGATTATATGAATTGTGGACTCTTTATGTCCTGTTATTCATTCTCTCCAAGATGTGCAAAGTATATAAATGAATTGTTAGTAGAAAAAGAGTTTCCTTTAAATGGCGGCCCCTATGGTTGTGTAGAGAGATTGGTAAAAACATTTTTAACTCACAAAAATAAAAATGACCGAGAATATACTTTTCTGACTCACACTCCAAACGCAAAAGTGGAAGTAGGTCAGACTGCTGAAGACCTTTTTCACGTATATAACTTTCCACTAAACAAGTCTA
>Ga0209771_1002136_pt1 | contig 12210 bp, 10 predicted proteins | sample SaaInl59LU_5_DNA_FD_184639 | JGI IMG/M metagenome (GOLD analysis project Ga0209771, IMG submission 184639) | Marine microbial communities from expanding oxygen minimum zones in the Saanich Inlet - ESP_59LU_5_DNA (SPAdes) (version 2) | ecosystem: Environmental > Aquatic > Marine > Intertidal zone...
GTACGATCAGCTTCTGGATGCGAGTAGTTTAGGGCGAGAAGTCGAACAGCAAATCAAGGAAGGCTGGAATGCCGCGACTAGTTTAAAAATTGTTATCGAAAACTATGCCGCTCGGTTCAAGGCAATGCAAGATCCCTACATGCAAGAGCGGGCTGTTGATATCATCGACCTATCGAATCGCATTTTAGGATATATATTAAATCCGACAAAGCAAGCGCGACAATTTCCAGATAAACCGTTTATTTTGGTTGCAAAGGAAATTACCGCGTCGATGTTGGCCGAATGTCCAAGTGACATGCTCAAAGGGGTTATTTCTATCCATGGGTCACAGAACTCACATGCCGCAATCTTAGCTCGCGCGTTGGGTGTGCCAGCCATTATGGGGATTTCGTCCGTATTGCCTTCATTGCTTGATAATAAAATGTTATTGGTTGATGGCTATGCCGGCGCAATAACGATTGCACCAGGGCCTCAACAAGCTCGTGAGTTTCAGCAGCTGATCAATGAAGAACAATTACTCTATGCCAAAATTGATGCTTTGGGGAGTGAGCCATCGGTTACGCAAGATCATCATGAAATGCATTTGTATGTGAATACGGGTTTAGCGGTGAAACATGATTTGGCTGATAATGATAATATTAAAGGGGTAGGATTGTTTCGTACTGAAATCCCTTTTATGCAAAGTGATTATTTTCCTCCGGAACAAGAACAATATGAATTGTATCGTAGTATTTTACAAGTCAATCCAGACAAAGATATTACGATGCGTACATTAGATGTCGGCGGAGATAAACCGTTATCTTATTTGCCGATTGTTGAGGATAATCCCTTTTTGGGATGGCGTGGAATTCGCTTAACTCTTGATCAACCAGAAATATTTTTAGTTCAAGCACGCGCAATGATCCGTGCCAGTGAAGATTTTACCAATCTGCAAATCATGTTACCTATGATTACGACTGTTTCAGAGGTGAAAGAAGCGAAGCGGTTACTCAAACAAGCTTTTTTTGAAGTGAAAGAAGAATCAAACGATCCACATTCAACGTTAATGATGCCAAAATTAGGGATCATGCTAGAAGTACCAGCAGTGGTGTATCAATTACCACAGCTAGCTAAATTGGTGGATTTTTTCTCTGTAGGCACGAATGATTTAACCCAGTATTTATTAGCGGTTGATCGAAATAATCCTCGTGTATCATCGTTGTATAACAGTTTCCATCCATCAGTATTAGCGGTGCTACAAACTATTGCAACGCAGGCCGATACCCTTCATAAACCGATTACTGTGTGTGGGGAGTTGGCTGGTGATCCGGCTGGCGCTGTATTATTAATGGCTATGGGTTATCAAAAACTCAGTATGAACGCGTATAATATTCGTAAAATCAACTGGGTTATTCGAAGTATTGAGCTTAAGCAAGCACAACAATTATTAAGTGAAGTCATACAGCTTGAAGACGCATGTGATGTAAAAAACCAAGTTGAGGCCTTTTTAGAAGCTCATGGCTTAGGCGGTTTAGTGCGAGCTGGTGGCTAATGTGTTAAAAGAGTTTTCTCAATGAGTCCAGAATTAAGTATTTTAGTTATCTGTATTGGTGTCGGCAGCATTGTCGGATTGAGTGCTGGTTTGTTAGGGATTGGTGGTGGCTTGATTATTGTTCCAGCATTGACTTATTTGTTGAGTCATTTTTTGGGAATATCGCCATTTGATGCAATTATCATTGCGATTGCAACATCGTTATCTACGATTATTTTAACCGGCTTTTCTGCCTCAGCTGCCCACTATAAATTAGGCAACTTAGATAAGCATGTCATCGTTTTTACTGGTTTAGGCATAGCGGTGGGAGCGAGTATCGGTGGTTATGTTGCCAGTGCTATCCCTGGACAATATCTAAAAGCGACGTTTGCAGTGCTAGTCATGGCTGTTGCCATCTATATGATTTTTGGTAAAAAATCGGCGTCACGCTTTGCCGCAAATCGGGCAATTTTGTCTTTAGCTGGATTAAAAACGGGCTTCATATCTGCGTTAATGGGAATTGGCGGTGGGGCAATTTTAGTTCCAGTATTGGTTTTTTTCCAAGTTGATATTCGTAAAGCCATCGGCTGTGCGGCAGTCAGCGGATTGATTATCGCTATTTTTGGCACCACCAGTTTTATTATTGCTGGATGGAATGTGCCTGATTTACCTGCATATTCTTTTGGTTATGTTTATTTACCCGCAACCCTTGGCATTGTGCTCAGTTCTGTATTTACCGCACCAATTGGTGTTAAACTAGGTTATTCAATGGATACCCAAAAGCTCAAGCGAATTTTCGCTGTGTTTATGGTATTAGTCAGTATCCGCATGTTGATAGGAATCATATAAACCATGCTACAAGCCCCCTTACAAGAAGCACAATATTGGGTGTTTTCTAATATAGACCCGGTCATTTTTTCTATCGGTCCCTTAGCGGTTCGTTGGTACGGACTAATGTACCTAGTAGGATTTATTGCAGCGTACTTGTTAGCAAAAAAACGTCTTGCTCGCACGGGTTGGAGTGAAGATGATTTGAGCGACTTATTATTTTGGGGATTTTTGGGTGTCATTATTGGTGGTCGCCTAGGGTACGTGTTGTTTTATCAATTTGAATATTTCGTATCTGACCCTATTTATTTAATAAAGATTTGGACTGGCGGTATGTCATTTCATGGCGGCTTACTTGGCGTCATCGCGGCCATTATATTGTTTGCGCGCAAGAAAAAAGTATCATTTTTAGCCGTCGGTGATTTTGTCGCGCCTTTAGTTCCTATTGGACTCGGTGCTGGCCGTATCGGTAACTTTATTAATGGTGAACTGTGGGGGAGAGCGACGGATGTGCCTTGGGCTGTGATTTTTGCATCGACTGATCCTGACAGGTTGCCGCGACATCCATCACAGTTATATCAGTTTGCCTTAGAAGGTGTGCTGTTGTTTACGTTGTTATGGTTGTTTTCACGCAAACCAAAACCGGTAGGGGCTGTTGCAGGGATGTTTTTACTGGGATATGGCATTGTCCGTTTTGTGGTTGAGTTTTTCCGTCAACCCGATGCACATTTGGGTCTTAATTCATTGGGTCTATCACAAGGCCAATTACTTAGCATGCCAATGGTTATTATTGGCGCGGTCATTATCTATCGCGCTTATTCGTACTCGACGACTAACAGCATTATTAACTCGACAAAAAAATAAAGGGTTTACCTCATGAGACAATATGAAGATTTATGTCAACGCATCATCGATGAAGGTGAATGGGTAGCCAATGAGCGCACAGGCAAACGCTGTTTGACCTTGATAAATGCAGATCTGGAATATGATGTTGAGAATAATGAATTTCCGTTGGTCACTACGCGTAAGAGCTTTTACAAGGCGGCGATTGCGGAGTTACTCGGTTATCTTCGCGGTTATGATAATGCGGCAGATTTTCGTGCAATAGGTTGCAATACGTGGAACGCGAATGCCAATGAAAACCAAGCATGGCTCAATAATCCTCATCGCAAAGGTGAAGATGATATGGGGCGTGTGTATGGTGTGCAAGGTCGTGCTTGGCAACGTAGCGATGGCTCCACGCTGGATCAATTACAAAAAATCGTCGATGATTTATCTCGTGGGGTGGATGATCGCGGTGAGATCTTAACATTCTACAACCCGGGTGAGTTTGAAATGGGCTGTTTACGTCCGTGTATGCACACGCATCACTTTTCATTACTAGGTGGTAAATTATATCTCAATAGTATGCAGCGCAGTGCGGATATTCCATTGGGGATCAACTTTAACCAAGTACAAGTCTTTGTCTTATTGGCTCTGATTGCACAAATTACAGGCCATCAGCCGGGCAAGGCGTATCATAAAATTGTTAATGCCCATATTTATGAAGATCAGCTAGAGTTGATGCGTGATGTACAGCTAAAACGTGAACCTTTCGCCGCGCCTAAATTAAGGATTAATCCTGACATTAAATCATTAAAAGATATTGAAACCTGGGTTACTCGAGATGATTTCACCGTCGAAGGGTATGAATGTCACGAAGCTATTGCCTATCCATTTGCTGTGTAAAAAAGAGAAGCTGAATAATTTCAACTTCTCCGTTCATTTTTCTTGCTGGGCGAAATGAATTTAATTCATCCACACAGGTGTGTTAAAGCGTAGCAGCTAATGCTTTAATTTGGGTTTGTGCAAGTGTAATCGGTGTTTCTGCATCACCCATCGCTAGACCTTCCGCATAAATAAAATTGACTTGTTGAATTCCTAAAAAGTTAAAAAAAGTTGTTAAATAAGGAGTTAACGAATCGTTATCTGTGCCTTTATATATGCCACCAGAAGCCACTAAAACAACGACACGTTTTCCAATTAATAAACCCTCAGGGCCGTTTTCAGTATAACGAAATGTTACACCTGCACGTGCGATATGATCAACCCATGCTTTAAAATGCGAAGGGGTACCGAAGTTATACATCGGCATACCAATAACAATGGTATCTGCATTTTGGACCTCAGCAATTAAAGTATCTGATAACGCAGTTAAATCCTGTTGTTCTGGTGAGCGTTCTGCCTCGGTAGTCATCCAAGCGCCAAATTCCGAACCAGTCAAATGCGGCATTGTTTCTGGAGATAAGTGGCGATGAACGATGTTACTTTGGGTAGCAAGGCTTTGTGTAAATGCACGTGTCAAACGAGTTGAATTACCATTTTCACCTTGAAGAGAGGCAGTAACAATTAAAAATGAGCTCATGGGTATTTCCTTTTAATGATTATTTAAAAAAATCGGGGTGGTAAACAAGGGTAAAACCGCCACTGGTATGTGTTTATAACTATATAGGAAACTATTCGAAATAAAATCGCTAAAAATTCACCATTATGTTCTATTAAATAGAGGGGTTTATGTTGATACCGTCGCTAAAGCAGGTTCTCAAGTACCAGTTCCGCATCCACAAATGGAAACAGGCGTATATGTCATCGGTGGTGGTATTGAGATTAAGGGTAAAGCATTCGGGCAGCGTGATTTTGTGCTGTTAGATAGTAGTGATGACAGTATCAACGTCTTGAGCAATGCTCGATTTGTGATTTTAGGGATATTACGTGCGGCCTTCTAAGCGCATAATATCCTCTTTGATGCTGTATAAAAACACTAAGCTTGGAATGACCATCACAGCGGTCAAAACAAAAAACAAGGCCCAATTACCATCTAAGCCGTCAACGATAAATCCACTTGACGATGCTAATAAAGTACGTCCAAAGACACCTAATGACGCCATTAGTGCGTACTGAGCTGCACTGAATGCTTGATTACATAGTAAGGAGATAAAGGCGACTAAAGCGACTGAGCTCCAAGCAGCAGTAAATCCATCGACAAAAACGGTAGCGGCAAACAATACTTTATCAGGGCCAACTAAAGCCATTGCTGAGAACATAACATTACTTACGGCCATGGCAATGCCGCCGATCATTAAGCCGCGGTATATGCCATAACGCATGTTTACCATGCCACCGATCACCGCAAAGACGATAGTTACCCACCAGTTGAGCAGTTTTGAGTAAGTACCAATATCGCTATTGGAAAAGCCAATTTCCTTATAAAACACGATCGACATACGTCCTAAGAAGGCTTCACCAATTTTAAATAAGAATATAAACAACAAAATAGATAGAGCTAGGCGAACACCATTACGCTGGAAAAACTCCTTGAAGGGTTCAACCAATGTGACAGCTAGCCAGGCACCGATATGCGCCGTCAATGTTGGCGTATGCGCAAGTTTGTTGAGGTAGCGTGCTTTAGCTTCAGCTTGGATTGCGTCTCGATGGGTAACGGGTTCATCAATCCAAAATACTGTCGTGGTAAGTATGGCCATGATAACGGCCATCAAAAAGTAGATATCAGGCCAGCTCAGTCCTGCTTGCCCGATTAAGAAGAAGGGGATCGCACCTAGGCCACCATAACCTGTCCACCAACCGGCTGTAGCCATCGCAGATGCGCCTGATAAAGCCGCTTTTTCATGGGCTTGGATACTATCAACCCGAAATGCATCAATGGCAATATCTTGGGTAGCTGAAGCAATCGCTATACCCAAACCAATAGCCGCAATCCAAAAAAGTTGGTCGGGCATCTGAACAAATCCCATTGCACACGTAAAAATAATAATGCAAAGCTGGGTGAGTAGGATCCAGCCACGACGCTGGCCTAAAGCGCCTAATTTAATACGGTCTAATAACGGTGACCACAAAAAATTGATAGAATAAGCTGCGAAGATAGCGCCAAATAGACCAATAGATCCTCTACTTAATCCTTCTTCTTTTAACCAAGCGCTCATTGCAGAGCCGATTAATACCCATGGAAACCCACTTGCCATACCTAGACAAAATATAGCGATTAAGCGTTTGTCACGGTAGATACGCAGATTGTCTAATATTGAGGTTTGCAAGAGTCGTTACCAAGTGGGCTCAGAAGTGACGATAATAACGATAATTACGCCATTAATAAACCTACTTAAGGTTTGGTGGTTGCTTTATTTGAATCTATGCGCCTAAACCTTCACGATATCACCTTTATTTGAATAATCGCGTAGCTATTGTTGTATATCGTGTTTTAACGAGGGCGCACGCCAACGCAGTCAAATGGGCAACGTTGTACTTCATCAGACAGGTAATGTAAGCAACCACGTAATTCATCACATAGACATACATTATTATGTAATTCTATTTCAGGCCAAAAGTGGATTTGATACATGATGTACCAAAAGACATGTTCTTTATGCGAGTAAGGGAGCACTGGAGAGGCATTGACTAAGCTCCATTCTTCCAATGTATCCCAAAAATAATATTGCAGTTCTTGATGGGGTAAATCTCCGCTCCAAAAGGCATTTAGGAAAAAACATAATTGTTGAGATTTTTGATTAACAAATTGCTCAATTTGAGGGTATGGCTGCATAAAGTCACATATATATAACGAGATATGTTAAACAGTATAGTCAGCTTTTATAATTTTGCTTACCAGAGAAAAGGAATGAAGACTAAATGGTTGTTTTTGTTCACAGCCAGCCAATCCGAGTAAACCATCCTGTCATTTCTTTATAAATGAGATGTCTTTGTTTTCCTGTGATGGGCATGCCGTACAATTGTCGTTGTGTTTTTTGACGAAGGTGTTGTGTTCGAATCGTTTGTTGTCGCGTTTTTAATGTGGCGTTAGACCAACGGTTTGCCCGCGATTGTGAAAAATCTAATAACGCATTAGGAAATCGCGCAATTAATCCTGGTAGCTTTTGGTTTTCATCATTTTGTGCAAAAAACACATCTTGGATCACCAATGTGTTAGGTAAAGGCAAGCGTTGTTTATCGTATAATGCGAGTAATGTCGCCGCAATCGGCCCACTGGCATAAACCACACTATAAGGATTTGCATTATCGATAGCATTAATAATGCCATTGAGTGCTTCAGCCCAATACTCACTCGCATCAGCTAATGTTGCTGGTAATTACTCACCAACTGGGAGCGTTGCAATCATGGTGTCATATCCTGCATCAACAAATACGCTAGAGAGCTCGAGATACATCTGCATTTGTGTACTATTTTCAAACCCCGCTGTAATAAATAATATGTGTGCTTTGACTCTTGGGGTAATGGCTTGGTACTGCAGGGTATTTAAGAGATGTTCTCCAACTGAAACGGGTAAAATAAAATCGGTGATTTGACGTTGTACATCGTGAGCAAAGCGTTGGCTTTGCAATCTAAAGAAACTAATTATAGCGGGTTGGGTTGCTTCTTCTCTCGGTGGTGATGGAGCTGAGTCATTCTCTGCGGTCGATGTTGGCGGTGCTTGAGTATCTGTTCCGGTTATCGTTTGTGCATATGCTAAATCAGTGCATAACAGATAAACTAGCACCAACAGCCAAAGCCGCGTTGACATCATAGATGAAAATTGTCGATGTGGAATAGTTAACAGCACACACAAACCTGTTAATAAATGAGCATTAACAGGTTATCGGCAGATTTTATTCAGGGTTGAACCAATTGAGTTGTTCGCGTAAATTGACGACAGTACCGACAATAATTAAGGCAGGTGGTTTGATATTAGCAGCTTCTACTTTTACGACAATATCGGTTAATGTACCAATCACCACACGTTGATGTGGCATTGTAGCTGAAGCGACAATTGCAATCGGCATATCAGGAGACATCCCATGTGCAATCAGTTGCTGACTAATAATCGATAAGCCTGTCATGCCCATGTAAAAGACAGCTGTTTGCTGAGGTTGTGCCAAGGCCGTCCAATTTAGGTTAATTGTGTCATCACGTAAGTGACCAGTAGCAAATACCACTGACTGGGCATGGTCACGGTGTGTCAGAGGGATGCCCGCATAAGAGGCAGCGCCACTGGCTGCAGTCACAGCTGGCACGACTTGGAAATTAATACCGTGTTCAACTAAGGTTTCTAGTTCTTCGCCGCCGCGTCCAAAAATAAAGGGATCCCCCCCTTTAAGGCGCACTACACGATTACCTTCAAGGGCTTTGTCGACTAATAGTTGATTGATTTCATCTTGTGGGATGGTATGTTTTGACTTAGCTTTACCGACGTAGATCTTTTCTGCATCACGGCGAACTAGTTCAACAATTTCTGGTGAAACCAAACGATCATAGACGACAATATCGGCTTTTTGCATTAAGCGTAATGCGCGAAACGTCAATAAATCAGGATCACCAGGGCCCGCACCCACTAAGTAGACTTCACCTTGAGAATGATCGCCATTAGCAAAATTATCGAGTTCTTGGATAAAGTCTGCATCAGCTTTTGCTTCATTACCTTGTAATACTGTTTCTGCAATATCACCATCAAGTACTGATTCCCAAAAATATCGTCGCTGGGTCACTGTCGCTAAACGCGATTTAACTGCACTGCGAAATTTTTCAGAAAAACGCCCTAATCGTTCGACTTTATTAGGGATAACACTTTCTAATTTTTGGCGTAAATAACGCAACAAAACAGGTGCGACACCACCACTGGACATAGCAATAATGATCGGTGAACGGTCGACAATAGAAGGGGTAATGAACTTACACAAAGGGGTATTATCAACCACATTGACCAAGATGTTATGCGCGCAGGCATGGTCATGGATATGTTGATTGACATGCGGATCATCGGTTGCCACAAAAATCATATTGTGGCTGAAAATATCCGCATCTTCAAATTTACGTTCGTGCAATGTAAGTGCGTGCTCGGCGACTAATAGCTTAACCGTATCGCTCACCCAAGGAGACACGATGGTCACCTTGGCTGGCGTTTTTAGGATCAACTCAAGCTTACGAGCACCGACCTCGCCGGCACCGACGATTAAAACAGATAAGTGCTCAGCATCAATAAATACTGGAAAGTACTGCATGCTCGTCTATCCTTGCTTAGTCTTCTGACTTTTTAGGGCCTTTGCGGTGTTCTTTTTTTGCAAAATTAGGCTTTGGACGATCACTACCACCATCTTTACCAGAACGTGCTGGTGGCTTTTCAGACCATTCGCGAATAGCTAAGCGTTGACCTGCAACACGAGTACCACTTAATTGTTCTTTGGTTTCAGCTGGCATAGCAGCAGGTAAATCAACGGTTGAATAGGTATCATAAATTTCAATGGCACCGATGTTCTTGGAACTGATGTTTGCTTCATTAGCAATTGCACCAACGATATTACCAGGCTTAACATGATGCACATGACCCACGTCAATACGGAAACGTTTCATGCCGGCATCTGGAGCAGTACTGGTTCGTTCGCGAGGACGACGTTCTCCGCGCTCACCACCACGACCACCACGATCGCCGCGCTCACCACCACGTCCACGCTCACCATTACGACCACCGCGTTCACGACCGCCGAAGCTGTCACTGCGTTCACGACGCTCTGGCATTGCGTTTAAGTCTGGACGATCACCTTCTTTTAGTAATAACGGCTCATCACCTTGAGCGATTTTAGCTAGGGCTGCCATTAATACTTCAGCATCCACTTCTGCTTCTGCTTTAATCGCATCAATGATAGGGATTAAAGATTGGATAGAATCATCTTTGGTTGCTTCAATAACTGATGTTTTGAATCGACCTAAGCGAGACTCATTAATATCCGAGATACTAGGGATGGCCATTTGATCAATTTTTTGATTGGTTGCTTTTTCGATTTGAAACAATAAACGCTTTTCACGATGAGAGATAAATAATATCGCATCACCTGAACGTCCAGCACGACCAGTACGACCGATACGGTGAACATAAGACTCTGTGTCATATGGAATATCAAAGTTGATAACGTGGGAGACACGTTCAACATCCAAACCACGCGCTACCACGTCAGTCGCGATCAAAATGTCAATATTGCCTGATTTAAGACGTTCAACAGTACGTTCACGAGATTTTTGTGGAATATCACCGTTTAAGGCTTCAACATCATAGCCGCGAGCTGATAATTTATCTGCTAGTTCGAGTGTTGCTGTTTTGGTTCGAACGAACACAATAACGCCATCAAACTGTTCTACTTCTAAGATGCGCGTTAACGCTTCTAATTTATGATGCCCTGCAACTTGACAATAACGTTGACGAATAGAAGGTGCTGTTGACACTTTAGATTCAATTTTAACGTGCTTTGGATTATTCAAATAACGTTGTGAAATTTTCTTGATTTGAGGAGGCATAGTTGCAGAAAATAACGCAGTCTGACGCTCTTTTGGCGCATGCGATAAGATCAGTTCAACATCATCGATAAAGCCCATACGCAACATTTCGTCGGCTTCATCAAGGACCAAGAATTTAAGTTGGTCAAGTTTAAGTGTTTTACGTTGGATGTGGTCGATTACGCGACCAGGTGTGCCAACAATGACTTGAACGCCGCGCTTAAGCTGGCGGATTTGGTTGTCATACGACTGGCCGCCGTAGATAGGTAAAACACGAATTTTTTTGGAGAAGCTTGCATACACTTGAAACGCTTCAGCAACTTGAATCGCTAATTCGCGAGTAGGTGCTAATACTAGTAATTGTGGGTAGTTAGCTTCTGCATCAATGTTTGCCAGCATAGGTAGTGCAAATGCTGCGGTTTTTCCTGTACCTGTTTGTGCTTGGCCTAATAAATCGTGCCCGTCTAAAAGCAATGGAATACTCTCAGCTTGTATCGGAGAGGGTGTTTCGTAACCTACTTTTTCTATTGCTTGTAATAATTCAGAGGGTAGATTGAGGTCTTTAAATGTCAAATTGACAGTATCGGTCATGGAGGATCCTGATGTAGATCATCACTAGGTTGAGTCAAAATGAACGTGTAAAGTGATGATTGATATTATTCAAGCGTAATTATAATCATAAATCCGCCGATATACCATTTAAGTTTGCAAGATTTCTTGCTGAAGTCGACTTTATGGTTTTAACTTAGTCAGTAAAGTGCCTCAAATTATATACACATTGCTCAAAAGGATTTTGTCATGCTACTGCATTTTGGTACTCGTTTATCACGTACTATTCGCACCTTATTCATTACTACAGCATGCGTTATGCTCATTGCTTGTGGGGGGAAATCCGTCGAAGAGCATATAGCTCAAGCCCAACAATATATTTCATCGGGTGATAATAATACTGCGATTATTGAGCTCAAGTCTGCAATTCAGACTGATCCTAAAAACGCGGAAGCACGTTTTTTATTAGGTAAAATTTACATGCAAACGAACGAGTTTGCGTCAGCAGAAAAAGAGTTAACGCGTGCTCGAGATTTAGGATATTCTGCGGCTGAAGTGATCCCTTTGCTTTCACAAGCGTATCAGCGAAATCAGACTATTGTTGGTCTAAGCACATTAGATACCTCTGCAGTATCAAATAAGGCGACCGCAAAAGCTCAAGTTAGTTTTTACAAATTACAGTCGTTAGTTGAGCTTGAAAAGAAGCCTGAAGCTTACCAACTCATTGATGAAATCAACGCCCTAGATACCGATTCAATTTATCAAGATTTAGCGTTAGTGTATGTGACTATTTTAGATAATGACCAGGTTGGTGCGGAGCTACAACTAAACAATATACGTAAAGAAGCACCTACCAATCGAGATTTACTTGATATGTTAGCGCGCTTGTATATTGTACAAAATAAACGTGTTGAAGCGGTAGAGGTGTTAGGCGAATATATCAAACAATCTCCAGATGATTTGGAAAAATTATTTATATATACCGGTTTATTAATTGAGGTAGGGCAAA